>Ga0187827_10002189_pt1 | contig 27081 bp, 26 predicted proteins | sample ETNtaG_39_FD_167969 | JGI IMG/M metagenome (GOLD analysis project Ga0187827, IMG submission 167969) | Marine microbial and viral communities from oxygen minimum zone, Eastern Pacific Ocean - ETNP2014_SV_150_PacBio MetaG (Illumina Assembly) | ecosystem: Environmental > Aquatic > Marine > Hypoxic... | reverse complement strand
ATCATATACCTTCTCTGTACATTCATATTCCATTTTGCATAAGCAAATGCATATATTGTGATTTCAACTCAATTGTAACAAAGTCACAGATAGTTGATGAGTATCTAAATGCTATTGAACAGGAACTTCAATCAACAACCGGAAAACGCTCCTTTAAGACCGTGTTTATAGGTGGCGGCACTCCTACAGCTTTAAATGAGACACAGCTAGACAGGCTGTTAAATATAATCTCCAAACACGTCGATGTCACCAACCTCAAGGAATATACAATTGAAGTAAATCCCGGCACTTTGAGCGATGAAAAAGTCATCATCGTGAAAAACAGCCATGTTGACAGGATCAGTATTGGTATTCAATCCTTTAACGACAGGTATTTGAAACTTCTCGGGAGAATCCATTCTGCAAATGAAGCAAAAGATATATTTCTTAACTTAAGAGAAAAAGGATTCAATAATATCAGTATTGATCTCATTTACGGTTATCCTGCTCAAACCTTAAACGAATGGAAGAAAGACTTACGGGAATATTGCAAACTGGACCCGGAACACATCTCTGCTTATTGTCTTACGTATGAACAGGGAACACCAATTGTTGAAATGACGGATTCCGGGACCCTTCAGAAATTAAGTGAAGAGGATGAGCTGAAAATGTACGAATTCACAAATGACTTTCTCCGTGACAATGATTATAATCATTACGAAATATCAAACTTTGCAAAGCAGGATAAAGAATGTCTGCATAATACCGTCTACTGGGAAAACAGGGAATATATCGGAATAGGCGCCGGAGCATTTTCCTATGTTAATGGCGAACGATACTGTAATATAAAGAGCGTAAAAGAGTACATCTCTTCATCCAGAGCAAAGAAAAGGTTAATATGCTTTTCTGAGAAATTACCTCAGAAGCAGCGTGCATCTGAAATACTCATTATGGCATTGAGGATGACATCCGGAATATCAAGAAAAGAATTTACCAAAAGATCCGGTTTTGATTTAAACGAACTTTTTGAAAAACAATTAAATAATCTGACACAAGCAGGCCTAATCAACTTCGATGACGAAAGAGTTAAGTTAACAAGAAAGGGCCTGTCTGTAGCAGACTCAGTAATGATGGAATTTGTGTAACAATTTTATTAAGGAGCTATTCAATTGATAAATGCAATAGATATGCGAAAAGGACTGGTTGTAAAGATTGACGGAGAACTTTATGCGGTTTCAGGCTTTAATCACGTCACCCCGGGCAAGGGGCGTGCTCATATGCAGGTAAGCATAAAAAGCCTGAAACAGGGCAATGTCATACAGAAACGTTTCAGACCCTCAGATAAGGTGGAAGATATATTCGTGGATCGCAGGGACATGGAATATTTATATCAGGAAGGAAACAACTATTGCTTTATGGACACAGAAAACTACGAGCAGGTTTTTCTTTCAAAGGAAGTACTTGGAGACTCAATGTCATATATAGCGCCAAACTCCAAAGTATCGGTATCGCTTTACAATAATAATGCAATCGGAATAGAACTTCCATCCTCTGTCATATTGAAAATTACAGAGACAGATCCGGGCACAAAAGGAGACACTGTAACAAATGTATTCAAACCGGCAACTCTGGAAACAGGTTATGTAACCAAAGTACCGCTTTTTGTAAATACAGATGAAATGGTAAAAATTGATACGCGTACGGGTGAATTCATGGGTCGAGCGTAGAATAAACAAAATTTAGGAATTTAGGAATTAATTGGATGCAAGCAAGCATAGAAGAGTCTATTAAAATATATGGCAAAAAGATTGATGATCTACTCAAAGAGATCATCCCCCCGGATAAAGATGACTATTTAAGCGAGCCGATATGGCATCATCTAAGAACGGGAGGAAAACGCATAAGGCCTGCTATATGCCTGATTACGTGCAAGGAACTGGGTGGCAATCCGGACGAAGCACTTCATTTTGCATTGGCTATAGAAATCTTACACAATATGTTCCTTCTGCACGATGATATAGAAGATGAAGATACCATGCGACGCGATCAGCCAACCGTCTGGGTTAAATACGGTGTTGCCAATGCTATCAATGCCGGCGATTATCTACTGGCGCGGGCATACCACTGTATACTAATAAGCCCGATACCATCAGACAGGAAGTTGAAGCTATTAGAGATATTTAATCTGACGTACGAAAAAACTGTAGAAGGTCAGGCGCTGGATATCAATGCAAGAGGCGCTACTGATTATACCGTTGAGAAATATCTTGAACTTGTAAGACTGAAAACCGGTTATTACCTCGCCTGTGGAATGGTCGGCGGTGCCGTAGCATCGGGAAATATTGAGGGAACTATAGATAAGATCTGGGCGTTAGGTAAGTTAATGGGACCCGCCTTCCAGATAAAAGACGATTTGATTGATCTAACAGTAGGCAAAGGGCGTGGAGGAGTTATTGGCTCAGATATTAAAGAGGGAAAAGCCAGTTTCTTATATGCACATACATTAGAGATAGCAAATAATGACGACAAGGCATCACTTATCGAAATAATGACGAAAAAGAGAGAAGAGACAACTGATGATGATGTACAATCTGTTCTGAATATCTACAATAAACATGGCGCTATAGAGCATGCACAAAAATATGCCGATGATTTAATAAAGCAGACTTATGATATAATTGACGAGATACCAACAGATAATAAAGCGGTCTTCAAGGATATCGCAAACTTTATGGCTCAACGAATGACATAAGAGCAGCATAAATATAGTTAAGAACTTGTAACAATTACAATAATTTTTTTACAAAAGGAAAGCACATGAAAAACATCTGTAAACTAACAAATCTCTATCCAAATGTTTGCCTGATAGTGGCGGCACTCTTAATAAATGGATGCGGAAAAGAAGAAACGCCGGAAGTGGTAGTTGCACCGGCAGAGGTGAAAGTTGAAGCACCGGTTGAGAAAAAACCAGTAGCTAAGCTTCCAAACCTGGGTACAGACGCGGAAGATTATTATACTTTTGGTATTGATGCGATAAAAGAAGGGAACTTTACTCTGGCTGTTCAGGCATGGGAGAAGGCTGTAAAAATTAATCCTAAAATGGTCAAAGTATATAATTACCTGGGACGTGCCTACTATACACAGGGCATGATAGACGGTGCAATCGATGCTTATAAGAAAGCTGCTGAGCTTGATCCTGCCAACCCGCAAAGCTATATAAACCTAGGAATTACTTATAGATACGATAATGAATTTGACTTGGCAATTACCGAGCTCAATAAAGCAATCGAATTAAACCCCCTTTCCGCACTTGCGTATGATGAGATCGGAATGGCCCTGATGAAATTAGAGAAAAGAGATGAAGCTATTGCGGCGTTTGAGAATGCAATAGCTATTGACGCAGAATTTCCACAGCCGCACAACAACCTCGGAGTCATTTACCTAATGCAGGGAAGATCAAAAGATGCTGACAACGAATTTAAAAAGTTCGAAGAGTTAATGAAAGAGAAAGACGCAAAACAGGCAAAAATAATGGGCGGAGCATCACATTAAAATTATTAATTAAATTAACAATAAACTACAGGAAACGAAAACTATGAAAAAATATCTATCAATCACTTGCATTGCTCTAACAATTGCATGCATTACCTTCACTACCGGTTATGCGCACGAGGGAACAGAGCTATCAACAGAAGACCTTGCAAGCCAGATTGGAAAAACAGAAGCAGAGCTTAAGGAAATAGACAAGAAAATTATTGCATACAACGAGAAAGTTATCGCCAACCAGAGCGACGCAGACGCACATTTTAATCTAGGCGTCCTGTACGAACAGAAGATGAAATTCAACGACGCAATATCAGAGTACCAGAAAACAGTTCAGCTGAAACCGGATTCCATTGAAGCACGCATTAATCTCTCCCTCGTCTATACCGAACGCAATATGTATCAAGAGAGCGTAGGCACACTGAAACAGGTACTGGAAATAGACCCTGAAAATGTGGATGCTCATAAATACATCGGACGCTCTTATTACAAAACAGGATTGCTGAATGAAGCGCTTGAAGAGTTCAAAAAAGCCCTGGAGTTAGAGAAGAAGGACCCTGAAATCCACTGCTACCTTGAAAGCGTCTATTTCAGCATGGGACGGCTTGATGATGCTGTTGCTGAACTTATAAAGGCTATCGAGATTGATCCGCAATTCAAGACAGCACACCTTAATCTTGGCTTTGTCTACTACGAACAGGGTAAACTTGACAAGGCGATGGAAGAGTATGAACTTGCTATCGGTATCGATCCAAAATTCGCAGATGCATATAGCAATATGGGCCTGGTCTATTGCGAGAAGAAAATGTTTGACGAAGCTATTAAAATCCTCAAAAAAGCAATAGAGATAAATCCAACACTACCCGATGCTCACAGTAATCTGGGATTCGCATACTGGAATAAGGGACTCAAAAATGAAGATGAAGAGTTGAAGAAGAAAGCCATGCGAGAAGTAACGATTTACAAGGGTTTGATGGGGGCACAATAATCAAGTTGTTAGAATAAAGAAACAACAGACTTGTCAACAATACCACCTACAATAGGTTAGTGTTCCTGATCTAAGAGCAAAAACAATAAGTGTCCCTAATAATTATTTGAGTCTGCCGGATATCATTACAATAGTGTTGTTATACTGAAGCTAGTATAACAACTTGTTGGATCGCTTCGATAACTCTAAAAGAAAAGTAGGGTGTAAAGGAATGCCATTTACTGAAACCTTAAAATCGAGCGTTAGAAAAAAAAGTCATCTATCTTGTTGCTTATGCAAAGCTATTGGTGTCGAAATCCATCATATAATTCCGGAGGAAGAGGATGGTCCTGATACGGAAGATAATGCAGCATCACTCTGTCCTTCATGTCACGAGACGTACGGAGCTAATCCCCAATAAAGAAAGTTCATTCGTGAAGCAAGGAACCTATGGTATGAAATATGTGAAAAGCTCTATGCTTCAGATGCAGATAGACTAGAAGAGATCAAAAGATTACTTAAGAATACTGTTTCTTGCGAAGATCTTCAGGACTTCAAGGAAGAGATGCCTATAGTACCAAACTTTATCGAGTAATTCTCCAATAACCTCTACTATTTCAGATTCACTTCGTGAAGTTTCGAGTTCTTGTGTTATACGTGAGAGCATCTCGTCCTCCGTGAGCAAATAGAAGCTGGAAAGGAATCAGTTGATCCTAAAATATGGAAAGATGCTCTAGAATCAGCACGAAAAGTCGAGAGGCAATACGGCAAAGCAGAGCTTGGGCCATGGGATGATTTTGAGTGGGGAATGATCAATGGCAAGCTCTCAGCGCTAAGGTGGGTATTGGGCGATGATTGGGATATACTAGATACATAGTGACCGAAAGAAAATCTTTAAACCCATTTACCGCCCTATTTATCCAAATCTCGTCTCAATAACAGTCTGGCAAAATTATACATTACGAAGTATTCCCACGCGAAAGGGCCAAAGCCCAGGAATCCCGCAACTGGCATTTCAAATATCTTCAGGTCCTGCATGAAAGGTGCTGTGTAAATCCATTTGGACGGCACCCAGAAATTCCAGAACTCCCATAATAAACCACAGATAAATCCGGCTGTAAAGAGAGAGAGGATTCTGTTCAACATTCCATCCTCCAGATCCCTTAAAAGAGAATCCCCCCTGCTTGAGTACACGATCGGTTCTATCAGCAACACAAAACCCGTCCATACGAGACCGAATAGATATTTTGCTGAACTTTGCGGCAGTAACAGTGGCGCCATGACGAAGAAAAAACCGAGAACGATACCTCCATAAATTGTCCTGTTCGTCACCTTAAGTTTCGCAATATGAAATCTATCGAAGATACGCAGTGTTTCCAGAAGCTCTGCTGTGAGAAACATCCCGGGCATTATCGTCGCAAATGCCAGCCCCATCCCCAGGCACAGTTCTACCGGATTAGTCGGCAGGCCAATATACTTCCAGTTAGCGAGATGCAGGTTGTAGAGTTCAAAGAGTAGCCAGATTACTATCGATAGAGGAAGTTGCAGCAGAAAGTTTCTTCTTCTGTTGATGATAAGTGAGTTGCCCTTCAGCCGGAAAATTATAGCATCGATCAGAAAGATATAACCCCACCAGCATAAGGGAGCAGTCCACATACCTATACGGTGTGATATGTGGGAACTGTGCTGAAAGATAACTGCTAACTCGGCAATTACAATTAGAAAGATTCCAACCCAACCGTGTAATTTAAACTCGTATCTTTTCTCTGCTTCAGATTTCATTTTATTTCTGATTGCCATATTCAGAATTCTATTAAATCTTACCAGACAGTCAACTAACTTCTTAAACCAATCCAATTCCAAGGCCATTTTTCTTCTTGCTTTTCTTTTCCACCATGTACTATTATAAGCGATTAGAATAACACTATGTAGACGTCAAAAACATTATGCACTATTGGGCAGACAATTTCATGGATACGTCTTCCTGATATAATTATTAATTTATTACTAGTAAAAAAAGCTACGTTGAGAAAGGGGGGAGATGTATATGAATAGAAAGAAGAAGTTGTTCGTATTCTATTTTATATTTACACTGGCAGCTTGTGGGCTTTTTTCATCTGTGAATGCATTTGCAGATGGAGGACTAGGAAAACTTGCAAATGGCGAGGGTAAATGGGGCAAATTCTGGACACCAATTGAGATGTTCCGTTGGTGGGACCCGGGACACTATTTTGAACCTGATAACAAGGTTGAAGGCCAATTTCAAGGAACAGATTGCATCACATGCCACAAAGTAACAACTCCGGGAATCGTTCTTGCCTGGAAGGAGAGTAAACACAGCAGTTCAGTAGTAACCTGTGATAAATGTCATGGTAATGATCACCAGAAACTATTTATGCCAACACCAGAGACGTGTGGAACTAAAGGGTGCCATGCCAAACAGGTTAAACAATTTAAATCTGAAAGGGAATCAGGACACCCTTCTCATGCTAGAGCCTTCCATCCGGACGTTGTTGAAGCGGGATGGCAGATCAACAAACCTCAGGCTGAGGTTGCCGGGTGTGCGCAGTGTCATGCTGTTGAGAACAAATGTGACTCATGTCACTTCAGGCATACCTTCAAGGCCGCAGAAGCAAGACGGCCGGAAGCATGTGGATATTGCCATAATGGCCCGGATCATCGTGATATAGAGTGCTATGAATCTTCCGCACATGGAGTCATTACAAAGATTGACGGAGACAACTGGGATTGGGAGAAGACTTCAAAGGCAGGAAATTACAGGGCACCAACATGTGCCTACTGCCACATGTACAAGGGTACTCACAATGCTGTCGAAAACACGGTATATGCCCATATGGGAGTTCTGGAAGTTGATCGTGGAGCCGAAGAGCACGCGGCAAAAAGAAAGAAGTGGATAGGAATCTGTAATGATTGCCATTCGTCCAGATTCGCTAATGCTTATTTACGTGGAGCTGACGATACCGTAAAGGTTAGCCATGCAAAGGTCAGAGAAGCAAAGGCTGTTGTTGAAGACTTGCAGAAGGAAGGATTACTGGAAGCCATGCCAAAGGATCTGGCCCCATATCTGGATGAAGGACACAAATGGAATCTGGGAGGCAGAATGTACAATATCACTGAAATTGAACGTACATACTTTGATATGCTTGTCTACCAGGGAACGACTATTTTCAAGTCGGCCTTCCATATGTCTGCGGATATGCAGACATACGTTGCTGCTTTCCAACAGGACGAATCTCTGTTAAAAATAAAATCAGAAGCAAGCAAATTGAGGCGTCTAAAAGCCCTGGAAACGAAGGTGGGTATAGAGTATGTACCTGAGGAGTTCTGGAAGAAGGGTGAATACACAGACACACTTAATACAATTAAAAAAACAGAATAAAATGTATTATTGATTTTTTAGAGGGTAGGAGATTTGATACCTCCTACCCTCTTTTTTTTTGGAGTTAGTGGTTGTGTCATTGCTTTAAGACGTAGCGGAAACCTTTTAGGTTTTCATTATCGTACCTAAGTGTATATATACAAATCGATACAGGCTACTTCATTCAGACAGGTAAAATTGAATCGGCATGTCGAACATCACTCTCTCTACTGAATAGATGTGCAAGCTCCTGTCTCGCCTGGCCAATTGTCAGAGGGAGTGGATTTATCGGCAGTTTTTCTTTGTCACGTAATACTTCCATTAATTGTGCTATCTGTGGCAGCTCCAGCTTAAGGCTGTTAAGTTTTCCTGAGTCAGTGAAGATTCCTTCCGGAGTACCTTCCTGTAGAACAACACCTTTATCCATAATGGCAACCCTATCCATATATACAGGCACAAGATCAACGGAGTTTGTGGCGAGTATTATGGTAATACCCTGCTTTTTATTCAGATCATCCAGGATTTTCATTACGGTTTTTACGCCATCAGGATCAAGTCCACTGGCTGGTTCATCTAATATGAGTACTTCCGGCCCCATGGCAAGAATTCCGGCTATACATATTCGCTTGCTCTGACCGTAACTAAGTGCATGGATTGCCTTTTTGGCAAACGCTTTCATTTTAACCAGTTCTAGTGCAGTATTAACCCTGCTCATAACTTCATCATAGCTTAGTCCCAGGTTTGTCGGGCCAAATGCAACATCCTCCTCAACCGTAGGTGCAATGAGCTGGTCACTGGGATCTTGAAAAACCATTCCAACCTTTCTGAAAACCTCGCCTGGTTTAAATGCACTTAATGCTTTATTGTCCAGGGTCACAGAACCTGAAGCAGGCTTTAACAGACCATTAAAATGTTTCAGTAATGTCGTCTTCCCTGAACCGTTTGCACCAAGTATGGCAAGGAATTCACCTTCCCTAACATCAATGTTAGCTCCACTCAGCGCCTGCGTACCATCAGGATACTTGTGAATTAAATCGTCAATTTTTATTTTGAACATAATAATTTAAATAGGACACAGATTTCCATAGATACACGCAGTTAAAAACTTTTTTAATTAAAAGGTAAAGACTCTTCCTCACAGAAAGACACAAAGAACACAAAGAAAAGCTTTAAAACTTTTCCCTCACGCCAAGTCGCCAAGAACGCCAAGGGTTGTAATATTTTTATTTCCAATTCCTTTTCTAAATCTTTTTAACTTTGCGCTCTTTGCGTCTTTGTGTGATTATTTTTATCTCTTACCAGAAAAACCCCAAATAGGACAAAATTACCAGTAATATTCCACATGATAGAAACAGGGTGTAATCTCTTCCTGCTAATGGAGTAAGCTGAACGGTAAGTACCCACCCTCCATCGTATCCCCTGGAGACCATTGCGATATGTGCATTTTCCGCTCTGATAATTGATCTGATAATCAGTGTACCACCAAGACTCCCAAACGATTTCATTGTTTTGAACCATGTAACATAGCCCAGTCTGCTTCTTTGTGAAGACATCATCGTTTCCGTCTCTTCAATCAACAAAAACAGGTATCTATATACAAATGACAAAACTTCTATCAGTGTCTCCGGTATTTTCATCCATCGGGCGGCCATACATATTTTTGTAATTGCTGTGGTAAAAGATAATAAAAGCATGAGCATTACCCCCCCCGCCACCTTTGTAAACAGTAACAGACCAACCTGCAATCCCTCTTTTTTAAAAGCGAGTTCATAGCCGAAAAGTGTACCTGAAAAGATTACCGTCTCGCCCTTGTGCAAGCCCATTATAACCATGATAAATATCCCGAATAGAAACGGCATCATCATTCGAAGACCTAATGTTATAAATGAAACCTTTATGGTCATTAACAATATTAAGGATATAACAAAAAACAGTAAAGGAAGCGTAATGTCATTAGATAAAATATTAAGGATCAAACCTATGCCAATATAAAATAACTTGACCCTTACCTCTATATTTGTAAGCCAATTGCGCCTCTGCGCAAAATGATCCATAACAACATGCTTTAATATTTCCATAATTATTTCTTATTAGACAGGATAACAGGATTAACCAGATAGTTAATCTCTGTTTATCAGTTACTCTAAATTCTTTATTTTTTGCTTAATTTCAACTTTACTTTTACCCACAGGCTGGTTCAGACTTGTAGTCTGAATCTAAACGTTTAGGTTCAATCAACATGATTGAACCAGCATGGAATTAACTGTTTTTTTCGAATCAAGTTTATCCTGTTATCCTATCAAATTCTTTCCTCTTGTGAAACTTTCTTATCTTTTCCCTCAACAAATAGTTTTCTGAAGTTGTAACCGATGACAATACCCCCGACCAGACCAAAAAATGTGAAAACAAAAAGCAGGAGATCTCCCTGGTCTGTGTTGATATAAGGATCTCTTGGTGGATGGCCATATTTCTCGGCGTATTTCCCTACAATGCTTACATCAATTCCCACCCATTTCCCCTCTTCTTCTGGCGTTACTGTCTCCTCCGCTTCAATACCGTCTGTTGGATCAGGTATGTCTGGCCCTACCGCATACAAAACCTGTGATTGAGTGAAACACAATAAGAATGCGAAAATAAAAAAATATTTTTTCAAAATGGAGAATCCTAAACATAAATGTAATGCCATTCGGACAGTCGTTGCTCACCAGCATGTCATTCTGAAGGAGGCATGACTGAAGAATCTTTTTGCGAAGATCTCATTAACCTCACAAAACATTGTTGGCTTACTAACGAGAGATTCTTCGCTTCGCTCAGAATGACAAGAGTGTACATTCTTGTTATACGGTTAAATGAAAAATCCTAAACTATTCAATTATTGTTCTTTTATAACTCTAAGACTATATAAAATACCCGGACGAACTTTATAAACGTAGGACAGCGCAAAGCCTACGACAATACCTTCAGCAATACATAGTAGCCCTTGAGAAGTAGCCATAAACACAACGAAAATCTCTAATATTGCCTTTGCACTGTGCATCATGGCAACGGAGAACGACTCGTCCCCTTCAAACACCAGAAGCCCTAGTCCTATAGATGTCCCCATATAAGTGCACAAGTCAGAAACTACTCCAGCCAGAAAACCACACCAGAACAGCTTTAGGCCCATCCTCTGCGCCAACCTGAATGCAAAATACCCTGAAAAAGAACCGAGTACACCCATTGAAAAGATATTAACACCCAGGGTCGTAAGTCCTCCATGTGCAAGAAAAAGTGCCTGTATAAAAAGCGCAATACCTGCAATAACAACGCTCACAAATGGCCCCAACAACATCGCACTCATTCCAGTTCCTGCCGGGTGCGCGGTTGCCATTCCGTTCAAACCTACCACCGGAATTGGAAAACAGGAAAAAACAAATACAGCGGCCCCGATCAATCCAACTAAGGGCAGGAATCCCGGCACCTCTTTTTTCTTTTTTTTCAGGCTGAGTGTACCAATGACAACGAAGGGTATAATCAGAATGAACCAGAAAACAACCCATTTTGGAGGCAATATACCTTCAGTAATATGCATTGCATACGCAACATGAGGCAATAATAAAAGAGCAAAAAAAACAGATATACCTACTAATTTTTTTTTCATTTCAATCATATAATAGTTACAATAAATAAAAAAGCCCGTATCTTTTCGTAGTAAAAAGGTACGGGCTATCAGTAAGTCTGCATACAAGTTACTTGTTGCTTATTACATACACCTTCACCTTCTTTACCGTCGAAGAGTTAAATGTGAAGTATTTACGGGTAGGTCTTCTGACTATCGGGTCGTCCTGATGACTGCGCCTTCCCACCCCGATCCAAAGCCGGGAGAAGTGGCCTGTTATCACTAAAAAATGTGACTGCCGTCTCAGTAGCCGATTACAGCGGCGGGTCCGTGCCCTTTAAGGGACTTCCCTATTATGTCGCTACCAACAGTAAGTTGCTGTTAGCGAACGCCCGTAAACAAACTTTAGAATTTTCAAAGTACATTAATCAATCTAAAACTGACTAGATACTTGAATATAATGACATGGAAATCATTGTCAAGAAGAAACTGTTTAAACTCTTTCCAAAACTTCATTATGTAATGGAAGTATAACTACTTAGCTAATATTTTATTACTCAAAAACACTTCCGGATTATAAAAAATTTTGCTGTATAAAAAAGCTTGACAATTATTAAGGATTATTTATATTAAATCCTAAATTATTACATTATATTTGCTTGAGGAATCGTGTCGGGTTTTGTTAGTAGTAAAGAAACTGACGTAATTATTTTTTTAATTAAAGGAGGAAATTATTAATGAAGGCTATAATAGATGCTGATGAGTGTACCGGTTGTGAACTCTGTACGACATCATGTCCGGAGGTTTTTGACATGGAAGATGATATCGCTGTCGTAAAGGGTGATTCCGTCCCTGGTGATGCAGAGGAAACCTGTAGACAGGCAGCAGAAGAGTGTCCTGTTGAATGCATAGCTATTGAAGATTAACTTCTTGTAAAGTGCCGGCCCAGGTGGGAAGGTACTCGATAGAATAAGTATAAAATATGATAAGGAGAACTGCACGGGTAGAAATTGTAAATCAATTCTGGCTGGCATTCTCCTTATTTTATTTCTCCACCTTTTCTAACGCAGCACGATTTTCTTTAGACAGCTCTGCACTATAAAATTCCTCATTTTCCGGCAATTCCAGGAACGAATTTGGAGTATAATCAATCCCAATCCTTACATTTTCTGTCTGACACTCAAGCAAATGCCCTCCCGCCTTTTTGTCTTCAGTAATAAAGTGAAAATGATAACCGGGAACATTTATTCCTTTCATATAGTCTGGAAACCAGGACCCCACTAACGTACCCTTTACATCATGAAACTCAAATATAGGTTGGTTCTTTACTATTTCAACAAGCGGTGGATACGGTCTGTTCTGCCCGGGAACACTCCTAGCCTTGATATACTCAAACGTCCCTTCAATCTTGAATGCATAAAAAATATTTTCTGTCGGCAACATACTGTTCAAAAATAGTTTTAGTTGATCGTAGTTTACCGGCTTGTCGATTTCCTTTGTTTTGTCTGATTCAAAGAAAGTAACCACGGCAAACGGGGTTTTCATTGAATCGTCAACAGGATAAGCAATTCCGTCCTCTTTAATTTGGTAAAACATACCATCTAATCCAATCATTTCACCATCAAGGTTGTTAAACGTTCCCAAACCAAGATCGCCATGTCTCTTTAATTCCCCAAATGTCACATTCCCATCATAGATCTCATCCAACAGAGCGTTTATAGTTGACGTCTGATATAAGACTTCCTCGTTTTTTTGCGCAAATGAACATTCGCATGTAAGTATTACCAGGATTATGGCTGACAGAAAATATTGCATATTTTTTTAGTACAGAGATGAAAAACACGGGCTACCGGCTACTCATTCAAATTAAGTATTACAGTAACTTTTCAGCAATCTGCACTGCGTTAAGGGCAGCACCTTTCAGGAGATTATCACTTACTACCCACATGTTTAATCCGTTTTCAACAGAGCTATCTTCACGTATTCTTCCCACAAAAGTATCATCTTTACCAGCGGCGTCAGTTGCTAGTGGATATAATTGCTTTGACGGATCATCAAGGACTACAATGCCTTCCGACCTGCTTAACAAGTCTCTGGCCTGATCAGCACTAAACGGCACCTCTGTTTCTATATTAACCGACTCACTGTGACCCCTGAATACCGGTACCCTCACGGTAGTTGTTGTTATGCGGAATGAGCTATCCTCCAGAATTTTCTTTGTTTCATTAATCATCTTCATCTCTTCATCGGTATAACCGTTTTCCAGAAAGGCATCACTCTGAGGTAATTGAGGAAGAGCGTTAAATGCTATTTGATGAGGAAATATACTCCGATCAAATGCTCCACTCTTCTCAGAAAGTATATGCTCGGTTTCATTCTTTAATTCCACAAGGGCATTATAGCCTGCTCCGGATACTGCCTGATAAGTTGAAACGACCACCCTCTTGATCTTTACCGCATCATGCATCGGTTTTAAAACCAAAACGAGTTGTATCGTTGAACAGTTTGGGTTCGCAATTACTCCATTATGTTCAGAGATCCTGTTTGCATTTACTTCCGGTACGACCAGCGGTACGTCTTCATCCATTCTGAAAGCACTTGTGTTGTCCACGACAACACAATTCTTCTCAATAGCATAAGGCACAAATTCCTTGCTTATACCGCCTCCCGCACTGAAAAGTCCGATGTTCATCCCATCAAATGAATCTGCAGTTAATTCCTGCACCTGTACCTCTTTTCCACGAAAAACTACACTCTTTCCTGCCGAACGGCTTGAAGCGAGCGGTCTTAATTCATCAACAGGAAAATCTCTTCTTTCAAGCACCCTGAGCATTTCTGTCCCTACAGCTCCTGTAACCCCAGCTACTGCAACATTAACTCCCATATTCTGCACTCCTTTTTATTAAATCGTAAATCTGAAACCGTAATTCGTAAATTAACCTATGTTCTCAGTAGCCAAACCTTTGCTGTCTATTTAGCCCTGATTAAAATATCGTCACTTATATTCAATTTGTTCTTTACGTCATGAATCTGAGACAGGAACCTCCTTGCATCTTCCGGATAGCCAGCAGTTGGTTTTATGTCCTTTATCTTTTCCTGCCAGAACGAGTTGAATAATTTTATAAACAGCTCACGGATGTATTTACTAAACATCGAAGCAAGCGCCGTTGGAAAATACTTTGAGTCTGCGCCCACAATAAAAGAGATTCCCATCTCTTTACTTCCATTTTTAACACTGTAAGTTGACAAAGGGTTTCCCTCTACAATCGAATCTATCTTACATCCCTCAAAATTCTGTGCCAGCAATTTTTCGTAATAGTTTCTACTCCCGTGTTTATCTATCAAAACTTTTGGTTTGTGCGTCCCATAATATTCAAAAATTTCTTTAAGGTGCGTTACACAATCCTCGAAGAGGAGCAATGACTTGTTGCCAAGAATCTCAAGTTGCCTGTTGATCTCTGACACACACATAAACCGGCTTTTTATGTCAAGTATGCGTACGTCCCGCAAGTTTGCCGTATCATTGAAAATGTCCGCATAATTCATGATCGCAGATACATTTGAAGCAACAGGCAGATCAAGATCTTTTCCCTGGTACCATGGATATTTTTCCAGGACGCCTTCATCGCAACCTGATAACAGTTTCAGCAAATCAGTGAATTTTGTTACCGGACCCTTTGTATGCCATACAAAAGACAAAACCGCCTCTTCCAGCATTTTTAATCCGGTTTTCTGCTGGTATAGCTTCTTGCTATCTCCAACGATTATACGATTTCCACGTTTTTGAATTTTCTCAGAAACAGCGTCCTTCAGGAGGTGCCAGATGTCTGTTTCATAGTGATGTTTATCCGGTATTTCCATTACGACCTTTGAGAGAACAAACGGGCCTAATGTAGGACCATAACCGGCCTCATCAATACCAGCAATTATTGGCATTTTCTAATAAAAACGTGGGAATTGTATAAAATTTAGAGTACTTAAGGATTATAACGAGTGGGTGCAGAGTGTCAAGAATCCATTCTATGTCATAAATTCTCATAATTTTTTGAGAAAAAAAGCTATTTCGAGACTGAATTTTGACCCGATATATAAAGATAATGAGTGGTTGCTGATTCAATTCTCCTTGACAAAAAAAGGGTCTAAAATATAATTACTTGACACTTTGTTATACGACGTAGTTTCAGTTAAGACAAAAGTGGCTGAAATGCCTGAAGTTTTTGGCAATCAAAAGGTTATAGTAAAAAGCATTATTTTGAATAAGGATAAATGATAATTATAGCAGTATCACAAATGAGGTATAAAAATGGAAAAAATAGAAGGTAAGGTTGCCAAAATACTTGATGAATATAGTATAGTGATTAATGTCGGTAGAGAGAACGATGTTGTAAATGGGATGGTATTTGCCGTCTTCGTACAGAGTGATGAGGAGGTTAAGGATCCGGATAGTGGCAAAGCCATGGGAAAACTGGAAAATATCAAGGAGCATGTCTTTGTGGCTCATGTACAGGACAAATTCTCAACCTGTGTTGCCGGAGAAAAGGATACGTCCTGCGAACATGAATCTCATGGTGCACAGACACTCAGCGGGGCCATGATGGAAGAATCCATGACTGCAAGGCCTGGAAACAGTAAGCTAAGTAATCAGAAACTGAATGTTAACAACTCTCAGATAACCGGCATTCCACAGTTGGGCCCGATATCAGTCGGTGATATGGTACGAGCTGTTGAAGTAGGTGGATAAGGGAAGTACTCAACACATTATTTAGTCTAGCCAGTACGAAAGAAAAATAACCGTTAAACAGAGAAAACATGAAAATATTAAAATCACAGGAAGGTAATATCACGCAGGAAATTGAAAAGCTCAAAAAGGGAATGAGCATATTTGCTGATACGGTTACCAAAGGGATGGAAGCTAAAACGAAAGAAGTCTTTGGCGAACCATTATCTCCATCTGAAAGTGCCAGGCGTGTAATTGATGACGTAATAGAAAGGGGCGATGAGGCTCTGGAATACTATTCAGAAAAGTTTGAAGGTGTAAACCTCTCTGCAGAAAATATTAAAATTAAATCTTCTGAAATTGAGAATGCTTACAAAAAAGTATCTCCGGAATTGATAAGCGCTATAAGAAATGCAAAAGAAAATATCCGGCAATTTCAAGAATACATTCGCATACAGGAGCCTGAACCCTTTCATTCAGATGGTGCAAGGATAAAGGTAAAATATAATGCCATCGAAAATATTGGAATTTACGTCCCCGGCGGTTCAGCATCATACCCGTCTTCAGTATTAATGAATGCTGTACCTGCAAGAGTTGCGGGAGTAAAAAAAATCGTGATTGTAACACCACCCGGCAGAGACGGTGCTATCTCTCCTGAGAGACTGGTCGCATGCAAGGAAGCCAATGTGGATGAAGTTTATATGATTGGCGGCGTACATGCAATAGCCGCGCTCACATTTGGCACTAAAACTGTCCCCAAAGTTGACAAGATCGTCGGGCCAGGAAACCAATTCGTAACACTTGCTAAGAGGGAAGCTTACGGACATGTAGGTATAGACATGCTGGCAGGACCAAGTGAAGTGCTTATTATAGCTGATGAATCTGCTAATCATGCTTATGTCGCTTCTGATCTACTGTCACAGGCAGAACATGCCCCCGGCATTTCAATACTAGTTACCAACTCTGAGGAAGTTGCAAACGGGGTATTACAGGAAATATCCAGACAAATTGAGACTTCAGCTCGCGGTGACCTGATCAGGGAATCTCTGGACAAATTTGGCTTTATCATCCTTACAAAAGACATGAATGAGGCCGTAGACATTTCAAACACTCTGGCCCCGGAACACTTACTGGTAATTGTAGAAAACGAGGACGAGGTTTTATCTGGGCTTAAACATGCAGGTGCAATATTTGCCGGGCCGTTCACTCCGGTAGCTGTTGGCGACTACTTTGCAGGACCATCGCATGTATTACCAACCGGTGGAACAGCAAAATTTTTCTCCGGCCTGTCAGTTAATGATTTTCTTAAAAGGACAAGTATAATTTCATATTCAGAGAAAGTCCTGAAAGCGGCGGCAAACGACATAATTACAATTGCAGAGTCAGAAGGCCTGCAAGCCCATGCCAATTCGGTACGGATAAGGATAGAAGATTGAAGGTTTATTTACGAATTACGATTTTAGATTTACGAGAGGGAGTAGATATAAGATGCTGGTTTAAGTTTGGGAATGAATTTTTTCGTCTGTGCTTATCTGCGTCCTATTAATTTAAAAGAAAATGGAAAATAAAAAACAATCAAGTTATTTCAGAAAAAATATTGATAAAATGACCGGATATGTTCCCGGCGAGCAGCCGCAGGGCGGCCTGTACATTAAACTTAATACTAATGAAAATCCATATGCCCCTTCTCCCAAAGTTCTTTCTGCCTTGAGAGATGAAATAAATGACAACTTGCGGTTGTATCCAGACCCTGTTTCTACGGGTGCAAGAGAAAAGATAGCAGAGGTCTTTGGGACAAAACCTGAAAAGGTTATGGTTGGCAACGGATCTGACGATCTATTAACAATAATAACCAGAAGCTTTATCAGCAAAGATGACAAGGTTGTTTATCCGTATCCGACATATCTTCTATACAAGATACTTTCAGAGATCCAGAATGCGAAAGAGTGCATTATTGATTTCCGTGAAGATTATTCTCTTTCGGATGATATCCTGGTAAAAGATGCTTCCGTTACCTTTATGTGTAATCCCAACTCACCGTCCGGAACAATGATACCGGTTGAAAAAATTTCAGAAATTGCAGAAAAGATAGACGGTATAATTGTGGTTGATGAGGCATATGCGGATTTTGCCAATGACAATTGTTTGAGGCTAGTCGATAAACACCCAAACCTCATTGTCCTGCGCACACTTTCCAAATCATATTCGCTAGCCGGAATGCGTCTGGGTTTTGCCATAGCACAGGAAACGCTGATCAATGGCATGATGAAGGTAAAGGACTCGTATAACGTGGACAGACTCAGTATGGCATCTGCAGTTGCAGCCCTGGACGATCAGGAAACATTCAGGCAAAACGTTTCACGCATAATAAAATCACGGGAGCGTCTGATAGACTCACTGAAAGAACTTGGGTTTTTTGTATACCCATCTCAGACAAACTTTGTTATGATTAAATGCTTGGATTCCTGTGAAGCAAAAGATATCTATCGGGAACTGAAGGAAAGAAAGATACTCGTCAGATATATAGAAGAACCAAAACTTGATGACTGTTTGAGAATTACGGTAGGAACCGACAAAGAAATAGACACTTTACTGGAAAAACTGGCTGAGATACAGCTGGTTTTACTGAATCAAAATAGCTGATTATGAAAAATAGAACCTCCAATATAGACAGAAATACAAATGAAACGAATATCAGTCTATCACTTAATCTGGACGGTGAGGGTAAGCGTTCTGTATCTACAGGTATAGGCTTCTTTGACCACATGCTGGATCTGCTTGCAAAACACGCTTTGTTTGATCTGGAGATTAAGGCTACTGGTGATACGAATGTAGACTTTCATCATACGGTTGAGGATGTGGGTATCTGTATGGGATTGGCGGTGAAAGAAGCTTTAGGTGAAAAGGCGGGTATAGTCCGCTTTTCTAACGTCAGCGTACCAATGCAGGAATCACTTGCAAATATTGCACTTGATATCAGCGGGCGTTCGGCCCTTGTCTTCAATGCGAAGTTGGACTCAAAGAAGATTGGTGATTTTGACTCTGAATTAATCAAGGAGTTTCTGGAGGCATTTACCGTGAGCGCCGGTCTGAATCTTCATGTAGACGTTCCATACGGCGAGAATGCACATCACATTGCGGAAGCAATTTTCAAAGGTATAGCAAAGGCCCTTGACAGGGCAACGAGAATCGATGAACGAACTGATGAAGTTCCCTCGACAAAGGGTGTTTTATAAACATCCCTGCCTCTGTTGCATACAACCAACAACATAATCGAAAGGAATATTTTTAGCGATGTACAACAATATTATTTTTACACATAGAAATACGCTATCTTTAGCGTTTCTCATTATTGGTATTCTTTTATATACCTCAATACAAACTGCATGGTCAGACGAACAGGAAGCAGATAGCTCTCCACAATATTTTGGAGAAAGGATTGCTCGCACACCATGGCCTATGTTCCGCCACGACCTTCACCATACAGGACGCAGCCCATACGCGGGGCCTGAAAAAAACGACATAAAATGGACGTTTCAGGCCGAAGCGGCAATATCATCTTCCCCTGTAATAGGCATTGACGGTACTATCTATTTCGGATCGCAAGACACACATCTCTATGCCGTTAATCCGGATGGTACGCTGAAATGGAAATTTAAAACAGGAGCTGAGGTGGACTCGACTCCGGCAATCGATATTGATGGTGTCATATATTTTGGTTCATGGGACAAATACCTCTATGCGCTTTATCCGGACGGCAAGCTGAAATGGAAGCACGAAACAAAGGGGGGTATTATCTCGTCTCCAGCAATAGGCGATGACGGTTCTGTTTATTTTGGAGGCTGGGATAACAGAGTACATGCTATAGATGCGGAAGGCAAACACAAGTGGGGATACAAGACTGCGGATCATATATGGTCTTCTCCTGCTATAGGGGACAATGATATGGTTTATTGCGGCGCAGAAGATTACTATATATTTGCCCTCAAGCCTGATGGCAAAGCCGTATGGTCATTCGGCACTCGCTATCTACTGGAGTCATCACCTACTATTGGAGATGATGGGTCAATATATTTTGGTTCCGAGGATTCATACGTCTACGCACTTCACCCTGACGGCAAACTGAAATGGAAATACAAAACAGAATATGATATTGATTCATCCACAGCCCTGGCACTGGACGGTACGATTTATATTGGATCTGGAGACAGCCAGCTCTACGCAATAAATCCCGACGGTACTCTTAAATGGACATTTCAAACAAGATATTCAGTAATGTCTTCACCGGCAATTGATGCCAACGGAGTCATTTATGTGGGTTCGCGTGATAAAAAATTATACGCAATAAATCCGAACGGTACCATGAAGTGGTTCGTTGAAACAGGTAGTGCCATCGAATCATCCGCCGCGATAAATCAAGACGGGACTATTTATATAGCCTCAACAGATGGCAAACTATATGCTATCGGTAAAAAGATGGAAGTCTATCCATAATAGCTTACGATCGAATATTGAAAAAAGTGCCAGAAAATTCTTCGTCATTTATTTCCGGCTTATTCGGTTGTACATTCACTGACAAAGCAACAAGTTAAGTTGAAGTAAGTATCAAAGACGCAATTTTTCATTTCATCCAATTACCTCTCTTTGTTGACAAAACGAGCTTCTTCATATACATTTGCAAAATAATTTTATATTCTCCTTAGAATCAGGATTATAGAAATATCTTAAAACCGATTACACCATGACGGAAATCATTGATAATTTAGGTCAACAGGTTGCTGTGGCAGTCACTCATTACTGGACCACCCGTAAGGCACAAGGGGAAAGACAAAAGAGTAAAGGAACCTCTGATGCCGGCTTGAGAAGTGCTGTAACCGGTGGGGCTCAAATGGATGGATTTATAAATCTTGTTACAAAAATTATATTAGATACCGGAATTGAAAGTAAGTATGTTTATCAGAAGAAATCATTAGAACTACCGGGATTTTTTAGACCAACCAAGGAGTGGGATTTGCTCGTTATCAAAGATGGCAGTTTAGTCGCTGCGGTAGAGGCAAAATCTCAAGTTGGTCCTTCATTTGGTAACAATTTCAACAACCGGACAGAAGAAGCAATGGGAACCGCCCTTGATCTGTGGACTGCATTCAGAGAAGGCGCATTTAAAGGAGATATCCAACCTTTTCTTGGTTATTTTTTTATGCTTGAAGATTGTGATGCTTCAAAACGTCCAGTAAGAGTAAAAGAACCCCACTTCAAGGTGTTTCCTGAATTTGAAGGAGCTTCATATATGAAGCGATATGAGTTGTTCTGCAAAAAGCTTGTTCGTGAACGTCATTATACTTCTGCATCATTTATAACTTCTGACAGTGTTAATGGGGTTAAGGGTATTTATAACGAACCCTCAAATGATCTTGCCTTCTCTAACTTTGCCAAATCCCTCTCCTCTCATGTAAGGATGTTTACGGAATGATCAGCACTAACGAAACATGTCAGAATCTGATACATGGAGATTCTCGAAACTTATCATTTTTACCAAACGAATCGGTACATCTCGTGGTAACTTCCCCACCATACTGGAATCTTAAACGTTACAATGAAAATTCCAATCAATTGGGCCATATAGATGGTTATGAAACATTTTTAAAAGAACTTAAAAAAGTATGGAAAGGTGTATTCAGGGTCCTGGTCCCTGGCGGCAGATTAGTATGTGTCGTAGGTGACGTTTGCGTTTCACGACGTAAACACGGGAGGCATCTCGTTTTTCCTTTACACGCTGACATTTCTGTAATATGCAGGAAACTTGGATTTGATAACCTCAATCCAATCATCTGGCATAAAATATCAAATGCAAACTTTGAGGTATCCAATGGTACAAAGTTCCTTGGCAAACCATACGAACCCAATGCTATTATCAAAAATGATATGGAATACATATTAATGCAACGGAAACCTGGTGGGTATAGACAGCCTTCCACAGAACAGAGAAAGCATAGTAAAATCAGCAAAAGTGATTTTAACGATTGGTTTAGGCAGATATGGAACTTAACCGGTGCTTCTACAAAGAATCACCCTGCTCCCTTTCCTCTCAAATTAGCAACCCGCCTGATCAGGATGTTTTCCTTTTATAATGATACGGTGCTGGATCCTTTTTGCGGCTCCGGAACAACAATGATTGCCGCTTTAAGAAATGGCAGAAACAGCATTGGCATAGACATTGATAAAGAGTATTGTCGAATGACCGCACGATACTTAAAGACGGAAATCAGTGATTCATCAACTAAAGCGGAGTTAATCTTTCAAAAGATGACTAATAGCAGTTTAGGTAAAATGAAAATCTGTGAAGATCAATCTTTACACAAAGTAAGAACTGCTAATAAAGTATTGAAATAGATTACACTTTTAAAGAAAGGATTAATTATGCGAATAAGATTTGTATTGTTAATAACTTGCTGTTTTCTCCTGGTTACTTCTGAAACATACGCAATATCAAAAAAGAAATTAAATGATAGGATTGAACGGTATAACAACTATCTTGAAGAGGTAATGGAAATCCCTGAAACAGCAGTACCGTCGAAACTTCTAAAAAGCTGTAAGGGTATTTTAATAATGCGGCAGTACAAAGCAGGGTTTATTTTTGGTGCCAAAGGTGGATCAGGTATCGCGCTGAAGAGAGAGATAAAAACCGGCAAATGGAGTGCACCCCACATTTGTCGCTAATACCGAGGGGAGTTTTGGATTCCAAATCGGAGGCTAGGCGATTGACGCTATACTTTTGATAATGAATAAAAGTGGCGTTGAGTCGTTACTCAAAGCGAAATGTAAAGTAGGCGTTGATGCTTCTTTTGCCGTAGGTCCGCTTGGAAGGGATGCGGAAGCCAAGCTGGGACCCGACACCGCATTTCTGGTCTATTCGAAAGCGAAAGGTTTTTATGGAGGAGTTTCGTTTGAGGGCGGAATTATCACACAGGATAATCGCGCTAACAAAAAATTCTACGGAAGGAAAGTAACCGTAAAAGAGATTTTCAAGGGCGAAGTAGATGTGCCTGAAGAGGCAAACAAACTGATAAATAGATATTGTGATTGATACAGAAAAACTGAAACATACTAAGTGTCCAATCTTTTCGATGATAATTTGTCAGGAGATAGTATGAAAAGGTACCAACCTATCGTTTCTCTGTAGCTGACGACTCAAAGCGTACTGGTCTCTTTTGAAAGAACGGTCTTCTCTACAGGTGCTTCCGGGGTGATGGTTATATCCATGTAATCTTTGTTTTTTCCCCGGTTTGCCTTAAAGTACAGGTATCTCAACTCAACAACCATTAACAGCGTACGTACCACCCACAAAATAGTATCCCAGGTCCTGCGACAATAATAGACTGGGACTGACTCTGTACGAAACTTTGGTGAGCGCCGTTTCCTACCCTTCATCCGAAATATGCCAAAAAGGAAAGGATGGAGACCTTCAATAAAAACCGCATTTCGAAACCATATCATGTGCCGAGCAATATTTTTCCTCCGACGGTCTTTCCTGCGTTTCAGAATTGTCACAACATGTTCGCGGCTATAAAAAGATTTCCACGCATCCCGGAAAGCCCGAATTAGCTCGTCACGACTCATCTTTGGATGCTCCATGCAGGGCCGGGCTGTGTCATAATCATTCATATCTTTAGACATCGGCACATTTTTCAGATAGTTATCGAGGTGATCCTGTGAACCTGGCAGCGGCGTCATCATGAAAAACTCAACAAATTCAATAGGAAGTTCCTGTTTCAGACGCTCCACATCCCGCATGATGGAATCATATGTATCACCTGGGAATCCTATAATATACCCTACATGAGTTACAACACCGGCGTCGCGCCAAGCCTGAAGCATAGCACGATAATCACTAATACGATTCTGCGGTTTACTACACGCCTTCAAATTATCCTGGTTGACACTTTCCATACCAATGAAAATGCGCCGACAGCCGGCTCGTGCAACTTTATCGACGAACCTTGGAATCCGATATGACATCGTATCTGTCTGTACCATGAGAGACATATGCTTCTTATCTTTTAATGAAATGATGCGATCAGCAATCTCTTCCCAGTGTGGATGACGGGCAAAATTATCATCCGTTACGAAATATCCTCTAATACCCTGCTCTTGATTACGCTTAATTAATGCTTCAATATCATCCGGTGAGCGTCCCCGCATGGCATTGCCTTGAACATTTATAATCGTACAGAAAGAACACTTAAATGGACAGCCCCGTCCCGCATCAAATGATGTCTGACGTAAATCGCCATAAAACGAGAGTATCTCTTTAGAAACAAATGGGGTTACCGCACCTTCCAGCGAAGGTTGATCATTCAGGAAATTGTAAAGCGGTTTGAGCGAATTATTGTGAGCATCTTTCAGTAACTCCCCCCCCAGCGATTTTCAACCTCTCCAGCCACCATAGTAATGTCGGTATCAATACCTTCCTGTATTTCATCCGGAATCCGGGGAAGCATCTGGATGGATCCGCTTACATGAAATCCACCAATCATTACGTTAAGACCGCATGCTTTGAATTCCTTTCCAAGATCAACGGCACGGGTGAATTGATTTGTCTGAACACCAACCATACATACAATGGCACGGTCAACGCCTGGCCGAACCTCCGCTACTAGACGCTTTACAGGTATTCTCCGAACGGTTTCATCATAGAAATGAGTGATGATCTCCACATCCGGTCCTAATACTTTCTCACGAGCCACCTGCTCCGTCAGAGCATTTATCACTGCCATAGAGTTCGATACAAGCACACCTCTAAACCAACTGATGACATAACCATCATCATCGTATCGAGAAGGTTTTATCAAAATAACATGAAATCGTTTCATTCACATCCCTCAGGCTCAATAAGACTTAAAAAATGCGGTAATCTTTTCTCTTAATTATGTAATATTTAAACATAATACAGTAAGACTACAACTGTTTTTTAAGATATTATTCGGGAAGCAATTGAAATAGGGATTACAAGGAGAGATGGGTATAAGGCCACCCATTTTGTACCGGAAACTGGCAATTAAGTGAGATGTATGAAAAGTAGTGTTTAAAAAAATAAGGGGGACTGCCGATAGCCAACATTATAAACAGTATGCATAAATAGCATAAGTTAAACCACAGGCAGGCCCCCTTCAATTCTTATACATAAAATCTGTTACTGTGATAACACCATGGGTGTGGCAAAGTAACTCAATAAGAGTAGACTCTTCACCTCGTTCAGAAAGATACGAGGTAAAGAGCCTTAACAACAGACAAACTACAACACCCCCCCCTACTAATCACTAATTAGATAGAGGAAAAATCAGAAATTAACGTTTGCTGTGCCCAGTGACCTATTGCTACGGCTACGGTCTGTATCGGGCACACGGACAAGCACCCCTCCCTGTGTACCTGGTGGTAGCGAAACAGAAGCTACACCGTCGTCCGCGGTATTGTCGATAGTCAATGCATCAACGTAAGTTGCTCCTCAGTTCCGTCAGTGGAATAAGCAAAAACAAAGCTGTCATTATCTACAGTGCCGCTTTGCCAGGCGTTGATAAACAGCGCAACAGAATTCCCGGATTGGACAGGAATCTTCCATACATGCTCCAGATAGCTATATCGTTTGCTTGGCCTACCACCGGTTTCGAGTTCTCTGATATATTCAGTCACCCCATCATCTGCTAAGGTATTAGTGTAAGAACCTGTTACTGTACCTGAAACATAGTTCTCGCTGGTTGGATATTGATTGATAGCTGGTGGTTGAGACATATTAATTACAATCGTATCTGTGCCGATATCACCAAAATCCCACTCGTAACTTTGAATGTAGCCGTCAGGATCATGTGACTCATTACCAAATAAATATAACGTGAAAGGTGCCGAACCACTCAGGGGAAGAGTAGCAGTAGCTACAGCTACCGCTACCGGAGATTGCAGCACGCCAGGGTCAGGAACGCTTCCACTAATAGAATATAGACCCAGACTTGCATAATCAGTGTAGCTGATCCCCAGTGGATCACCCTTACCAGCACCATATACAGAGATGAAGTATTCGCCCGCAGGCAATGCTGTCTCGTTGATGGAAGCAGATAGACCGTCTACCGGATTGGAAATAGAAATAAGTAAGCCATTTGCATCGTACAGTTCGACAAGAATATCCAGATTAGGACTGAACGGGACGGGGTTGATAGTCAGTGAAACGTTACCTTTGCCGCTTACGAAATGAAAAAAGTCAATGTCAGCTCTGCGTTCAATTAGACCGGCACCGTTTAGAGTAACCGTGGTACCGTCAGTCGTATTGCCAAGTACCGTCGAGTTCGCCTGATCATTACCATGGTCATCAGCTATAAGTAAAGCGCCATTGTTCTGGATAATCTGAATATCATCCTGAGTGTTGTTGGCGTTTGCATATTCTCCCTGGCTCCATTGCACTAACTGCTTGCAGTAACCTACACCCATGATCGGGGCCCATCCGGTAGCACCACTGCCATATCCGCTGTAATACGAGGCACCGTTTATAACACCATCATGTGACAAGCCAGGATTATGACCGGCCTCGTGTGAAATAGCTTCTGCCACACCTACTTCACTGGTGTTAAATACAAACGCGGGTTCAGGAAAATTTTCAACAAAGAACAACTTGCCTTCAGTGTCTAACCAGGCAGTATTGTCCTGAATCATCATTGTCGCAAATTATCGAGGAGTCGATCCATACCAGTCCGCAACCTCTGGAAACTTGCTAGCCAGTGCCCGAATAGCACGATTTCCCTGAGACTTTTCAGGTAATGAAATCGTTGGAAACGGAGGCTTTGCTAATTCTGCTGAAGCAGTCAGACAGATAACAGTAAGTAACGCAAAAGAAACGAAGATGAAAAATAAGC
>Ga0187827_10002187_pt1 | contig 27094 bp, 17 predicted proteins | sample ETNtaG_39_FD_167969 | JGI IMG/M metagenome (GOLD analysis project Ga0187827, IMG submission 167969) | Marine microbial and viral communities from oxygen minimum zone, Eastern Pacific Ocean - ETNP2014_SV_150_PacBio MetaG (Illumina Assembly) | ecosystem: Environmental > Aquatic > Marine > Hypoxic... | reverse complement strand
CGGTGAGCATTCACCGGTGGGCGAGGCCGAGGCGACGCTCGCTGCCATAGAGGCCAGTGACCTGAACGCCTTCTCCTTTGTCGACGTCGAGGGTGTACTCGAGCGGGCCGCCACAGTCGACATCTCGTTGCCACTGGGTGGAGTGCCGGTAGGCGTGAAGGAACTCCACCAGGTCGCTGGCTGGCCAGACACGGCAGCTTCACTGCTCTTTGCCGGGCGCTACGCCGACCACGACCTCACCATGGTCTCTCGTCTCAGGGCCGCCGGCGCCAACTTGATCGGCCTCACAACGGCAAGCGAGTTCGGTGGCCTCAACTGCTCGACGACGAAGTTGAACGGCATTACCCGCAACCCCTGGGACCGTGCAGCCACACCCGGTGGTTCCTCGGGTGGTAGCGCCGCAGCAGTGGCTGGTGGCCTCGTGCCGATCGCCACCGGTGGTGACGGGGGTGGCTCGATACGCATACCCGCCGGCTTCTGCGGTCTCGTTGGAATGAAGGGAACCGCCGGGCGGATCCCCCGGGGGCCACACACCACCATTGGCCCCATGACCGTTGTGTCTGGCTGTCTGGCCCGATCAGTGCGCGATGCTGCACGTTGGTACGACGTGTGCGCCGGCTTTGACGCCCGTGACCCCTACAGCCTCCCCGCTGAAACGGGCTGGGAGGCAGGTCTCGGATCGACCGACCTCACAGGTTTGCGGGTGGCGATCTCGCCCGACTTGGGCTCGGCCGTGCTCGCCGACGCCGTGCGTTCCCGGGTGCATGAGGCTGGCCACGCACTCGTCGAGGCCACCGGGATGCAACTCGTCGACGTCGACGTGTCGATGCCGTCCATCACATGGGAGTGGGCGATTGCGAACCAGGTCGGCCTGGTCCGAGAGGTTGGCGACCTGTGGCCGGGCTGCGAGGAGCAGATGACGAAGTCCATGGCATTCGGGGTACGCATGGGCCTCGAACGCTTCAACATCGAGGTGGCAGGCCGGGTCGAAGCCGGCCGCACCGAGGTAAACCGGTGCATGGCCGACCTGTTCGACAGGGTCGACGTGGTGATATGTGCATCAAACCCCGACGTGGCCTTCCCTGCCGAAATCGAGTCCAACACACGGGTGGCGGGTGAGAAGGCCCCGCCCGGCAACAACGGCGCCCTCACGATTCCCGCCAACATCTCAGGCAACCCGGCGGTGTCGGTGCCCGCAGGCCTCGTAGACGGGCGCCCCATCGGAATCCAACTCATGGGCCGCCAGCACGAAGACCGCATGATCATGGACCTGGCACGGGCATGGGAACTGCTTGAACCCTGGCCGCTGGTGGCGCCTTAGCCCTAGCCCCCGGGGCTGAATCGGATGAGCCTTCCAGAGAACTTCCTCTCACCCACCCACAGGTAGTCGCCGTCGAAGCTGGCTGCGGCCGGCCAGAACATCTGGTTGCGGCTGATCTCCGGCAGGATGTCAGACGCACCCGATGCCCCTAGGATGGCGTCGGCCGACCGTCCGGCAATGGCGTCGGCCACATCCCGCCATACCAGCAACTGGCTGTTGCCGGTGTCGGCCACGAACAGGTGGCCATCGTCGACCGTTGTCCCCTCAGGCAGATTGAACGTGCCCGACCCACCCACCGTCGACGGCACACCCGATGTGGCAATCTGGTCCACCCGGTAGAGCTGTGCCCCGTGGCCCATCGTGGAGTTCACCGCCAACCACGTGCCGTCACTTGACAGGCGTGTCGGCTGGCCGGCCGGCAGTGTGGCCACCGGTTCATGGGTTCCATCGGGGATACCGGCCCAGACGTAGACGAGGTTGGCCCGCTTGTCAGCTACGTAGAAGTAGGTGTCGTCCATGGCTACACCGGTCAACTCGTCGAAGCTGACGTTGCCGACGCCTCCCTCGAAGTCGTATTCAGGCAGGTTCCCCTCAAGCGGCAGTTCCGTCCAGATCATCAGGCGGTCACGACCGGCCAGGGCGAACGTGTCGCCGTGGAGGGTGTTGTCCCACGGGCTGAACAGGCCTTGGCATTCGTGGCGACTCCCGGCCTCTTCGCTGTGGTACGAGCAGAAGTGGTAGACGACGTCGGGCGCGGCGGCGCTGGTGCCAGGCAGGTTCTTCCATACGAACAACTTGTGGTCGAAATCAGACGATGCGAACAGGCTCGTTCCGTTGGAGGCCGGAACAGGGTTGGAGATGACGAAGTTCTCCATGTTTCCGTCCACGTACAGGTCAGAGGCACCCATCACGAAGTCGGGCTTCTGGGTAGCCGACGTGGGCATGGAGTCGTAGACGACGAGCGTGGAGCCGTTCGTCGTGATGTAGACACGCCCCCCGACTACCACCACGGTGGAGAAATCGCCCCACCTGAAGTCGTATCCCCCGGCCCTGGCCTGACCGTTGTTGGAAAGCACCGGCCGGTCCGAGGCCGACTGGGGCATCTCGTTCCAGATGTGGAGCGTGTCTCCCATCATGATGAGCCGGCCATCGTCTGCAAAGTCGCCCCGAAGCCACGGTGCCGACATCTTTTCACCCAGAGGGTCCACCACGAAGAAGTCGTAGGGCTGGTTGTCGGCCGTCGGGAAGCTGGTCCAGAAGAAGGTTCCAGGGTCGCTCTGGCCGCCGGTGGCTGCGTTGTGGTCGCCGACCATCAGCGAGTTGCCGTCGCTCGTGATCTGCCGTGGCGTTCCGATGGCCCCCGAACCGGTCAGCAGCAGGTCAGCCGGTTGGCCATCACCCGTCGGGAAGGTGTTCCAGATGAGCACGCTCCCGCTGCCGGTGCTCGCCACGGCCAACTTGTTCCCATCGGTCCACACCCCCCACGGCCACTGGATGTTGCCCTTGGCCGGTTCGGCGTTTGAGCCGCCTTGGAGGATGATGTCGGCAGGCTCGGCATTGCTGGTCGGAAACTCGGTCCAGATGAGGATCCGGTCGTTGTTGGTGTCGGTCACGGCCAGTCGGGTTCCGTCGGTGCTGGCGCTCACAGGCCAGTTCATCTGGTGGCGTCCGGTTCCCGGCTCGTTGGTGGTGAAGTTGGGCTGGCCCAGCACCAGGTCGGGTGCCTGACTGCTGTGGGTGGGTGGCGTGTTCCAGATGAGAACCCGGTTGTTGAAGATGTCGGTCATCACCAGACGGGTCCCGTCGCTCGTCAGGCCCGACGGGCGGTTGAACTTGAGCGGCCCACCGGTGTCGTTGAACCCGAAGGCCGACAAGGTGATGTCGGCGTTCTGCGCCGTGGTGAAGAATCCCGACGTGCCTCCCGGAGCAGTCGAGTACGAGGTCGACGGGTAGGTGACCATGATGCTCTCGTCTGGCACGTACTGGTCCGAGCCGGGCTGGTCAGGATCCTCAGGTTGGCCGCCATCGACCGCTTCGGGCCCGGTGCTGCCCCCACCGACTTGCAGGGAATCCGGCGGAACCTGCAGGTAGGCCAAGCACTGGGCGGCCAGGTCGTTCTCGGCTCCACCGGAGGGTTGGCCGTTCCTGATCGCCCCCAGGAGGGCTCCACCGATCTGGTTGACCATGCACTGGTCAAAGCCTGTCGGAGCCGGACTCTGGCCGCTCAGCAGTGCCATGGTGACGTTGGGCGGGTACGTAGCCCGTGCAGTCTCGACGTCGGGCGTCCCACCACTGGACCCGCCCGATTGGGTGTACCCACCCGGGTCATCCGCCGGTGGCGTGGTCGGCTGGTCAGGAGGAGTCCCACTGGGAGCCGACTCGTCAGAGGGTGGCCCCATGCACTGACCCGTGGCCAGCTGCTCATCGGGTTGTGGCTGTCTGGTTCCCAGTTCCTCGTACAACTGCTGGCCAAACACGCCAATCAGGCAATCCCTGAGGGTCAGGTCGCTCGTGGTGAAGGGGTTGTCGAATCCCGATCCGGATCCTGGGTCCGAGGCGAGCGGTGCAAGGGTGGAACTCGTCGGCAGGGCGGTGGACGTGGGCAGGGTGGGTGTCGTAAGGGCGGCCACAGACGTGGTTGTTGCCGGCGTCGTCGTCGCAGACGCCTCTGTGGTCGTGGCGGACGCAGCCGTCGTGGTGCTCGGGGCCACCGGAGGGGTCAAAGAGGTGGAACCAACCGTCGTAGCTGAAGCCGTAGTCGTCTCTGGTGCGACGGTCCCCGAACCCCCTCCACATGCTGATGCCACCACCGTCAGGGCGAGGCCGACCGCCAACCTCTTCATCGGGCGAGTCTGGCACAACTCACCCTTATGCGTCCGCTCCACCAGCGTCCTAGATTGCTGCGATGGCAGACCCACTCCTTGAGCCCTTCCAACTTGGACACCTGACCCTGCGCAACCGGGTGTTCATCTCTGCACATGAACCTGCCTACTCCGAAGACGGAATGCCCAAGGACCGCTACCGCCTCTACCATGAGGAGAGGGCCAGGGGCGGTGTGGCCCTCACCATGACTGCCGGCTCAGCCGTCGTGGCCGAGGACAGTCCTCCGGCATTCGGGAACCTGCATGCCTACGACGACGTCATCGTGCCCTGGGTACAGCGCCTCACCGACGGCGTCCACGAACACGGTGCCGCCTGCATGATTCAACTCACCCACCTGGGGCGCCGCTCCGGATGGTCCCACGACGACTGGCTTCCCGTGGTGGCGCCATCCCCGCTACGTGAACCCGCCCACCGGGCGCACCCCAAGGAGGCCGAGGACTGGGACATCGAACGCATCGTTGGTCGGTACGCCGATGCCGCCGAACGCATGAAGGCCGGCGGAATGGACGGCATCGAGATCCAGTCCTACGGGCACTTCTTCGACCAGTTCTACACGCCCCTCGGAAACCGTCGAGGAGATGACTTCGGCGGGTCCCTCGAGAACCGACTGCGCGTCCCCCTGATGGTTCTCAGGGCCATTAGGCAAAGGGTTGGCCCCGACTACATAGTCGGCCTGCGAATGGCCGTCGACGAGGCCACCCCCGGCGGCATCGACGCCGACACCGGCCTGGAGATCCTGGGCCGCCTCGCCGTCGACGGGCTGTTGGACTTCGTCAACGTCATCAGGGGCGTCATCGGCTCCGACGTGGAACTCTCCGAGGTCATCCCCCTCCATGGGATGCCTGCTGCCCCACACCTGGATTTTGCCGGGCGCGTCCGGTCCGAGACGGACCTGGCGGTCCTGCACGGGGCCAAGATCGACGAGGTCTCAACGGCTCGACACGCAATCTCTGAAGGGCTGGTCGACCTGGTCAGCATGGCCAGGGCCCACATTGCCGACCCGCACATCGTTGCCAAGATCATCGAGGCACGTGAGGAGCAGATCCGACCCTGCGTAGGTGCCACCTACTGCCTCGACGGCATCTACCACGCCGGCGAGGCACTGTGTGTGCACAACGCCGCGACGGGCCGCGAGGCAACCATGCCCCACGTGATCCCACCAGCCCCGACTACCCGACGGGTGGTCGTGGCTGGGGCCGGGCCAGCGGGTCTCGAGGCCGCCAGGGTCGCCGGCGAGCGGGGCCACACCGTGACCCTGCTCGAGGCAATGCCGTGGGCGGGCGGACAGGTCATGTTGGCGGTGCGCAATCCCAGGCGAAGAGACCTCGGAGGCATCATCGACTGGAGGGTCGCTGAGCTGAAGCGCTTGGGCGTTGAGGTGCGCTATGACGTTCTGGCCGAACCCGAAGACGTGCTCGCCCTTGAACCCGACGTGGTCATAGTCGCAACCGGCGGTCTACCCCAGTTGCCCGAAATGGAAGCCGGTGCCGAGCACGTGGTCACGGTCTGGGACATCCTGGCTGGCGACGTCCGCCCCGGAGACAGCGTTCTGCTCTACGACGACGACGGGACCCACTCGGCTCTGTCGGCTGCTGAGGTGCTGGCCCGCTCCGGCTCAAAGGTTGAGATAGTCACACCGGAGCGGACCCTCGGAATCGAGGTAGGGGGAATGAACCATGTGCCCTACGCCCGGGCCTTCAACGAGACCGAGACCACCGTCACCCTCAACCAGCGGGTGAAATCGGTGCAGCCCGACGACGGCCGCCTCAGGGTCGATGTCGGCAGCGATCACAGCAACCACCGGACCACCCGCACGGTCGACCAGGTCGTAGCCGACCACGGCACCCGCCCGAACGCAGATCTCTACTTCGACCTCAAGGACGGTTCATCCAACCTGGGTGAGGTCGACTACGACGCACTCATCAACGGGCGTCCACAGGTAATCGCCAATAACCCCGACGGCGCCTACCAGCTGTTCCGCATCGGCGACGCCGTGGCAAGCCGAGACATCCACGCCGCCATCTATGACGCCCTCCGCCTCATGAAGGACGTCTGAGCCCGTTCCTCAGGCCCGGTCAGAGACCGTCCAATCGGTTCGTGCCCTGCCGGCCCGGATCTCTTCGCGACGGTGTGCCACGAAGGCCTCCAGTTCTGCGGCCAAGGCGTCATCAATGGCAGGTGGCTCGTAGTCGGCGAGCATCTGCTTCCAGACGGCGTTTGCGATCTGCCCGGCGTTCAGGGAACCGTCATCGCGCCACTTCTCGTAGTTGTCGGTGTGGAACACCCTCGGCTGGAAGAAGGCATCCTCGTAGTGGCGGATGGTGTGTGCTGAGCCAAGGAAGTGGTTGCCGGGGCCGACCTCCTCGTAGGCGTCCCAGGCGAAGTCCTCTTCGGTCATGGAGATCCCCTGGGTGAACCGGGTCATCATGCCGAGCATCTCCACGTCAAGGATGAACTTCTCGTAACCGCTGGAGAGGCCACCTTCCTGCCAGCCGGCGGCATGCAGAACGAAGTTGGTTCGGGCAGTGACGGTTGGCCAGAGGTTGCCCGCCGACTCGTAGCCGGCCTGGGCGTCCGGTGCCCGTGAGGCCGTGTAGTTGCCGCCCGAGCGGAACGGCAGGCCGTAGTGCCTGGCCATCTGGGCACATGCAACCAGAGCTAGGGCACTCTCGGGGCTGGCGAACCCCGGCGCGCCGGTCTTCATGTCGACGTTCGGTAGGAACGGCCCCTGGATGCACGGTGTGCCCGGGTTGACCATCTGGGCGTATGCGATGGCAAACAGGGACTCGGCGTTCTGTTGGGCAATGGTGGCGGCCAGCGTGGTCGGTGACATGGCCCCGACGATGATGAACGAGGCCAGGATCATGGCCTGCTTCGCCTCGGCGTAGACCTCGAGCACGCTCAGCATCCGCTCGTCCATGCGCATCGGAGACGAGATGCTCACGATCGAGATCGAGGCCGGGTCCTGCCTGATGGCGTCGGTGCCGAAGACGATCTCGTCCATGGCGACCGTGTCGCGGGCAAAGTCGGCGTGGATGGCGCTTCCCATGTGCGACTTGTCGCTGAGCGTCAGGTGGCCGAGGACCATGTCCAGGTGCCGTTCATCCACGTGGACGTCGTTGGGCTCGGCCAGGACGCCACCTGCATGGTGCAACTCGGGGGTCATGTAGGTGAGCTTGGCGAAGTTGTGGAAGTCCTCGAGCGTCGACGGCCGTCTGCCGTTGTCGAGGTCCATGGCGAAGGCGGGACCGTAGACGGGGGCGAAGATGATCCGGTCGCCGCCGACGGGCAGGTCGTTGGCACGGTTTCGGGCCAGGAGCGTGAACGTCGATGGCGCCATGTTGACGTAGTGCATGAGCGTGTCCTCGTCGATCCACGCCATCTCACCCTCAACCTTGACTCCGTGGCTGCGGAGGCGTTCCAGGGCCGGTGGGTAGTCGATGAGGAGCATGCCGTTTTCGCTGAGCAGCCTCATCGAGGCCCGGTGGATCTCCTCGATCTCCTCTTCCCGAAGGGCCTCGAGGGGGGCGAGGCCGTAGGTGAGTGGGCTCACTGGGCCGGTCGGCCGAGCCGAGCGGGAGTCCCTGCGGCTCGATGTCCGGCGCCTCGGTCGTTGGTTCGAATCTACCATTGTCCCCACCACCGATTCTGATCCGGGGTTACGTGATGGCGGGACTCTAGGTCACAACCAGCCTCACGACGCCACGAACCGGATCAATTTCAATGCGGTCACCGTCAGCGATTGAACGCATCGCATCAGGAGCTCCGACGACCGCTGGAATGCCCAACTCGCGGGACAGTACCGCTGCGTGTGACATTGGCCCACCGTCAGCTGTAACCAGCCCACCCACGATGCCCAGCACCATGTTGTAGGCCGGTGAGGTGGTGCGGGTGACGAGGATCTCACCCGGCTTCAGGCGGTCGAATGCCTCCTCGGCATTCTCTGCCACCCGTGCAACCCCGATGAACGCCTCGGTGCCGACTCCGTTGCCTGAAAGCCGTGGCTCGTCAGCGCTGGCTGGTTCTTCTGCGTGGCCACCCATTCCCATCTCTGCGATCACCGTCTGAACGAGTGCCACAGTGGTTGCAAGCGGTTTGGGCAGTGCATCAAGCGGAGGGGGAGCCTCGGGGTCACCGAGTGTCAAGGGTGGATTCAGGTTCTTTTGGGCGGATCTCTCGGTTGCGCGCTCCGCCAGTTCATCGGCACCGGGCTGGTCGGCACCGCCCATGACGGCAGGCAACTCCCCCTGGTCCAGCTCGAACACGTGGACCGGGTCGTGGAAACGCCCTGTTGATGCAAGGCGGGCACCTGTTTCGAGCATGCCCAGGCGTAGCAGTCCACACGGCCATTCCGCCGTGATAGGTCCGTTGTCGTCGCGCAGGTCCATGGCATCCCTGGCTGCATGCAGGAGTTCATCGAAACGGGTGTGGTCGTCCTCTGGTACCCGTTCCCGTAGGGATGTGGCTACGCCTCTCGAGTCGTGGGTGGTTGTTGTACCGCCAGCACTCAGGATGCTCGCCAGGATTACCCCGGGAGCTTCGCCCAGGGTTGGCGTGTCGAGGTCGTAACCCGAAAAGAGCACCGAGCTGCGAAGCCGGAGGTAGGACCGGAGTTCCTCGGCGGCAGCGGGCGAGGCGGCCTCCACCTCGGCGAGGCTGGTCGGTGAGACACCCGCTTCGGCGATGGCCACCCTGATGCGTGTAAGAGCCTCAAGTGGCTCGACGGTCGACGGCGAGGCACCACCGAGTGCCTGGAGCATGTCGCCACTCGGTATGCCCCACCCGTTTCCAGCCATCAGCAGTTGGCCGATGGGTCCCAGGTCGTAGCAGTGCAGGCGGAAGTGTTCTTCGAAGGTATTGCGAAGGTGAGCGAGAACAGCCTCTAGGTGTGCTGCCAGGTCGGCATCGTCCAGTTCCTCGAGCACGACTTCCTGGAATGCCAGGTTGGTGGCAACCATTCCAGGCCTCAGCGTTGCGTGCCACTCGGCGATCACCGGGGGAGCGGGTGACTCGGCCAGCGTTCTTCGTGCAGCGGCCGTACGGCGGCGGAACTCGGGGTGCAGGCGAGTGGCGATCTTCAACAAGAAGGTTGGCGGTGGCCTGGCCGACGGCTTGTCGGGCCTCACCAGGGGTCGTAAGCGCGTGTACATGAAGCCGTGCACAAAACTCACAGAAAGTGTTTCAGCTGGAATGCCGAGCAGTGCCCACTGTTTCAAGTAGGCAGATTCCATGGCGTTGGGTAGAAGCCACTTCATGATCGAGGTGGTTCCACCTGGGAAGTGGGACCGGTCCAGTTCCCATTGCCCGGGCCCAGGGGCCGTGAAGTGGGTGCTCAAACCCTGCCAGCCCTCATTCTCCACGAAAACAGTGGTGCGTGAAAGGTGTTCATCTTTGGCTTGGTCTGATGTTGTTGACTGCGTCCTTTGCACGAAAGAGCATGTCGGCAAAGGGAAGGAACCACGGTGGCCCCCGATGCCACCAGCGGGTCGGAAACCCGGAGCGTGTGAACACCGTCTCACCCTCAGGGTCGTCCAGAATCTTAAGAGCGGCCTTGTGGCCCAGGTAGGGGGCCATCGAGTTGCCGCTACCCGAATAGCCCATGGCGTACCAGATACCGTCGTAGCACCCCACGTGGGGCGTGAAGTCGAAGGCGAAGCCGGTTCGGGCATTCCAGCTGTGCGAGAAGGTCACCTCCCCCAGTTGGGGAAATATCGAGCCGATGAGGCGTCTCAACTGCGAAGAGGCGAATCCCTCAGGCACCGGTGTCATGGCGGCTCGGCCGCCGAACACCAGGCGCTGTCCGTCAGGTGATGGTCGGTAATAGCAGTGCCGGTTGCGTGACTCGGCGACCATACGGCCGTTTGGGAACAGGCCCTTGACGGTGTCTGCACCGAGTGGCTCGGTGGCAACGAGGAAGCTGGGCACCGGCACGATGCGCCGCCGCGCGAAACCTAGTGTCGCCGGCGTGTAGCCGTTGGTGGCCACCAGCACGTTGCCGGCCCGAACCGACCTACGGGTGGTCTCCACGATGAAGCCGCTCCCGTTGTGGGAGACGTCGAGCACGGGCGTGTCACCCTGGACCACGGCGCCCCGTGTCCGAGCGGCTTCCATGACCCCCGCTACGTACTTCGCCGGGTTCAGGCCGCCGTGAAGGGGAAGCACAGTTCCGCCGGCGTAGATGTCGGTAGCCACCTCTTCGTGCTGGCGTTCCCGTGGAACCATTTCGGCCTCAACCGGAACGATCTTCTTCAGCCGGTCCAACTCCCGTCCGGCGGCGTCGTACTCCCGCTTCGACCAGAGGCCACGGAAGCGGCCGGTGACAGCCAGGTCGCAGTCGATCTGCTCGTCGGCGATGAGCGCCTTGATGAAGGCGTTGGCGTCCAGGTGGGTTTCCCGCAGGATGCCCTCGACCATGCTGCTACCGAATTTCGCTGCGATCTCGTCGATGTCGAGCTGGTGGCCTCCACCAATCATCCCCCCGTTGCACGAGCTGGCACGAATGCCGGGAGCGGAGGCATCAAGTGCCAGAACCGACCGGCCCGACATGGCAAGCGTTCTGGCGGCTGAAAGGCCCGTGAGGCCTGCACCAACCACCACCACATCGACCTCACCCGGGAGGGCTACCTCTGGTGGGCTCGTCGGCGTCCCGGCGTCCCCCCACCAGAACGGTGTCGTCTCGGGCATGGTCGGGTAGCTACCCCTCGAGAAGTGGACCGACCTCTTCGGTGAACTTCTCCATCTGCCTCTTCGCGAAGTCGATGGTCTCCAACCCGTGGAACTGGAATTCGATGACAAAGTGCCACACTCCCGCATCGTGGAGTGCCCGTATCCGCTCGGCGCACGCCTCGGGCGAGCCGGAGATCGTGACCTTGGCCGGGTCCGTTGAGGGATCGTCGAAGGCCACGGCTGTCTGTAACTTGTCTCCGTAGGAGTCGAGGTCGGTCTGGCTGTCGGCCACGTAGGCGAACGTGAAGGCTGCCAACTTTGGGTCTGTACCGAACTTTTCGCCGGCGGCAGCCAGCCCCGGCAACCATGTATCGCGTGCCACTTCCTCATCGGGCCAAAAGGCCAGGAGGCACTCGCCGTAGCGTGCGGCCCGCTCGATCGACTTCACACCGCCACCTATCCAGATCGGTGGGTGCGGCCTTTGTATCGGCTTGGGAACGAGGGGAATGTCGTCCAACTGGTAGTGCTCACCGTCGAAGGTCACCCGGTCCTCGGTCCACAGGCGGGTAATGGCCTCCAACTGCTCGTCAAAGAGGCGCCCCCGCTTACGGCGATCAACGCCGACAGAGGTGAAGTCCTCCTCCCACCAGCCCATTGCCATACCCACGATGAGGCGGCCGTCAGACACCACATCGAGGGTCGAGAGGTACTTGGCCCACTGGTAGGGGGGCAGCAGGGGAGGAAGGATCGAGTTGAAGCCAATCCGTATCGTGTCAGTAGCGGCAGCCAGGATCGGCGCCATCACCAGACCGTCAAGAATATCCTGGTTGGGGAACGTCTCAAAGAGCCACGACGGCGACATCGTCATGTGCGTCGGCAGCGTGGCCGAGTAGAAACCCAGATCCTCAGCCAACTTGACCAACTCGACTGTCTCGTCCATTGAGGGGCTCTCGGCACCCCACGGGAACACCATGATGCTTAGATCCGACATTGACGGCATGGCTCTCACCTCCGGTTGCACGGGTATCTCCGCGCCGACGCTAGCCGCCCTTGAGGGGCCTGGTCAGCAGCCGGCGAAGGACTCCAGGTCCCATGTCGAAAGAGGTGTCCTACCGGTAGGGTCACGGTGCCCGTTAGCGCCGGGTCGATGACGACAACAGGGCGTTGGTCTTGAGAGGTGTGGTGTGCGGATCGCAGTAACGCGTGAGCGGACAGATGGCGAACGTCGCGTCGCGATCTCGCCCGAAGCCACCAGGGTCCTAGTCACCGCAGGCCACGACCTGGTCATCGAGTCCGGTGCCGGATCGGCAGCCGGAATGCACGATGCCGACTACGAGTCAGCCGGGGCGACCATCGCCCCTGACCGGGTCACGACGGTCGACAGCGCGGGCCTGCTAATCAGCGTCCACGGGCCAACCAGCCCCGACGACCTTGCCGAGGTCACCTCAGACCATGTGGTAATCGCCCTGCTCGACCCCGTCTGGAACCCCGCAGCTGCCAAGGCACTAGCCGCTACAGGAGCGACCGCCTACTCACTGGATCTGGTGCCGCGCAGTACGAGAGCCCAGTCAATGGACGTGCTCTCCTCTACGGCCACGGTCGCCGGCACCCAGGCCGTCCTCACCGCCGCCTACCGGCTCCCCAAGCTGATGCCTCTGATGATCACGGCCGCGGGCACGATCCCCCCAGCACGCCTCGTGGTGTTGGGGGCCGGGGTGGCAGGCCTGCAGGCCATCGCCACCGCACGCCGCCTGGGAGCCGTGGTCGAGGGCTTTGACATCCGCGAAGAAGCCCTTGAACAGATCCGGTCCGTCGGCGCCAAGTCCATCAACGTTCCGGTAGCCGAGGACGGCGCCGACCAGGCAGTCCATAACCAGACTGCGCTCACACCACACCTGGCCGAAGCCGACATCGTCATCACCGCAGCCCAGATCCCGGGAAGAAGGAGCCCCATCCTCGTTACCGAGGCCATGGTCAGCGCCATGAAGCCGGGCGCCATGATCATCGACCTGGCCGCCATCCGTGGCGGCAACTGCGAGCTCACCCGGGCCGATGAGGAGGTCACCCATAACGGTGTAACCATCCTGGGACCGACCGACCTGGCCTCCGGCTCCGCATTTTCCGCATCACGCATGTTCGCCAACAACGTCATCAAGCTGATTGAACTGGTCGTAACCGAGGACAACACAATCAACCTCGACACCGACGACGAAATCATTGCCGCCATGCTCGTCACCACCGGCGGCGAGGTTGTGCATCCACAGGTCATTGAAGCCGGAGGAATGCAGTGACCCTTCTCATAGCGCTCACCCTGTTCGTGCTGGCCGTGTTCCTGGGCCTGGAGCTCATCACCAAGGTTCCTGCCATGCTCCACACGCCGCTCATGTCGGGGTCCAACGCAGTCTCGGGAATCACCCTCATCGGTGCCCTCGTGTCGGCCGGCTCAGACCACACCATGCTCACCACAACGCTCGGCTTCGTGGCGGTCATGCTCGCCACCATCAACGTTGTCGGTGGCTTCCTCGTCACCAACCGCATGCTCACCATGTTCGCCGGGCGGAAGAAGCGCCGGCCATGACCACCCCCGACATCATCTCGATCGGCTACCTGATAGCCGCCGTCCTGTTCATCCTGGGCCTCAAGGGACTTGGCAGGCCACGTACCGCCCCCCGGGGCAACCTCATGGGTGCAAGCGGAATGCTCCTGGCGGTCCTCGTCACCATGTTGGACCAGGCCATCATCTCCTATCTGGCCCTTGCCGTGGCACTGGTGATCGGCTCGGTCGTGGGCGCCCTGTTGGCCGTCAAGGTCAAGATGACATCCATGCCCGAGTTGGTCGCGCTCTTCAACGGCTTCGGAGGAGGTGCATCGGTCCTGGTGGCGGTCGCCTCCTTCATCGAGGCCATCGAGCTCGGCAGGGCCGACAACCAACTTGCCATAGCGGCTGCTGCAACCGCACTCATCGGCGCCGTCACCTTCACCGGCTCGGTCATCGCCTTCTTCAAACTGCAGGAATCACTCGAGTGGTCGGGCTTCACCGGCCTGCCCCTGGCACGGGCGATGGTGATGGTCGTCGCGCTCCTGTTGGTCGTCATGGTCGCCCTGCAGCCAGACACCAGGGCGTGGCTGTGGGCACTGGTGGCCGCCGGCCTCATCCTGGGCGTCATCAGCACCGTCGCCATCGGCGGCGCCGACATGCCTGTCGTCATCGCACTCCTCAACGCCTTCTCTGGCGTCGCAGCCTCTACCACCGGCTTCGTGCTCGACAACCCGCTTCTCATCATCGCCGGGTCGCTCGTTGGCGCCAGCGGTCTGATCCTGACCCAGATCATGTGCAAGGCCATGAACAGGTCCATCTTCGAGGTCATCTTCTCTGAGACGCCGGCGGCAGCCACCGGAGGCCGCGACGACTCCGACGTCTACGGAGACCGGGTCACCTCAACGTCGGCCGAAGAGGTCGCAATGCTGCTGGAGGTGGCCGACCGGGTCGTCATCGTTCCCGGCTACGGCCTGGCCGTCGCCCAGGCGCAACACGCCGTGCGAGATCTCATGACCTCACTCGAAGCCTCCGGCAAGGAGGTGATGTTCGGCATCCACCCCGTGGCGGGCCGTATGCCGGGTCACATGAACGTGCTCCTGGCCGAGGCAGAGATCGGCTACGAGCACCTCCTCGACATGGACCAGATCAACCCAACCTTCTCCGAGACCGACGTGACCATCGTGATTGGAGCCAACGACGTCGTGAACCCGGCGGCCCGCAATGACCCCAGTTCACCCATAGCTGGCATGCCGATCCTGGACGTCGACGAGTCCCGCACCGTGGTTGTCATCAAGCGTTCGCTCAGCCCGGGATTTGCCGGTATCGCCAACCCGCTGTTCGCAGCCGACAACGCCCTCATGCTCTTCGGTGACGGCAAGCAAGCCGTCATCGACATTGCAGCGGCGCTCGTAACCGTCTGACCGGCCGTTTCGGTCGGCCGCCTACAGGCCCAGGCGGGGCCTCAGCCAGGCGGTGATCTTCGCCAACGCCTTATCTGCCTCGGGCATGTTGCCAACGAATAGTTGGAAGACATGCTGCATCTCGGGGAACACCTCGAGGCTCACGTCAACCCCCGCCAAACCCGCAACCTCGGCCATCCGCGTGGAGTCGTCAAGCAGGATCTCCTCGTCGCCAACCTGGATCAGCAGCGGTGGGATGCCTGCGAAGTCCCCGTAGAGGGGAGCCGCCAGCGGATCACGTGCATCCTGGCCGGCGAGGAAGACGTCGGCCCCTTCCTTGAGGCCCTCTGGGCTGACCAGAACGTCCACCTCGGCCCGCGTGGTCATCGATTCGCCGAGTCCCTCCATGTCGACCCAAGGTGAGATCGGTATGCCCGCTACGGGCAGCGCCACGCCGTCGTCACGCAACCTGAGCAGCGTTGACAATGTGAGGCCTCCACCGGCCGAGTCACCCGAGATGGCTATGCGATCGGACCCGTAGCCCTGATCCAGCAGCCACCGGTAGGCGGCGGAGCTGTCGTTGACAGCCGCCGGGTGCGGGTGCTCGGGGGCCAGCCGGTAGTCCACGTTCAACACACGGCAACCCACGGCCCTGGCCAGCTGCCCGGTGAAATTGCGGTACCCGTTGGCCGAGCCGATCTTGTAGCCGCCACCGTGGACATACTGGATGACATGGTCAGCCGAGCCGCCCTCGGGGTTGGCCCAGATGGCGGGTACGCCGCCGGCATCCACCTCGGTCCAGGTGACCCCGTCGGGTGGGACCGTCATCATGGACACGGCCATCTCAAACTGGGCTCGTTGCTCCTCGACCGTCTCGACCCCACCAACCGCTTCGGACAGCATCCGCAGTTGTTCCTTGATCGCGTTCGCCTGTTCACTGGCCATGTCGGAAGTACCTTTCCGTTCTTTGTGCAGGTACCAGAACTGTTTGTGTCGCTCCAGTCCTGTTACCTGTCTGGGCGATTGGTTGGGAAACTTCTTCATGTTGGAGCCAGCAGGGAAATGCCCCCGGAATAGCTCGATTCCCATTGTGGGACAAGTTCGTCATTGTGGCAACACCAAGTAGTAGCCATAGGGCAGCGGCACTGGCAGGTATGACGACCCGAGGGCGAGGGGGCACAACAACCAAAGGGGGTGCGGGACCTTCGTCGATAAACATGTGGACTAGAACGGCAAAGATGCCCATGCCCACAGCCACCCACCACCAAACTTCGTAGGAACCCGTGCTGTCGCGGATGATGCCGGCCCCCCAGGAACTGACGAACGCTCCGATTTGATGGCTGACGAAAACGATTCCGAACAGAGTTCCTGCATGTTGGGTGCCGAACTGTGACATCACGATTCCTGACGTCAGCGGAATCGTCGAAAGCCAGAGGAGGCCCATCAAGCAGCCGAAGGTGATCGACAGTGCAGGACTGTTCGGCAGCATGATGAATCCGAGAATTACGAGACTGCGTGCCCCATAAACGAGGCTGAGTAGGCGGGCTTTTGAATGGCGTTGGCCAAGAGAGCCAGTTGTTAGTGAGCCAGCAATGTTAAAGAGGCCAATGAGTGCTAGTGCCGCAGCTGCCACTGTCGAAGACTGGCCCAAGTCTTCGAGGTGCTTTGGTAGGTGAACGCCAATGAAGGTGACGTGGAAGCCACACACGAAGAATCCAGCGTTCAATAGCAGGTAACTGCGGTTTCGAGATGCCTGACGGAGTACCTCGCGCAGTGGTTTGGTGTCAACGCTTGGGCTGTTGGGGACGCCGGCACGCCCGATTTCGACTGAGGAGCGTAGCGGCAGACATATCACGGTGATCGTTAGGGCAAGACCAGCTAGGACGATAAGTGCCGTTTCCCAAGAGGTGGAGTTGATGATCACACTTGAGATCGGAATGAGGATGAACTGGCCGACAGAGCCGAAAGCAGTAGCAACGCCTAGCGCAAACGAGCGCCGAGACTCAGGTACAAGGCGGCCTATGGCTGCGAGGACCACTGAGAATGAGGCTGCGGACATGCCGAGACCCATTAGGACCCCTCCGCCAAGGTGGAGGCCGGTGGGTCCGATGGCTTTGGCCAAGACGACTAGGCCACTTGCATAAATGACTGCTCCGACCATGAGAACCCGCCGGGCTCCAAAGCGATCGGCCAGGCCTCCCGCAACGGGTTGTCCAAAACCCCAGACCAGGTTTTGAATAGCGATCATTAAGGCGAACGAATCGGTTTGCAGTCCAAGGCCGTCGCTCACTGGGCCCAGGAACATCCCCATGGTTGAGCGGGCGCCCAAGGCGATTGCCGTTATGGCACTGCCAGTTATCAGCACCACAAGAAAGGGCGGATTCTTTTGAGAGGACATCTGTGAAGTTTCTGTTCTAGGTGTGGAAGATCTAGTTCTACAAGAACTGGGTTCCCACAGCAGTGAGAGATCTTGTAAGACCCCAGACTAGAAACTAAACGCGGCTCCTACAGACGCCTGGACAAGAAGGGGCGAACCTCAGAGGGGCGACCCTTACCTGGGCGGACTCTCGTGCGGGAGGGGGCGGGAAGCCACATTCTCGAGAAAACCGGGGCCACAGATCCTGGACGCAATCACAAACCTTGTTGAGCGCTCAGGCGCCAGATGGACTAGAGCGGAGAGCACCCCGGCGTCTCTTACGCATTCCGAAGTGGAGGTGGCAGACTCAAGTTTCCAACTGCACCGCGCCCAGCAGATGGCGATATTGCCTACGCCATGGCCTCTCCGATACCTAATAAGGATGATCTGTTCCGCACATGCCACTCATTCCCCACGAGATTGCTAGACGACGGATGGTTGACGACCATTTGGCTGCACGCGACATACAGGACCCACGTGTTCTTGCAGCTATGGAAGCGGTGCCGCGACACCGATTCGTCCCAGCCGACCTGGCCTATGCCGCCTACGAGGACAGGCCCCTGCCGATCGGACACGGCCAGACAATCTCGCAGCCCTACATCGTCGCTTTCACCGCACAGGCTCTTTCCCTCCAAGCAGATCACCGACTGTTGGAGGTGGGTACCGGATCAGGGTATGCGGCGGCCGTGTTTGCCGAATTGTGTGCTGAGGTGGTGAGTGTTGAGTGTGTTCCCTCCCTAGCTCATATGGCTCGCCAACGACTCGACCAGTTGGGGTATGAAGACGTGGTCGTCGTGGAAGGCGACGGTGGGCTGGGGTGGATTCAGAGTGCTCCCTATGACGCCATAGCGCTGGCCGCTGCGGCTCCACAGGTGCCCAGCCACCTATTGGAGCAGTTGGCTCCCGATGGTCAGATGGTTCTCCCACTTGGCCGGAAAAACCAGAATCAGAAGTTGATACGTCTTGTCAGAGCAGGGATGGAAATCAACGAAGAGGAACTTCTGCCAGTCAGCTTCGTTCCTCTAGTTGGTTACGCCAGCCAGGTACCGCCTGAGGTCCTCTAGGAATACTTCGCCGCGTTGAAGTTTGAGGTCTTCGAAGCCTCTGACCTCCATGGCCGATGTGGCCATGTTGACGGCCCCATCGAGGTTCTCAGTTGATAGGGAGTCCACAACGGTGGCGATGGCCGACTGATATTCTTCCAGCATCATGCGCTCTAGGCGCCTTACCCGGGTCCGGCCGAACGGATCAAACGGCGTGTCGCGCAGGTGACGACCCAACCGCAACAAGGTCATGACGGGGCGGCCCAGATTGGAGGGGATTCGTAGTTTTCTTCCCACTCCAAGTGCCTGTAGCAGAGGAGGATGGAGGTGCCACGTGGCTTTTGCTCCTTGGCCACCGACAGCCTCGATCGTCGCCCGCGAGTCGCTACCTGATAGCAGCCGTGCCACCTCGTACTCGTCCTTGTAGGCAGTCAACTTGTGGAGCCCGCGGGCCATGGCCTCAGTGAGGCGCGTAGACCCAGGAGCCACCTTCTGTTCAGCTGCATAGGCGAACCCCATGGTTTCCACAAAGTCGGCTGCGCACTTCCGGTCCTGATAGCCGACCAGGTCCGCAGCCAGTACCTCGACAAGGTCCGCCAGGGCGGTGTCTTCGATTTGGGTGGAAACCGTGGCCCGGAGGCTGTCGGGAAGGTCTGGAAGCTCCATCAAGGCTGGGCCGGTGCTGGTAGGCGAGGTGGAGGCTTCAACCCGTTCAGGGTCTAGTGCCCAGGCGCGACCCCAACGAAAGGCCGCAAGGTTGGCGTCAACGGCCACTCCATTCAGGGTGATCGCTCTCTCCAGCGCTATCGGGGTAACAGGAATGACTCCAGCCTGGATTGCCACGCCCAAGATGAACACGTTGGCCTGTTCAGAGCTTCCCAGGATGCCGACGGTGATGGCACCGGCATCCACGAACCGGTTGGCGTCCGCCCTGGTGTTCTCGCCAACCCGACGGACCAGGCCGGCCACGTCGGGCCCATCAATCTCCGGGTGTCCGATCATGGCTCCAGTTGGGGTGGCTGAGGTCGAGGCGACGACAACCGTGTGTCCCTCGCTGGCACCGGCCAACGCCTTTGAATCGGTGGCCACCAACAGGTCGAAGGCCACGATGACATCGGCCTCGCCCCTACCTAGGAGGTTGGAAGACATTTCGATGCTCCGAGAGAGGCGTAGGTCGCTCACGACCGGACCGGCCTTTTGGGAGAGGCCTGTCTGGTCGAGGCCACGCACGTCGAGTCCGTCGAGCATCGCAGCGGTACCGAGCAACTGTGTGGCCGTGACGACACCCGTTCCGCCGATACCGGCCAGGCGGATGTCGACGATGTCGGTATCGGTGAGGGGAGTCGGATCGGGAAGGTCGTCACCAGTAGGGCCGGTGACAGTTCCTTTGTCAGGACTACCGGTTTGTACTGCAACGGTCATGAAGCTGGGGCAGTCACCTTCCAGACACGAGGCGTCGATATTGCACGACGACTGGTTGACTGAGGTCTTCTTTCCCAATGGCGTATCGACGGTGTGCAGTGACAGGCAGTTGCTGACCAGCCCGCAGTCACCACAGGCCTCACAGATTCGGTGGTTGATGACCACCCTGAAACCCGGTGTTTCGGCTAGGCCTCGCCTGCGGAACCTCCTCTTCTGAGCGGCACAGGCCTGGTCATGAATCAGTACAGTCACACCGTTGATACCAGCCAGCAGTTCCTGGGCTTCGATGATCCTGGTGCGGTCCCAGACATCCACGCCTGCGGGCATATCGATGCCGTGGTACCGGGAGACGTCGTCAGTCGTCACCAGAACCCTGCTGACCCCGAACGCCATGAGTGTTGTGGCGATCTCGGGAACACCGACGACCTCGGGGGTCGCTTGCCCACCCGTCATGGCGACCGTGCCGTTGAAGAGCAGTTTGTAAGTCATCGATACACCGGCGCCGACCGCTGCCTGGATAGCCAACTGGCCCGAGTGGAAGAAGGTTCCGTCGCCCAGGTTCTGGGTGAAGTGGCCCCGCTCCACAAACGGAGACATTCCTATCCACTGGGTCCCCTCGCTACCCATTGCGGCGATGCCTGCCTTGTAACCGACCCGGCTCTCGTCCATCAGCATGGACATCCCGCTGCAGCCGATTCCGGCTCCGACCAGAGCCCCGTCGGGAGCCTTGGTTCCCCAGTTGTGCGGGCAACCTGAGCAAAAGAACGGCTGGCGGGCGTCGGCCAGAGGTATCAAGAGCCGCTCGCGAGGTGGATCGGGTAGTGGAGCGAGCATCCCATCGATGCGTACCGACAGGCGTTCATGAAGGCCACCCATGATGGTGTCGGCATCGAGGATCCCGTAGCTGGGCATCAGGGTCCGCCCGTCGGGATGTGCCTTTCCAACCACCCGTGGTTGATCAGGCCCACCGTAGAGGGCGTTCTTGACCAGCCACTCGAGTGTCGGGTTCTTCTCCTCCACCACCACTATCTCGCTGAGGCCACGCGCGAAGTTCCTCACGTTGGCGGGTTCGAAGGGCACAGGCACCTGCATGTGCATGATCCTGATGCCCGCCGCAGCGATCTCGACCGGTGTGGTGAGGCCGATACGCCGGAGTGCGTGGAGCAGCTCGTGGTAGGTGAACCCACTCGAGATGAGGCCGATCCAGGCATCGGGTGGGTCCACGGTGACCCTGTTGAGGCGGTTGGCTACCGTGTATCTGCGGACGAGCTCGGAGCGGACCTCCCTGAAGTCGCGTTCCATCTCCAGGGTGTAGGGGGTGATCAGGTTCCCGCTGGGGTGGTGGACGTGGGGTCGGCCGTCGATCTCCAGGTCCGGCACCACAGTTACCACCCGGTCGGGGGAGAGGTCCACCGTGGAGGTGCCGTCAGCCACGTTGGTGACAATCTTGAGTCCGGACCAGACACCGGTCAGCCGGCTGAGGGCCACGGCGTGCATGCCGAGGTCAAGGGTCTCTTGGACGTCGCCGGGGTAGAGGATCGGCATGTGCAGGTCGACGAACGTGGCATCGGAACTGCTGGGCAGCGTGGAACTCTTGGCGACCGGGTCGTCACCCACGATCGCTACGGCTCCCCCGTGCCTAGAGGTTCCGGCGAACACTGCATGGCGCAGCGCATCACCGGCACGGTCCAGGCCGGGGGCCTTCCCGTACCAGATGCCGAGGATCCCGTCGTAGCGGCAGTCGGGCTGTTCGGAGGCCAACTGGCTACCCATCACCGCGGTGGCACCCAGTTCCTCGTTCACAGCTGGACGGTTGACGATGGGAAGGTCAGGGAGCAGGGAGGCGACACGGGCCATCTCCAAGTCGAACCCACCCACAGGAGAACCCGGGTAGCCAGAGGTGAACACGGCGGTGTTCAGGCCTGCCGTACGGTCGACGAGCAGTTGCTGGACAGGGATACGGGCCAGGGCCTGAATGCCGGTCAGGTAGACGCGACCATCGCTGCTGCGGTAGCGATCGTCTAGTTGGTAGTCGTCCAGCAAGGTCATCAATAGCCCCCGTTTCACGGCGATGCTGATCCACCAGAGTTGCATGGGTACGATTGTTCTTCAACAACACCAAACGAATACCGGAAAGAGTATCAAAATGACGGATGTTGACCGGACTGACATTCGGATTCTCGCTGCACTCCAGTCAGATGCACGGCAGACCAACCGGGCGCTCGCAGGTACCGTCGGTCTGGCACCGTCCACGACCCTGGACCGGGTGCGCTCGCTCGAGGAGCGGGGCGTCATCACCGGCTACCACGCCACCACCGACCTGAACGCCCTCGGCCGCCCCATCCAGGCGATGGTCGCCATCCGCCTCCGGCCAAAGACGGCCGCCATAGTGGATCAGGTCGTGGAGCGACTCTGGTCACTGCCCGAGACGCTGGCGGTGTTCATGCTCTCCGGCATCGACGACATCCTCGTGCACTTGAGCGTCAGCGACACCGAGGCCCTCCGCCACCTCGTCCTGGATCGCATCTCCAGCATCGAGGGCGTCGTCGATGAGCGAACCTCGTTGGTGTTCGAGCATCGACGACGGACGGTACTGGAACCGCTGGATTCCTGAGCCGCCACTACCGTGCTCCCACGGACCCGAGGGAAGGGTGTCAGCCAGTGAATTCTGCGGGCGTCGTGCTAACCGGTGGACCCATCTACACGATGGACGGTGCCGCAGCAGAGGCGGTGCGAGTTGACGGCGACCGGATATCTGTTGTCGGAAGCCTTGAGGGTGCGATGGAGCCGGGCAGGGCCGAGGTCGTCGACCTAGACGGTCGCTGTCTGCTTCCTGGATTCGTAGACGCCCACACCCATCCCCTGATGCTGGGTCAGTGCATGACCTGGGCGGACCTGTCGACGGCATCGAGTGTCGACGAGGTCGTGAAGATTCTCAGGGAGCATTCTCTTGGCCTGAAGCGCACCCTGCCGGTCCGAGGCTTCGGTTACGACCATCACCGGCTTTCTGACGACAGGCATCCCACGGCTGCAGACCTCGACCGGGTCTCTGAGGATGTGACGGTCACCATCATGCACGTCAGTGGGCATGGCTACGTGGCCAACTCACATGGCCTGGATGCCGCCGGAATCCGGGCAGACACCCCTACCCCGACCGGAGGTCTGATCGACCGTGACGGGTCGGGAGCCCCGACGGGGCGTGTGTTCGACGCAGCCTGTGACCTGCTCACCGGGCCTGACGGCACGAAGGTGGGGAACCATGGCCCCAACCTGCACATCCCCGACACGCACGAGGCACTTGCGGCACAGCTGGACACTGCCCAGGAATCGCTCCTGGCAGCCGGGATCACCTCGGTCGGGGACTGTCAGGTGACAGACCGGGAGCTGTCGGCCTATGCCAACTCAAGAGACGCTGGTCGGCTCCGGCTTCGGGTGACCACGTACGTGCTTTCCAGCCATATTGGGCTGGTCGACCGATATGGCCTGGAGGTCGGGTTCGGTGATGACCACCTCAACTTCGGTGGAATCAAGCACTACGCCGACGGTTCGCTCGTCGCGGGAACCGCCTGCCTCCCATGTGGCTGTGGGAATACCCACGGATTCCTCTACCACGAGGAGGGCGATCTCGAGGACCTGATCGACGAGTCGAATGCCCTCGGCCGCCAGACAGCCACCCACGCCCAGGGCCCTGAGGCGATCCAGTTGGTGCTTGACGCCCTGGGGCGAAGGGCACCACATCCGGACCTACGGCATCGCATCGAGCACTGTGGCTTTCCGACCGACGGTCAGATCGTGGAAATGCGCCGACTCGGGGTTGTGCCTGTACCGCAGCCGGCACAGGTCCACCTGTATGGGGAAGGGGTGCGGAGAGATCATCCTGAACACGCCGAGCGGATGTACGCCTCCGGCCTATTTGCCCGGGCAGGCCTGCCAGTCGTGCTCTCCTCTGACACACCGGTTACGAGTCCGGATGTGATGCTCGCCTGTTGGTGTGCGGAGACGCGGCTGACCTCTCAGGGGCGGATCATCGGTGAGGCTGCGAAGGTGACCCGGTCGCAGGCACTCGAGGGCTATACCCGTGGCGGCGCCCATGCCCTGCGCCGTGACGACGTGGGCAGCATCCGGGTCGGCAACCATGCCGACCTGGTGCTCCTGAGCGCTGATCCGTTCACGGTGTCCGTCGACACCCTTCCCAGCATCACCGTCGACGAGACCTGGGTTGATGGCCGGCCGGCGTGGATTGCTTTGCAGGGCCTCACCTGAAACTCCCCGGGCGCCTGCGAGGTCGGAGTCGAGGCGGCGGGCGACGGCGCATAGTGGCGCCCGGAGTCGCTTCGGGCGTGCAATCCTGTGAACGTGTGCCGTCGTTCATCCATTGCCGTCCTCATCGCCGTGCTGGCGACCTCATGCGGTGGAACCAATGAGGTAGCCACCCCGGCTACCACTCCGGACCTCTTCGGTATCAGTGCAGCCATCACGACCATCGCTCCGCTGAAGGTTGACGGCTGGGTCCCGGTCGACCTCCCTGACCTGCGAGCCGCCAGTGACCAGTGCGTGGATGATGCCCAACCCGACAGTATCCAGATCGTCGAGGAAGGCCCCGAGACCGTCACCGTCGAGTCCGGCGACACCCTGGGTAAGATCGCCAAGCGGTACGAACGCACGGTCGAACAGTTCCTCCGGACCAACGGCCTGAGCGATCCGAACATGTTGAAGATCGGACAGGTCCTGCTCATTCCACGTGAGAGTTCCAGGGAACTTGACATACCCGGTGGCCCCCTCATCAGGTTCGAGGACCTGGTCTGTGTGATCGACACGAGGGTCATGGCCTTCGGTCCCGACGGAGTGGCACTCAACCGATCCGGCCTCATCCAGGTGTTCGTGAGGTGGCCTCGCATCGAAGGCCCAAGGGAATCCCCGAAGGTGAACGGTCGACTTCTGGGCATAACCCAGGGGGCGGTACAGATGTTCCTCGACGAGACAGCTACGGCTGTGGAGCGAAACGGCTACGCCTGTCGGGAATCGACCGAGGGCCGGTGCATGTGGATCCAGCACCAGTACGACGTTCTCCTGGCGACAGATGAGATTCTCAGCCTCCGCAACACTGTCCGGCGACTGCTGCCGGGGATTGCCGGTGAGACGTCAGAGATCCTCACCGAGACCTTCGACCTCTCCACCGGACAACCGATTCAGGTAACTGACCTCTTTGAGCCCACGACCGACTGGGTGGCGGCCGTGTCGACAGAGGCCCAGGCGAGGCTGGAACTTGAGCCCTGGACCGACCAGCGGCGGGTGGCCGGCGCAGGACCCGAGGCCATCAACTTCGCGCGTTTCAACCTGACCCACGGTGGCCTTGTCCTCTCCTTCGCCCCGTTCAGCGTGGGTGGATCCGGAACCAACACCTTGTCAATAACCATCCCGTACCCGGCGCTCGACGGCTACTGGGCCGTCGACGGCCCAGTAGCCAGCCTCGGCTAGGGCCGATTGGCTGACTCTGGGATAAGCCGATGGAACTGCAGGACTTTGGCCTGGGCCTGTACGTACAGACAACGCCCAGCAGTCGCTTCCCTGTCTACACCCGCGGAAATGCCGGAGAGGTCTACCCGGAGGTGGTCTTCCCGCTGAGTACCACGATGGCCAGGGACCTTGGAGACGATCCGTTCAGCGATGCCCTGCTGTCGACGGGAGTCATCACCCGTGCCGAGTGCGACGAGGACGCTGACGTCCACATGGGGATCTTCGGCGGATACTCCTACCTGAACCTCTCGGTTTCACGGGTGATAGCGGTGCGCACGCCCGGCGCAAGCATCGCCGAGACCGATGCAACATTCCTGGGAGCTGAGGGCATAGCCCCGGCGCACGTGCCCAGACGGGGCGACCGGAACCCGGTGGCGATGCTGCGCGGGGTGTTCCACGGCCTGAAGGTGCTGTTGGCCGACGAGATTCCACACCTGTCGACAGACATGGCCGAGGCAGCGGAGTGGAGGGCCTCACTGCCCGATTTCGAGACCGCATCCGACGATGACCTTGTCACCGTGATGGCTACTTCGGCACCGATGCTGGCCCGGATGTTCACCGGCCACCTGCTGGTCTCAGGTGGTGCCGGAGCCGGTTTCTACATGCTGCGCGACCTCTGCTCGAGGAAGCTGGACGATGGGTCCCTGGCACTCGTCATGGTCTCTGGAATAGGCGGGGTCGCCTCGGCTGAGCCGTCGTTCGCCATGTGGGAACTCAGCCGTACCGTCGCCGGTGACACAATCCTGACATCGCTCTTCGACGAGGGGGTTGCTGGCCTGTTTGAAAGGCTGTCGACCACCGAGGACACTCCGTCCGTTGGGGCCTTTCTCGCGGACTTTGGCGGGTTCCTCGACAACTACGGCAGCCGTGGCCCCAACGAGTGGGAGATAGCGTGCGAGGTGTGGGGAACCGACCCCGCTATGCCACTGGCGATCATCGACCGGATGCGCCATGCAGGCGACGACCACGCACCCACAACCAGGTCTGCTGCACGTGCAGGTGAGCGCGAGGTCGCCGAGTCCATGGCCAGGTCCCGTATGCGTGGCGTCACCAGGTGGCTGTTCGACCGTGCCCTCACCTCAGCGGTGGTCCACAGCCGTGCCAGGGAACAAGGAAAGACAATGCTGGTTGACGTCATCCACCAGGTCCGGCTGGCCGCACGCGAGTTGGGGCGAAGGATTGCCGAGTTGACACCCGAGGGAAGGTCCGACGACCTCTGGTACGTGACCTACGCGGAGTTGGATGACTACCGCCGAAATCCAGGAGCATTTGCAGGTTTGGTGGAGTCGAGGAGAGCGACCCGGGACGCGCTGTCGCAACTGGTTCCGCCATTCTGCTTTTCCGGTGAGATGCCTCCCATCGAGACCTGGGACAGGCGGGCGGAGCGCACAATCGAAGCAGCAACTGTCGGAACGGTGCTTTCAGGCATTCCCGGCTCCAGCGGGGTTGCGAGGGGTCGTGCCTGCGTGGTCACAGACCCTTCAGATCCGGGCGACCTGGGGCCAGGGGACATCCTGATCGCACCCCTCACCGACCCGAGCTGGACCCCCCTGTTCGTGCCGGTCGAGGCCGTGGTCGTTGACGTCGGAGGTCAGCTGAGCCACGCCGTCATCGTGTCGCGCGAGCTGGGCCTGCCGTGCGTTGTGAGCGTTACAGGGGCGACCCACTCGATTCCAGATGGGGCCGTGGTGGAGGTTGACGGTGCTGCGGGAACCGTGACCCTTCTCAAGGGCTGACCGGGCCGACCTCCCGGATCAGGCGTTGGCAGACCTGAAGTCGACCATGAATCCAACCAGGGTCTCGACGCTCTCGATGGGCATTGCGTTGTAGACGCTGGCTCTGATTCCGCCGACGCTGCGGTGGCCCTTCAGGTTCACCATGCCGGCA
>Ga0187827_10002183_pt1 | contig 27107 bp, 27 predicted proteins | sample ETNtaG_39_FD_167969 | JGI IMG/M metagenome (GOLD analysis project Ga0187827, IMG submission 167969) | Marine microbial and viral communities from oxygen minimum zone, Eastern Pacific Ocean - ETNP2014_SV_150_PacBio MetaG (Illumina Assembly) | ecosystem: Environmental > Aquatic > Marine > Hypoxic... | reverse complement strand
ATCTAGACTCAAAAAAAGAAAAGAAGGAAAAAGAAAAAACTACTAAGGACTTTGAAAAAGTTATAAGTAAAGTACAAGAAGTTCTAAAAGATCGAGTTAAAGAAGTTAAGGTTTCTAGTAGATTGAGCGAGTCACCCTCCTGTTTAGTTGCCGACGAAAATGAGCTAGGTAGTAATATGGAGCGCATCATGAAATCACTAGGACAAGACATACCCGACACAAAACCAATACTTGAAATAAATCCGTCGCACCCTTTGGTTGAAAAGCTCAAAAAGAAAGTCGATGAAGATCTTGTTAAAGTTCTATTCGATCAGGCTGTTTTAAGTGAAGGTGGGCAAATTAAAGAGCCCGCTGAATTCGTTAAACGAATGAATAAATTAATGCTTGGTTAATGAAAAGCCCGATTAAGTCGGGCTTTTTAATGTCTGATTAATTATTTTTTGCTGTAGGGCTTTATATTTCTCAGTATCCCTCTAAGAATTGCAATCTCCTCTTGTTCTGGATAACTGCGCCCAAACAATCTTCTAAGTCGACGCATGAGCAATTCTTTGGGCCTTTTTTCCTCGAAATATTCAAGATGGTCAAGCGCCTGTTCTAAGTGTTTATAAAAACCATCAAGCTCCTCAAAGCTTGCCAACTTGTTTGTTTCTTTAGCAAAATCTGCCTTGACATTGCTTACCAAGTTTTGATAGGCAAATACTTGTATTGCAGCAGCTACATTCAATGAAAAATAATCTGGATTTCCGGGGATTGTCATTAGAATATGACAAAAGTCCAATTCTTCGTTGGTTAGGCCTGAATTCTCGGTACCGAAGATTACCGCTGCCTCTTGGCCTGAAGTAGCTATGGTTTTTTGTATTTCACGGCATGCCTCAATAACATCCATTTGCCTCCATTTAATATTTCTCTGTCGAGCGCTTGCACCTATCACTAGATGCGCCCCCTCAAGCGCTTCAGTTAAAGAATTGCAAACTATGGCGCTTGATAAAACGTCATCGGCCCCACTTGCCCTAGCTGTTGCAGTAGCTGAAGGATAATTATTGGGTTTAACCAGATAAAGCCTTGAAAGGCACATATTCTTCATCGCCCTGGCTGCAGCACCTAGATTGCCAGGTTCGGTAGTATTGACCATGACAATCCTCACTTTATCGAAAACCGTCGAGGTATAATTCATGTCTTTAATTTGTTGACTCATTAACTATGCATCCTACCGTTAATATAGCTGTTCGTGCTGCTCGTGCAGCCGGCGATGTTATTCTGCGATACCACAATCAGATTGATTTATTGACCATCGAGAATAAAGCGGCCAATGACTTTGTTTCTGAGGTAGATAAGGCTGCAGAATATGCCATTATAAACGAGATCAAAAAGGCCTTTCCAGAACATTCAATTTTGGCGGAGGAAGGCGGCCAAATTCTTGGCGATGAAAAATTTCAATGGATAGTTGATCCACTAGATGGGACGACAAATTATTTGCATGGATTTCCGCAATATGCAATCTCTATTGCGCTTTATGAAAATAAAATTCCATCTCATGCTGTCGTTTATGATCCCTTTAAAGAGGAGCTATTCACTGCATCAAAGGGTGAAGGAGCCTTTCTTAATGACGAAAGAATGCGTGTAACCAACTCTAGAGGGCTAGAAAACACATTAATTGGCACCGGATTCCCTTTCAAGCATCCTCAGCACCTAGACTGCTATTTGGCAACCTTTAAGGCTATACACCCAAAAGTTTCTGGTATTCGCCGGGCTGGCTCAGCGGCGCTTGATTTAGCCTATGTCGCCGCAGGAAGATTGGATGGATTTTGGGAAATCGGACTGAATTCATGGGATATAGCTGCAGGAGTTCTTTTAATCAAAGAGTCTGGTGGGTTTATTGGCGATTTCTCTGGTAGGGATATGTATTTTGAAACAGGGAATGTGGTTGCAGGAAACACAGATGTTTTTAAAGAATTGCTTAAAACAATCCACCCTCATCTGACTGAAGAATTACAAAAATGAAATAACTTATTCAGCGATAGTTAATTGCTGACCATGGATCTTAGAATTCTCAGGCAACATCAGATACACAATCGCTGCACTTTTGGACTCTGGCGAAGGAACTTTTGAAGAATCTTCAGCTGGATAAGCAATTCTTCTCATTTCAGTACTCATTTTCCCTGGATTAATTGTATTTACTCTAATATTTGTTTTTTCCAATTCTTCTGAAAGTGTTATTGCAAATCCTTCAATCCCAAATTTACTAACACTATAGGCGCCCCAATAAGCTCTAGCCTTTCTTCCCACGCTTGATGATAGAAAAAGGACTCTTGCATCATCTGACTTCATTAATGCAGGTATAAGAAACTGTGTCAACATAAATGGAGCACTTAAATTGATTTGCAAAGTGGAATACCATAATCGAATATCATATTGATCAATAGGCATCATTGTGCCAAGTATTGCAGCGTTATGAATCAGACCGTCCAGCTTTCCAAAGCTAGTGAAAATGTTATCCTGTAATTCCTGGTAATGCTCGGGGGTTGCCCCTTCTAGATCAAGCGGATAGAGGATAGGTTCTCTCAATCCCAAATCTTGAACCTTATCATAGCCATATTCCAATGATCCAAGGTCCCTTCCCAGCATAATAACAGTGGCTCCAGCTCTAGTGAGATCTAGTGACGTTGCCAAACCAAAACCGCGATTAGCACCCGTAACCAGAACAACCTTTCCTTCTAAATCATCTTTTTTGATTTTGTGACTTGCAGGAATTATCATTCACTTAATTCTTTTTTTGGTGCCACACCGAGCGACTTAATTTTTTCAGCTCTACCGATTAGATTGCCCTTCCCTGTCGAGAGCTTCTTTCGAGCTTCTGAGTAGCCATCTTTAGCTTTATCTAGATGCCCCTCAACCCTATCAAGTTCTTCAACGAATAGTGCAAGCTTGTCATACATTAAACCAGCCTGTCTTGCTATCTCTTCAGCGTTTTTGTTTTGGTTGGCAGTTTGCCACATAAAATTGACCAGCTTCAAGCTCATGCTGAGCGATGACGGAGAAACCAACAGAATGTTCTTTTTAAGGGCGTCGCTATGCAAGCTCTGTTTTTTGTTGTAAGCGCTCAGAAGCGCGCCTTCGATGGGAATAAAAACGAATATAAAGTCAAGCGTTTTAACTCCTTCCAGGTTTTCGTATTCCTTGATGCTAATGTTTTTAACTTGGTTTTCGACTGATTTGACGTGTCTGTTCAGCGCCTCTTCGTTTGCTGTATCCGCAATATAATCTTTGTAATCTTTAAGTGAGACTTTTGAGTCAATAACGATATCCTTTTCATCAGGCAAATGCAGTATTACATCAGGCTGGTATGTTTCACCCGTTTCGCTCTTCATTTGCTTCTGGGTATCAAACTCATGGCCCTCTCTAAATCCGAAGCTTGTTAGCATTGAGCTTAATATTTCTTCGCCCCAGTTGCCCTGATATTTGTTGTCATAGGTCAGCGCATTGGTGAGTTCTTGTGCGGTTTGTTGGGTCTCCAAATTGGCCTGATGCAGGCTTTTTATTTGTTCACCTAGGGAAACCCTTTCCTTGACCTGTTCTATGGTGATTGTCTCGATTCTTTCTCTAAAACTATTTAATTGAGATTGAAGCGGAGTTAAAAGCTCAGAGTTGTCATTTTTTAGCTTGTCGCGATCCTTTTCAAGAATGTCTGAGGCGAGGTTCTTAAAGTCAGTATTGACTTGTGACTTTAACTTATCGACAAATTCTAGTTTTTCTGTGTAGTTCTTTTCTTTTTCGTCTAGGGTGGTTTTCAGTTGCGCCTTGTCTATATTGAGCTCAGTTACCCTTTTATGGAAGTATATATAGGCTATCACTGCCCCAGCGAACAATGAAATGAGACTTAATAGAATACTATTCATGACAAATCAGCGTTTATTTGGTAACAATAATGAATCTGCAGAAAAAGATGAACCAGCTGTCACAGTTGTTAGTAAAATTTTAGATATGGAAATAACTAAATTATAACGTTAACCCTCTGTAAAACTATGTTGTTTTTAAGATCATTACTGTACTTTATCGGCTCAATAATTAGCGTCATATTGATAAGCTCTTGTGGCATATTTTTGATCTTTGCAAGCTACGAAATGCGCTATAGAGTTCTTTCAAAATGGGCCGTATTTTGTATTTGGTGGCTAAAAATTACCTTAAATATAACAATCAAAGTGATTGGCGCAGAAAATATTAGTAAACCACCATTTGTAATCGTCTCAAACCACCAATCAACCTGGGAAACGCTTGGCTTTCAACTTATCCTGCCGCCACATACTTGGGTTTTAAAAAAAGAGCTTTTATGGATTCCAATATTTGGCTGGGCTATCTCGCTAATTAAGCCCATAGTTATTGACAGAGGTGACAAAATTAGAGCTATAAAGAAGGTTATAGCTCAAGGCAAAGATAGATTGAATAAAGGCATTTCTGTGGTTATTTTCCCTGAAGGAACACGCCAACCTGTGAGTAAGCTAGGTAAATATCAAAATGGTGCTGTTGCAATTGCCAAAGGGTCTGGTTGTGACATACTACCAATATATCACAATGCCGGTAAACTCTGGCCTAAGGGAGGCTTTATTAAAAAGTCCGGCGTAATAACTGTTAGTATAGGAAAACCAATATCATCATCAAATGTTTCAACTGCGGTGATAACCGACAATATTAGAAAATGGACGCTAGAACAGTCAAGAAATATTAAATGATTGAAATATATTTGGAGCAGATAATTGGCTAAACCTAAATACAGACTATTCAACGAAAAAATTGCTGAGACAATTAGAAATGAAATCAGTCGACTCAGAGATGCACTACTTTTCGGCACCAAGGAAAAAGTTCACAAGTTTGGAAAAGTGGACATCACCTGTGATATTGCAACAATTGAAATTCTTCTATCTGACTATATTCTCGATTATAGCGAAGCAAATTCCAAAGTATCAGAGAGACAATTAAAAACAAGACAAGAGTGGCACGACTATTTAACTAAGACCGATTTACTTAGCTATAACGAATGCCTTTTGATTCTTCTTGGTGTCAGCCCTACATTGGCTGACCTTCTTGAATCTAAATTGTATGAAACCACTCTAAGAAATGAATTTATTTTGCACGGAAAACATTTAAGTTTAATTTTCTTTCAAAGAAAAGAAAATCACCTACTAAGAGAAAAGTTCAACGATAAAAAAATTGATACAAAAAAATTCATCGATTGGGCACTAAAAAGTAGCCTTTTAAGTCAACTAGACTAAAACTTTTGTTGATTAAAAATATGACAAAACAGTTCTGCGGTTTTTTGTGTGTCATAGAGCGCAGAATGAGCTTCAGAGTCGTCCCAATCAATTTTCGCTTTTATGGCAGCTTTTGCAAGCACAGTTTCTCCAAAACAAAGAGCAGATAGACTGACAGTATCTATTGTAGAGAATTTATGGAATGGACTTTTTAATTTTGCCCTATCAGTGGCAGATTTTATGAAGCCAAGATCAAAAAAAGCGTTATGCCCTACGAGAATAGCTCGACTGCAATTTTCGCTTTCAATTTCATTGTTAACACTTTGAAAAATTTGACTTAGTGCTTTATGTTCACTGACAGCTAATCGAAAGGGATTGTCTACATCTATCTTATTGAACTCTAATGCAGAGCTGTCTATTTTTGCACCGGTGAATGGCTCTATATGGAAATGTATAACCTCTTTATTAAAGAATTCACCAGTATCATCAAGCCCTATAATAACAGCGCAAATCTCAAGCAATGCGTCATGCTTATGATCAAATCCCCCAGTCTCTACATCGATAACGACTGGCAAATATCCACGAATTCTGTCATTTAGATTCATACGGTATAGTTAAAGTTTATACAGCCAATAAAATTTTGACACTAGTGTCAAGAATTAAAGCTTTCTTGAAAATATTGATGATTTACGTTGATAATCATAACTTTTTTGACGACTGATTGGCAAAGAAGCAATCACATCTTCAATAAATTGATGTCGACGAAAAAAATGTCCACCATGTTTTGATAAAGCAAAAACACAATCAAGGTTTAATTGTTTTGCCTTATTCATTAATTTTTCCATCAATATTTCTGAAATATCAGTGTTGTGATATGCCTTATTTACAACAAAAGCATAAATTTCACCGAATTGCTCTTTTTCGTACAACCTCAGTCCAGCACAGGCGATTATGCGGTATTCATCAGTGACGAAAACGAAATCATCTAAACAATCACTTAGATGTTCATAGCTCCTCTCTAACAACCGTCCCTCTTCAACGAATGGTTGCATTAACTCTACTAATTGAGTGATCTTATCCAACTCTTGATTTAATTGGTATTTGAAGCACTCCATTTTAGTCTAAAATTTATATTTTTTGCTCCTTTAGATTAGATGCCAAATATTAGAAAATTTTCCTCTCAAGTTGTAGACGGTTACGAAAGAGCGCCTTCCCGTTCTATGCTTTATCCAGTGGGTTTTAAGAAAGATGATTTTAAAAAACCTCAGGTTGGTATAGCTTCAACATGGTCCATGGTGACTCCTTGTAATATGCATATTAACAAGTTAGCAGAAGAAACAGAAATAGGTGTTAATGGGGCTGGTGGAAAGGCTGTAATTTTCAATACAATCACTATTTCAGATGGTATTTCAATGGGCTCAGAAGGGATGAAATATTCTCTTGTTTCCCGTGAAGTGATCGCCGACTCAATAGAAACAGTTGTTGGCTGCCAAGGATTCGACGGGGTAGTTGCAATTGGCGGTTGTGACAAGAATATGCCTGGTTGTATTATCGGTCTGGCTAGACTTAATCGGCCATCTGTTTTTGTTTATGGAGGTACGATACAGCCTGGAAACAACCATACCGACATTGTCAGTGTTTTTGAAGCGGTTGGCAAGCGAGCCAACAATGATATAACTGATATTGAGTTAGAGCAAATAGAGTCAAAAGCGATACCTGGTGCAGGTTCCTGTGGAGGTATGTATACCGCCAACACAATGGCTTCAGCTATTGAGGCACTCGGCATGAGTCTGCCAAATTCATCCGCACAGGATGCAATATCTGATGACAAAAATAGCGACTCAAGACGCGCCGGAGAGGCTGTCTTCAATTTACTCGAAAAGGACATTAAGCCAAGTGACATTATGACAAAGAAAGCTTTCGAGAACGCCATCACGGTAATCATTACCTTGGGCGGCTCAACCAATGCGGTGCTTCATTTGATTGCTATGGCTAACGCTATTAATGTCGATTTGACTATAGATGACTTTACTAGAATTGGCGCCAAGGTGCCGGTCCTTGCAGACCTTAAGCCTTCTGGCAAATATATGATGAGTGAGTTGGTTGAAATTGGCGGTACGCTACCTTTAATGAAGATGCTGCTTGATGCTGGCTTGCTTCACGGAGACTGTATAACTGTGACAGGCAAAACTTTAGCAGAGAATCTTAAGGATGTAGAGCCCTATGATAAAGCCCAGCAAATCATTATGCCGCTAGATAATCCAATCAAACAGGATTCTCATCTCAGAATTCTGCGTGGCAACTTAGCTGCTGAGGGAGCTGTAGCTAAAATAACTGGAAAGGAAGGTTTAACCTTCAAAGGTAGAGCAAAAACATTTGCATGTGAAGAGGATGCATTGCAGGCCGTCCTAAACGATCAGATTTCTGAAGGTGACGTGATTGTGATTCGTTATGAGGGCCCTAAAGGTGGCCCGGGAATGAGAGAAATGTTGGCGCCAACCTCAGCCGTGATGGGGAAAGGTTTGGGCGAAAAGGTTGCCCTGATCACTGATGGTAGATTCTCTGGCGGCACCCATGGCTTTGTGGTTGGTCATATAACTCCTGAAGCATTTAGTGGTGGCCCACTGGCAATCATTGAAGATGGCGATGAAATTTTGATTGATGCAGAAAATAACAAACTTGAGCTGCTGATTGATGATTCAGCCATTGCACAAAGACTGTCGAACTGGAAACAGCCCACTCCTCGCTACAAGAAAGGTGTTTTAGCTAAATATGCAAAACTTGTACATTCCGCATCAGAAGGAGCAATTACTAGTTAGCAAACAGTTTTCTATTTTTTAACTAATCGGCCAACAAAAAACTAATCTTTCGATCATCAAGGCTAACTGACGCGACCTTGATATGAACTACATCTCCTAAACGAAAAATCTTCCCAGCTGCTTGACCTATAAGTCTATGATGAATTTCATCATAGATATAATAATCGTCTCTTAAGTCACGAACAGCAATCATTCCTTCAATAAAAATATCGCTTAATTCAACAAAAAACCCGAAACCAGCAACACCCGAAATAACACCACTATATTCTTCGCCGACCTTATCTCTCATGTATTCACATTTAAGCCACTGCTCTACATCTCTAGTAGCGTCGTCTGCCCTTCTTTCAGTCATTGACAAGTGTTCACCAAGCTCAATCATTTTTTTAGATGGCTTTCGAGTCTTTTTATTTATTGCGCGTTTAATTGCTCTATGCACTAAGAGATCTGGATAACGACGAATCGGTGATGTAAAGTGGGTATAAAGATCAAATGCGAGTCCGAAATGACCATCATTTAAAGGGGTATAGTTAGCCTGCTTCATTGTACGCAGAACAACTGTTTTAATAATGTTTTCGTCATCCCTGCCTTTGACCTGTTTTAAAATTTTAGCAAAATCTTTTGACTCTGGTTTGTCTCCTCCTGCTAGAACAAGGCCAAGTGCGGATAGAAATTTTCGGGTTACTTCGATTTTTTCTTGCTTGGGTCTTGGATGGATGCGATAAAGAAAGTCTTCATCATGTTTTTGTAGGAATTTTGCTGCAGATTGATTTGCCACCAACATGCACTCCTCAATCAACTTGTGAGCATCATTCCTTTGGCGAGGGATTATGTTGTCAATCTTGCCTTTCTTGTTGAACTGTATCAGGCTCTCTATTCTGTCAAAGTCCATTACGCCGCGCTTTTGTCGAGAGATTCTAAGTGTCTTGTATAGGCCATATAGAGACTCAATATTGCTGACAATACTGCTATATTTCTTCCTTAATGGGGTTTTTTTATTTTCCAGGATTTCATTTACTTGAGAGTACGTTAGTCTTGCATGAGAGAGCATAATGGCTGGATAGAATTTATAATCAATCAGTTCGCCTAAGGCATTAATATTCATCTCGCAAGTCACACATAGTCTTTCAACATTTGGGTTTAAAGAGCATAATCCGTTGGATATCAATTCAGGGAGCATTGGTACTACCATATGCGGGAAATATACCGAGTTCCCTCTCTCAAAGGCCTCCTCATCAAGTTTAGAGCCTTCACTTATATAGTGTGAAACGTCGGCTATAGCGACCAAAAGTTTCCAGCCCTTGTTTGAAGGTTCTGCATAAACTGCATCATCAAAATCTCTCGAATCTTCGCCATCAATTGTAACCAAATTAAGGTGACTGATATTGATTCGTTTTTTCTTGTCTTTGACAATAACTTTTGTTGGTAATTTGTTTGACTCTGAGATAGCAATATCACTAAATTTATTAGGGATTTGATGGCGATGAAGAGCAGAATCAATCTCAACACCTTCATCTAGATATGTGCCAAGTATCTCAACTACCCTGCCTGTTGCCTCGCTTATCATTGTAGGGGAAGAAAGTATTTCAACAATAACGACTTGATTGTCCTGGCATCCCTTAATGAGCTCAGTGATGATAATGTTATGCTTGATTCTTTTGTCATCAACAACGACATATGGAAAATGCGTTTCAAGATGCAACCTTCCAACTACCGATTTGACAGTTTCAATGACCTCAACAATTTCTGCATCGAGTTTGCTGTTAAGTAGTCTAACTTTTACCTTGTCCCCATGAAAGACAAGTTTCATCTGTTGTATTGAAAGTCTTAAATCTTTGCCGCCTTTATCTAGAGAAACGAAACCAAAGCCCTTCGGGTTTGCTATTACAGTGCCTCTTAATAAGCCCCTCTTTGAAAAGGTTCGATAAACACCTTTCTTGTTACAGCTTAGCTGTTTATCTCTGACCATTGCCCTTAGTCTTTTCTCGAAAGATCTTTTTTGCTCATCCCTTAAAGATAAAAGATCATAAAGCTGATGTTTAGTTCTGGGTTTTTTTTGTATGAAACTTAAGATATGCTCACGAGAAGGAATCGGACTTTCATATTTTTCCGCTTCGCGCTCAAAGTGTGGGTCAGACATAATGTATTAAGTATAAATCAACTTTATTATGATATTGGCTTAATCAAAAGGGCCGTTTATAATTAATGTCTCTTCACGGTCAGGGCCTGTAGATAAAACATCAACAGGTAGTTGAGACAACTCCTCGATCTTTTTAATGTAGTTTTGAGCTTCAATCGGGAGGTCGTCGAAGCTATGAGTTCCAATTGTAGATTGTTGCCATCCAGGCATTTCAATATAGATTGGCTTTGCAATGCCGTAGTCTTCTGCTGAAAATGGTGGAGTTTTGGTCTGCTTTCCGTTAATTTCGTATGCCACACAAATCTTAATGGATCTCAGCTCATCAAGTACATCAAGTTTAGTTAAACAGATACCGCTCACAGAATTTAATTTGAAGGAGCGGTTTAAGATTACTAAATCAAGCCATCCACATCTTCTCTGACGTCCTGTCGTTGCACCAAATTCGTGCCCTCTAGCACATAATTCTCGGCCTATTGGATCACCATTATCAGAGGCTACGTCATATATAAGTTCTGTAGGAAATGGACCGCCACCAACCCTTGTAGTGTAGGCCTTAACTATTCCTAAAACATAGTCAATATCACGCACACCAATGCCTGACCCAGTTACAGCGCCACCAGAAGTCGTATTCGAAGATGTAACATATGGGTAGGTGCCTTGGTCAATATCAAGAAGAGCTCCTTGAGCACCTTCAAACAAGATGTTTTCGTTATTGGCCATACGAGTATAAATTTCATCGGCAACGTCAATAATCATCGGCCTAATCAAGATCGCCTGTTCCAAGGCCTCATCAAGTGTTTGCTGATAATCAATAGCTGCTTGATTATAATAATTCTCGAGAGTGTAGTTATGGTACTCCATCACCTGATTTAATTTATCCGCAAAAAGTTTCTCATTAAGCAAATCACCCACCCTTAAACCGCGCCTTGCAACCTTATCTTCATAGGCTGGCCCTATCCCATTACCAGTTGTTCCTATAGCGGCCTTGCCTCTTTTAGCTTCCCTGGCATTATCAAGTGCAATATGGTAAGGTAAAATTAATGGACAGCCAGGACTAATACTTAAACGTGACTGAACCTCGAGACCTGACCCTTCCAGTTCCGCCATTTCTTTTATAAGCGCACTCATAGAGAGAACGACGCCGTGACCTATTAAGCCCTGGACATTGCTTCTTAGAATTCCCGAAGGTATTAAATGCAAAACAGTTTTTTTGCCCTTAATTACAAGAGTGTGTCCTGCGTTATGACCACCCTGGAAGCGAACAACGGAGGTAACCTTATCAGTAATTAAATCAACGATTTTACCTTTACCTTCATCACCCCACTGAGTACCGATTATGACAACATTTTTTGCCATATTACTCCTTCACAGACCAATCACCATTACGAATAACAAAGTCAGATTCTCTAGTCTCACTGAAATTCTGTTTGACAGCAATCCCCTTAGCTCTTAATTCATTGATTAATATATTTAACTTAGGATCTTTGTTATTGGGCGCAGTTAATAATTTAGCCTTAATAGAAAAGTTATCTTGCTGCTGAATCAAGTATTTTAAATCAAACGAGAATCCAGTTGCAGCTCTCGAAGAACCAAAGTTTTGACTTAAACTATTATAACGACCACCTTGAGCTAAAGCCTTGGGAAAATCTGCATGGTACACTGCAAAAACAACCCCATCATGGTACTCATAGGCTTTTACTTCACCAAGGTCAAACATTAAATTAATATCACTGTCTTTGAAAGTATTGTTTAGTTCGATTAAATCGTTAATAGAATCAGTAATTATTTCCATATCAGAAAACAAATCGATCGCTTTCATGAGAATACTCTCGTCACCTGAAAGTGAAATTAAAGAACTAAATTTTGCCGCATTCTTTATTTCATGACTATCCAAAAATACTGCCAAGTCAGGCATGGATTTTCGCCTGAATATTTCTCTTAGTATTTCAGCATCCTCGCTATTTAGTTCTGCAGATTCACACAGTGAATTGAATATTGATGTATTACCAAGGCTGAGTGTAAGATTATCAATTTTCAAAATTGCTAGAGACTCGATCATAAGTCTAATTATCTCAACATCCGCCTCAATGCCTTCATAACCATAAAGTTCAGCGCCAGCTTGAATAGGTGAACGTGAAGCGTAAAAATCATCAGCTTTGGTTTGCAGGATAGTGTTAACGTAACAATAGCGAGATATATCTTCAGGATTTGCATTTTTTGAGTCAATTCTTGCAATCTGAGGAGTGATATCAGCATGAACGCCAACCATTTGTCCATCGGAAGAGTCTAGGAATTTGAAAGTTTTCTGATCTATCGAGTCAGAATTAAGCACCAGAGATTCGACATACTCAAGCATTGGTGGCACTACAAGCTCATAGCCCCAGCTATTATATGTATCAATGAGATTACGGCGAACTGATTCAAATACAGCGGCCTGACTACCAGCGAGCTCTTCAATGCCCTCAGGTAATTGCCAATTACTCATTACTAACTAGTCCGAAGGATTAAAGTGACGGAAAAACTCAGTATTAGGATTTAGCACCAACACATCTCCTTGGTCACTAAATGACTTCCTGTATGATTCAAGGGCGCGATAGAATGAATAGAATTCAGCATCCTGGCTATATGCTTCGGCATAGTTACTAGCTGAAATTGCATCGCCTTCACCTCGAATCTTCTCAGAGTCTCGGTAAGCATTAGCTAGAATGATAGTGCGCTCTTTATCAGCAAAAGCCTGAATTCTTTCGGCTTCCTCAGCGCCTTCAGACCGATACTTATTTGCCAGGCCTTTTCTTTCCGTCTCCATACGCCTGTAGACTGAGTTTCTTACTTCCTGAGACAGTTCGATTCTCTTGATTCGGACATCGATAACATCTATTCCATATTCATCCTCAGCTATCGCTTTGAGTTTAGATTTTACGCTAGCCATAATCGCTTCTCTCTGATCTGAAACAACCTCCTTGATTGTTCTTTTGGAGAATTCACTTCTAAGTGCATCTTGGTTGTTTTGGGCAAGCCTAATATTGGCTGATGCCATAGTTCCGCCAGTAGAAATATAGAATTTTTCAGTGTCCACAATACGCCACTTAACATAGGAATCAACCATTACATTTTTCTTCTCAACAGTTAAAAAAGACTCGGCTGCCGAATCAAGGGTTTGAATTCGGTTATCAAAGTAAACAACGTTGTTAACAAATGGTGTTTTAAATTTCAAGCCAGGGTCGGCTTCAATAGAGACGATCTCACCTAAACGTAATTTGATCGCGACCTGTGTTTCATTAACTGTGTATAGGGATGAGCTTAAAAGGATAGCAATTAGTGCCGCTAAAACAATGATTATTTTTTTCATTATCTATTCTCCCTTGAGCGTAAAACACTGCCGTCACTGTTTACATCTTCAGACTGATCAAAAGTATTGCTTTCGGAAGAAGACAAATTAGATGATCTTGGCCTATTAATTAGCTGGTCGATTGGCAGATACATCAAAGAGTTTGAATTTTCATCAACCACAACCTTATTCGTTGTTCCGAGCACCTCTTCTAAGGCTTCCCTATAAAGACGTTCTTTTGTTACTTTAGGGGCCTTTAAGTACTCTTCTAGAATTTTTGTGAAGCGATAACTCTCACCCTCTGATTTAGAAACAACCTGTGATTTATAAGCTTCAGCTTCTGCAATAATTCTTTGATTAGCACCTCTAGCCTTTGGCACAATGTCATTGGCGTAAGCGTTAGCTTCATTGATATATCTTTGTTCATCTTCTCGAGCCTTTACAACATCGTCAAATGCCGCTTTAACCTGAATTGGAGGCTGTGCGTCTTGCATTGTCACTGCAGTGATAAGCAAACCAGTTCCGTAGTCATTTAATAAACTCTGAGATCCACTTTTAACCTCCTGTGCAACTTGCTCACGTCCAGTTGTTAAAACTAGGTCCATGATATTATCACCGACAACCTGTCTAATCATGCTTTGGACAACGTGGCTTAGAGATAATTCGGGCTGTAGTACATTGAACAAATATGCTCTCGCGTCAGCTATCTTGAATTGAACAGCCAATTTAACGTCAACCATGTTTTCATCTCTAGTCAACATCAATGATTCAGAGCTTACATTGCCGCTATAGTTTTGAATATTTCTAAAACCAATTTCTGTCGCTCTTATCTGTTCTACATTAACTTTGAACACTTTCTCAATTGGAAAGGGAATATGCCAGTGTGGCCCCTGCGTGGTGGTGTTCTGGTAGGCCCCAAAACGAAGCACAACCCCCCTTTCAGCAGGATCTACAATATAGATACCAGATAATAGCCATAATAAAACAGCTAGAATCAGAAGGTATTTAAGTCCACCTCTTGCAGTTTTTGCGACACCGCTGCCTCCAGTCGAGCCTCCACCTGAAGAATCGCCACCAAAGGTAGATTTGAATTTGTTTTTAAAGTCTTTTATGACTTCTTCTAATTCCGGAGGTGTCTGGTTACTTCCACCCCAAGGATTTTGATTATTATTATCGTTCCAAGCCATTAAAACTCCATTTTGTTTTTGACCCACTTAAATTCCTTTTTCAATTAAAGTCAATGTTAAGATATGGTCAACAACTAAAAAAACAAGTGCTAAACGAGTATTTAGTTAACAATCTTTCGAAAATATGTCGGAAAAATTCTTATACCCATAAATCACGCATAACATTATTGTTAAAGCAAGAGATATTTTACCCAATAAAATATTTATTAAAAACTGATTTTGATTAACAATTAGGAAGAAAATGTGGTTATGTATTAGCTAAATATAATGATAAAATGTTTTCCATTTGGATAAACAAATTTTTTCATGAAAAAACGCTTATTCGTTTATTTTTTTGCCCTAAGTGCTTTTTCAATTCAAGCTGACGGAGTTAATCTTACTTGTACCCCATATCAAACTGTTTGTGTTAACTGCCCTGAGTATCAAACACTTTTTCCTATTGAGCAATTTTCTAGTGATAGCGGAAGTCTTGATGTTGAAGCAGATCAAAGTGAAATCACTCGAAATGCTGATTACCATCTAACTGGAAACGTCAAATTAAAGTCTAACTCTTATGTTCTTTCTGCCGATGATGTTGAATTTTCTTCGGTAAATCAATCAACAATAGCACAAGGTAATGTTCAATTTCAGGATGCAACTTATCTCATAACTGGAGAATCTTTTGCGGCAAATAAAATCAATGAAGACCTTGAGGCAGAAATTCAGAGCGCCGACTACCAAGAACTTAAATCGAATGCTAACGGATCAGCTGCAAGCATTAGTAAAACCGCTAAAAAAGTCATATTTCATGATGCTACATATAGTTTTTGCCCGATCAATCAAAATGATTGGCAAATTAAAGCTAAAACCATTGTAGCCAACCTAGAAAAAAATAGAGGTATTGCTGATCATTCGACGATTGTTTTTAAGGGTTACCCAATATTTTATTTTCCAAAATATAGCTGGGTCCTTGAAGGTCGAGGTTCTGGCTTCCTTCAACCTGAATACGATACATATATAGAGCCTCTCTATACAGATGAGCTATCTCTCTTGTATGACGCTAACTATAAAAGGTCTTACAGATTAAGAGTTCCATACTATTTTAATATCGCACCTGATAAAGATTTGACCCTAGCTTACACTTATATGTCAAGCCGGGGCTCCATAATAGATAATAGATATCGACAATTACTTGATAGAAAACTAATTGGAGGTGAAATGAAAGATTCTATGTTTGATATAGAATCTGAATACCTATTTAGTGATGATATTACAAAACTTAAACGCTGGCTAGTTAACACCACTACTGAGTTAGATATCAGTGACAAAACCCATATTAGCACCAAGTACAATCGTGTATCTGATGCTGAATACTTTAAAGAAATTAAGCATAGTGATACTGACTTAGAGCGGCTCTTGTCTCACCTCAAAATTACATACAATAACCAAGAGAGTCACTTAAATGCTGAACTTTTGACCGAAGACGAACAGATTGTTAATAGTGGCACTTCAAAATATACTAGAGCTTTTGAAACTTCAATTTCAAAGTCATTCAATACTAACGGCAGTATTCCCATACAACTAGATCTAGTTAGTACAAAATTTAAGCATGACATTGCTAGCAAAGATTCTGGAACTAGAATCCATGGCAATCTAGGAATCACAAAAACTCTTTCAACTAAATTCCCGGTAGTGACCACAAAAGCTAACGTTTCTAATACGCATTACAAATTAAAGAATAAAAATAATATTAATCGCACAGTTGCTGGAGTCGGAATTGACTTTGCCTTTCCTCTTATAAGTCAAAGAGAATTGTTTAATACCAAAACTATTCGCACAATTACTCCAAAAATTTCATACAACTACAGAGCTAAGGAACTCCAGGGAAACATTCCAATCTTTGACACTGAAGATAAATATGACGACATAATGACATTTGCCGACCTTACCTCTGGTGAAAGATACACTGGGCTTGACAGGATAACTAACGCGAATGACGTTACGCTTAGTTTCGTGTCAAATTGGACGGCATTAGATGCTGAAGAAGATGATTTAGATCTTTTAAATTTTGAGATTGCTCAGACTTTTTATACTGATGATGAAGTTGTAAGTGATACCACCAATACTAACTACGAAACTAGACTATCTCGCTCTGATATCGCTGCCGGTATTGATTTAGCTGTAAACCAGTATGTTTTCAATACTGATCTCCAGTTTAACCCAGGCACCTCAAAGATAGTCAAAAGAACTAATGGGATTAGCTATAAAGTTAGTCCAAGAAAATTTATTACTCTTGCATACAATGATGAGGGTACTGAAACATCAGGTACAATTTATGGCGCTTTCCCACTCAGTGATTCTATTCATCTATTTGGCGGTTTAGACAAAACATTTTCGACTGGTATAAAAAACAAAGAAACGACTGGACTTGCATATGAATCATGTTGTTGGGCATTCCGCCTTGCGCACTTTAAAGAACATACTGGCACCTACTATGACTATAGCACTGGAATTGAATTAGTCTTCAAAGGCCTGGGTTCAACTTCATCAAGCATAAGAAAACATATAGAACAAAATATCCCATATTACCGAGCCAATCTTAGTGAATGAGAAGATTCTTTCTTCTCCTGTTACTATTCTCACTAAATATAAGTATTGCGGCAAATACTATCGTTGCTGTTGTTAATGAGGATGTAATTACACTTGACTCTATTGAGTGGCAGTTAAGTTTCGCTAATTCCTATGATGAAAAGATAGACATTGTAAGTCGGCAAATTGACTTATTACTTCAATTAAATGCAGTCAATGAGTTAAGCATCGAACCAGAGAATAATGAAATTAACGGAGCACTCACACAATTAGCTCAAAATAATAACTATTCAATAAGTAAGCTCAAATCTCATCCTCAATTTATATTACTTGTTGAGCAAATAATTGAAACTCTTTCTGTAATCAAATTGGAACAATTCATAACCAAGGATTTTAAACCTGAACTTTCAGAAAATGAGATTTTACAAAATTGTAGAAATGAAAAACCAACTAGAATTAAACAAATTAAAATTGCCCAAATAATTGTCTCAGAAATACTAGATTCAAGCTCTTCAAAAAGTGAACAAAAAAATGCTGTTGTAGGTTTTCTAGAGAAGCTCTCAAAACACATCTCAAAAGGTGCATCTTTTGAAGCTATTGCTAAACTGCATTCTCAACACCCTTCATATTACAATGGCGGTCTTTCTGAGTGGCTTTTTGTTAATACTCCAAACATAGAAATTATTGACTCTCTTCAAGATGGTAAAGTCTCTAAAATCTATGAAACTGATGGCGGATGGGCAATTGCAATAAAAGTTGATGAGAGAAATATTGATCCAGATATAGAAACCTGTAAAGAACAAATCAAAAGCCAGAAATCTCAAAAATACTATTTAGAATGGTTAAAAGAGCTTCGAGAATCAGCTTATATTGAAATTTATACTGATAAACTATGAACATTTAATATTTATTTCTTCTAATGCCTAACACTATCCATATATTTGGTTTTCATAGTCTTGAAGCAATCTTAAATTCTAAACCTGAGTTAATCCTCAACGTTTTTGTCCAGGCCGGAAGACGAGATAGACGAATGCAAGATTTATTAAATAAACTTGACGCTCAAAAAATTAACCATTCATCAACCGATAAAAACACCTTGGATAAACTTGCAAAGGCCGAGCTTCATCATGGAGTCCTAGCGGAAGTTACCCAGCCAGCCTTCCCTGGACAAGATAAGTTAATTGAAAATATTAAACATTATTCAATTAATCCGCTAATCCTAATACTTGACTCAATACAAGACCCAAGAAATCTTGGCGCTTGCCTTAGAAGCGCAAACGCTGCTGGAGTAGATTGCGTAGTTGTTAATAAAGATCGTTCAGCTCCAATTAATGCTCTAGTTCATAAAACATCTGCCGGAACTATCAACCAAACTAATATATTTCAAGTTACTAATCTGGCAAGAACTATTAGAGAACTTCAAAAGAATGGAATATGGGTTATAGGGCTTGATGGTTTATCTAGCAATTCTCTCTATCAAGCTAATCTTCGTGGGCCTACTGCTCTTGTAATGGGAAGCGAAGGGAAAGGTTTAAGGAAATTAATCAAAACAAATTGTGATGAATTAGTAAGTATTCCAATGATGGGAAATGTTGAAAGTTTAAATGTTTCAGTAGCTACTGGAATTGCACTTTTTGAAAGTAGAAGACAAAGGCAAACTAATTAACAAAATGGTGACTTTCTAGTATAATCTTCAGGCTTTAGAAAAATAAAAAATGGAATTAGGTAAAGCCCCAATAGACTGGCCAAAACTATTTAAGTTTGCTAAAAAAAATCTCAGTGTGATAGATGAGTTCAATATTGTGGACTTACCTAGAATAAATGAAATTGCTGGCAATAATTCAGACAAGATTAAAGTTAATTATTCGTTTTACTTAGAAAATAATACCACCCCTTGTCTTAATGGTGAAGTTTCAATAAACATTTATCTGACTTGTCAGAGATGTTTAGAAGAATTACTTGTTAGTTTAAATCTTAATTTTAGTTTGGCTTTTGTGAAGAATGAAAATCAGACAGAAGAGCTTAGTAAGCATTTAGAAATTTATTTATTTGAAGGCGAAGAACTATCATTGATTGATCTAATTTCAGATGAAATTTTACTTTCAATACCTATGGTTCCAAAACATAATTCAAATTGTTTGTCTTCTTTTAAAGAACATAACAATTATGAGCAAGTGGAAGAGAGTCCATTTGCCATATTAAAAAATATAAATAAGCCTATGGAGGCAAGGAGTAAAAATGGCGGTACAAAAAAGTAGAAAAACACCTTCTAAAAGAGGTATGAGACGTTCACATAATGCACTAAAGAATCCTGCATTATCTGAAGATCAAGAAACAGGTGAAACTCACTTGCGACACCACATTACTGCTGATGGTTACTATCGAGGTAAAAAGGTAATAGATTCAGCAATTGAAGACATCGAAGAAGTAGAATCATAAATCTACGATTATGACAATTAGGGTATCAATTGATGCCTCTGGTGGTGATTACGGTATACCTGTCACTATTGAAGCTGGTATTAATGCATTAAGCAAATATAAAGACTTGCAAATAAATTTTGTAGGGGATAGTTTAAGTATTGAAAATGAATTAAAAAAACAGCATAAATCTAATCTTCTTAAAAACCGAATAGACATTACTCATGCTTCTGAAGTAATCAGTATGGATGAGTCTCCATCAAATGCTTTAAGAAAGAAAAAAGATTCGTCAATGCGCATAGCAATCAACCTTGTAAAGGATGGCGTTGTAGATGCTTGCGTGAGTGCTGGAAATACTGGCGCTTTGATGGCAATAGCACGTTTTGTTCTAAAAACAATTGATGGTGTCGACCGTCCAGCAATAATGTCTTCAGTTCCAACAATGACTGGACATAATCATATACTTGACCTTGGCGCAAATATTGACTCTAAACCGGAAACTCTATTACAATTTGCCATCATGGGCTCTATTGCTGTTCAGCATACTGAAAACATTCAAAAACCATCGATTGGGTTGCTGAATGTTGGAGTTGAGGATATGAAAGGTCACGAAAAAATTAAAGCAACAGCCGATTTACTGAAGGATTCATCCTTAAATTACCAAGGCTTTGTTGAGGGTGATGATATTTATAAGGGAGTGGTTGATGTTATTGTTTGTGATGGCTTTGAAGGTAATATTGCTCTAAAAGCGAGCGAAGGAGTTGCCAAGATGATCTCTCACTTTATAAAGGAATCTTTTAATAAAAACCTGCTAACAAAAATTGTTGCTCTTTTTGCAAAACCAGTTTTAAAGAACTTTAAAGCTAAAGTTGATCCAGGCAAACATAATGGCGCTAGTCTTCTTGGCTTGAAGGGAGTTGTTGTAAAAAGTCATGGTAATGCTGATGCTGATTCATTTCTTCAGGCAATTAAAGAAGCCTATCTTGAAGCTCATGCTAAAATCACCGAAAAAATTTCTAAACAACTCACCCAAGAGTTAGAAGATCACAAATAGGACTTATTTAATGAAAAGGTTTGCTAGAATCATTGGAACTGGTAGTTATCTCCCTCCAAAAATAATTACAAATTCTGAACTTGAAAAAACACTAGATACTAGCGATGAATGGATAACTGGACGGACAGGCATCAAAGAGAGAAGAATTGTCGATGATGAAAGTACTTGTGATCTGGCTTTAGAAGCGAGTAAAAAAGCACTAGAAATGGCTGATATGAGTGCTTCTGAGATTGATTTAATCCTTCTTGCAACCTCCACTCCAGACAAAATCTTTCCTGCAACTGCGACGATGCTACAAAATAGAATTGGCGCAAATTGTCCAGCATTTGACCTCCAAGCAGTTTGCGCGGGCTTCATATTTGCACTTACTACCGCTCAACAATATATTGAAAATGGCACATATAAAAATGTGTTAGTCGTAGGCAGTGAAACTTTATCAAGAATTGTTGACTGGAGTGATCGCTCCACCGCTGTTCTTTTTGGTGACGGTGCAGGCGCAGTAGTATTAAGTCAAGATAGCAAAACTGGAATTAAGTTCTCAAAAATTCAAAGTGATGGTAGCTATCTATCTTCACTTCATGTTAATAATAATTATATTAACGAAGCTGGCTATATTGAAATGACTGGGAATGCAGTCTATAAAATAGCTGTCAGTCAACTCTCAAATCTTGCTGAAGAAATTATTAATGCATGCAACCTAAATTCAGATGAAATCTCATGGTTGATTCCTCATCAAGCAAATATACGAATTATCAGTGCAATTGCTAAAAGAATTAATCTGCCTATGAGCAAAGTAGTCCTTACTATTGAAACTCATGGCAATACATCTTCTGCTTCAATACCTCTTGCGCTTGATGTTGCGGTTCGTGATGAGAGAATAACAAAAGGTGATAAACTATTGTTAGAGGGAGTTGGCGCAGGATTTAGTTGGGGCGGTCTACTGGTAGAATATTAATAATCTCTGTGCATTATTTTATTTGTTAAATCTATCAATGCATTAGCATTCTTACTTAACTCTCCGAGCCCTTCTATTCCTTCTTCGTACAAATCTTTATATGCCTTACGAGATTCATCTATTCCTATTACTGAAGGATATGTTGGTTTTCCTTTTTTTAGGTCAGAGTTTTGTCTTTTTCCTAAACTTTCATCTGAGCCTAGAACATCTAGAACATCATCTTGAATCTGATAAGCAAGTCCAATTTTTTCGGAGAACGAGGATAGAATATCAATATCTTTTTTATCAATTTGAGGCTTAAGTAGAGCGCCAAATTTCACTGCACAACCCAAAAGTGCACCGGTTTTTTTCAAGTTCAACTTATTTAACAATTCAACATCAACATTCTTAGACACTACTGATAGATCTATAGATTGTCCATCAGCCATTTCAAAAGCAGATCTAGCCAATAAGTTCAGCAATTTAATTCTAGTGCTAGGCTTGATATTTTCCGCGCCTGCCAACACTTTAAATGCAAGTGCTTGAAGACCATCCCCTACTAATATTGCCTGAGCTTCACCAAAAATTTTGTGAGATGATGGCTGGTTATGCCTCATATCATCGTCATCCATTGCTGGAAGATCATCATGAATCAATGAATATATATGGATAAGTTCAACGGCAGCCGAACAAGCGTCAACTTGACTAAGTTCAACATCAAATAAGTTTGCAGTTGTATAAGTTAGTATCGGTCTAAATCTTTTTCCACCTGCTAATACTGAGTAGCGCATTGATTCATTAAGAGCGTTTTGACCAGTAAGTAGTGTATTTAAAAAATTATTGACGCGATTGCGATATATTTCAAATGTCATCTAGAGGCTTGTCTTCTGTATAGTTATCTTGTTCACTTAAAACTGAAATTCTTTGTTCAGCGCTGCTAAGTGCGCTATGACATTGACGGTGAAGCTTGATGCCCTTTTCAAAATACTTAAGCGATTCTTCAAGACTTAAGTCACCAGATTCCATTTTTCCTATAATTTCCTCTAGTTGACTTAGGCCTTTATTAAAGTCAAATTTACTACTCATCAGATCTTTCCTCTACTGCTCGATTTAATCAAAATATAAACTGTTCATGGTATAGCTAATATTATGCCACCATAATGGTAAATATTTTATCCAGATTTATTTTTGAATTTGAGTCCAATACTTTGCTCTATTGCTTAGTTCAGGATTAATACTTTGTGAACGAAGCACTAAAAAATCATAAGCCATTCTAAACCTTGGATTTGTTATTAAGTGAGCTACTTTTTTTGAGTTGCATTTTTCAAGTTGGTGTTGCATCATCCAGGTGTCCTTGACTCGAGCTGAAAGCCATTTTGGCATTAATACTTGCTTAACTTGCCTTCTAATTACTTCTTCAGAAGCTTCATTCATAGCGACAAAATTTGATTTATTTTTTTTCTTTAATTTATCAAAATATTTATTTTGAGAGTCCCATAAAAACACCGAAAAAAGAAAGGCTGGAGTTACAGATTTATTGCTTTTTAGTCGTTCAGAGGTATTGTTAAGAGCTTTTTTTATAAATTTAGAGTCATTAGTTTGTTGAAAAAGATACTTAAGCAGTCCTGTTTCTAACAGACGTTCAAAAACTCTGTACGATTTTTCATTGTGAAAAAGTTTTATACATTCATCATACAGTCTAGCTGGAGGTATGCCGCTTAAAAGATGTGATTGTTTCGAAATCACTTTAGATATTTCAGGATCTAGTTTTGCTTCCAATTTAACCTCAAAACGTATCGCCCTTATCATTCTAACCGGGTCCTCTTCAAAACGATTAATTGGATTACCAATCATACAAATTTTGCGTTCATTGATTGCCTTAAGACCATCAACAAAGTCAATAACCTGAGATTTATTAATATCGTAATATAAGGCATTTACAGTAAAGTCACGACGAAAAACATCCTCTTTCAATGTGCCGTAATGGTTATCTCTAACAACACTTCCTTTGTTAATGTGACTATGAGGCGCACGAAACGTTGCAACTTCAATATATTTTCTAGCAGAAAACATAATATGAACTAGTGGAAATCGTCTACCAATAAGCCTTGATCGTTTAAATAGTTTATGAACCTGTTCGGGTGTTGCGTTTGTTGCAATATCAAAATCTTTAGGTTTTTGCCCTAATAAGAGATCTCTGATGCAACCACCAACCAAATAAGCTTCAAACTTTGCTTTATGTAGAACTTTTAAGACTTTTAATGCGTCTTTATCAATTAATTTTTTTTCAAAATGAGTCCTTTGTCGCTTAGGATTCATAAAGTCACAATATCTTGCGGAGACCAGTCTTCCTTTCTATGCTCAGCAACAACTGTGGTATAAATACCTCCGCGAACGTTAAATATTGCCTTTAAGCGCATAAAACGAGGGTTAGTAGCAACAACTAAGTCATTTAATATTTGGTTTGTGACGGCTTCATGAAATGCGCCTTCATTACGATAAGACCAGATATAATTTTTTAATGCTTTTAACTCAACGCAATGCAAGTCAGCAATATATTCAAGCTCAAGAGTGGCAAAGTCTGGCTGCCCAGTCATCGGACATAAACATGTAAATTCGGGCATATCAATATGAATTACAAAGTCCCTTTCGGTATTAGGATTATCAAAAATTTCAATTATTTTGCTGGGCGAACTAGGCATGTTTATTCTCTTTATTAATAAAACTTGATATTTTATCAAGATAGCCAAAGAGTTTTCTATTTCTAAGCTGATAAAATATAAATGTCAATAGCAGTACTAATAGATGTACACTCCATAGACCAATGATTGGGTTAAGTTCACCGCGTTCAATGCTATTTTTTGCAATTAATAGTCCATTGTTATACAGCATGAAGATGACAATACCAATCAATAGGCCGATGCTTCTGCCACTTCGAGGAGAAACCTTGCCAAGTAATACACCTAGTGCAGATAAAATTAACAGGCTAATAGGTGGTGAAAAACGCCATTGTAATTCAGCATTCACAAGTGGCCCCTCTCTTTGAAACAACTCTAGAGTCTTGCTGCCTTCAATAGCTGTATATTGAGTAACATTATTTTGCATATCACCGGAAATTATTTGTAAATCATATTGATCAAAATCTAGAATATCTTTACTCTCATGACCAGAAATATCTTGATATCTTGTGCCATCTCTCAAGCGTAGATAAACATTCTTAGTTTCTGGATCAGTAAATTTAATGGCCTTGGAAGCTAACACAATTAACGAATTTTCTCTAGATTTAGCAGAAATGAAGATTTCTTCCATGTTTTGCTCGTCTTTGCTATCCGGAGTGAAAGAATTCGATGCGTAAAAAACTATCTCACCACCTTCAAATTCTTCGAATTCACCTTCCTTAATAAACGAAAATTCTGATGCATTCTTGTGGTCCTCCTCAATTAGGTTTTTTTGTTGTTTTGACCATGGCACCGCCGTGGTAGTCAAAAATAATAAAATTAAAAAAGAAACTATAATTAAAGGTCGCAAAAAAATAATAAATTGTTTATCGCCAAGGCCTAATGAATTCATAACGATAGCTTCAGAATTCCTGTACAGCTGTGTGACTGCTAAAATGATTGCCAAGAAGAGTGACAAAGAGAATATAAATGGAAAATCTCTTGTCATATTATAGTAAACCAGCGGCATAAGCTCTTGAATAGGGATGCCCAGTTCAATGCTATCCTGTGCCATAAGTACGAATTGGTTACCAAAAAGAATGAGTCCGATAATTAGAATCATTGCGAAAAATAGAGTAACCACGTTCCCTATTATATATCTGGCTATACGGGTATTTTGGTATTTGAAAATATTGAGGAGCGTTCTTTTCAAGATTGATTTTCCACTACAATAAGTAGTCGAATTTTATTTCTTTTGCTTCATCGAGTCAAAGAATTCGTCATTTGTTTTGGTAAATCTAAGTCTTTCAATAAGAAATTCAGCCGCTTCGACGGTGTCCATCGGGTGGAGAATTTTACGTAATATCCAGATTTTTTGGAGTTCTTGTTCTTCTGTAATGAGCTCTTCACGACGTGTTCCAGATGCATTAATATTGATAGCTGGAAATATTCTTTTTTCAGAAAGCCTTCTTTCAAGATGAAGTTCCATATTTCCAGTGCCTTTAAATTCCTGATAAATAACTTCATCCATCTTAGATCCTGTATCAACTAATGCTGTAGCTATAATTGTAATACTTCCGCCATTTTCAATATTTCGTGCTGCACCAAAAAATCGTTTCGGTCTTTGCAGTGCATTGGCATCGACGCCTCCTGTTAAAACCTTACCTGAGGAAGGCGCTACTGTATTGTATGCCCTTGCTAGACGAGTAATTGAGTCAAGCAGAATGATTACATCTTTGCCTTGTTCTGCCCTTCTTTTAGCCTTTTCAATTACAATTTCAGCTACTTGAACATGTCTTTTTGCAGGCTCATCAAAAGTAGAAGATATTACTTCTCCCCTGACTGTTCGTTCCATTTCTGTCACTTCTTCCGGTCTTTCATCTATAAGCAAAACAATTAACTCACATTCTGGATGATTTACTGCGATTGATGATGCAATGTTTTGCATAATCATTGTTTTGCCGGCCTTTGGTGGTGCTACAAGCAAACCTCTTTGGCCTTTACCAAATGGCGCAACTAAGTCAATGACTCTTGCAGTTATGTCTTCAGTGCCACCGTTGCCTAATTCTAAAGTAAGTCTTGAGTCAGGATGAAGCGGTGTTAGCGATGAAAATGGGACACGATTTCTAATATTTTCAGGCTGATCCTCATTAACCTCCATTACTTTTACTAGAGCAAAGTATTTTTCGCCCTTCTTTGGCGCGCGAATCTTTCCAGTTACTAAATCTCCAGTTGACAAATTAAAACGTCTAATTTGATTAGGCGAAACATAAATATCGTCAGGACCAGAGACATAAGAGTCATTTGATGAGCGCAGAAAACCGTAACCCTCTTGTAAGATATCTAAAACTCCGTCACCTAATACCTCTTCGTCGTTTTCTGCTTTGTATTTTAGTATGGCAAAAATAAGTGTTTGTTTTTTTGCTCTTGAGATGTTTTCTATTCCAAGGCTTTGGGCAAGCTCTAAAAGTTCACCTGGTGATTTGCCTTTAAGTTCTGATATTTTCATATAAATAAATTTATTTAAGTTTTGTGATAATTTGACGTGATGAGTTTTAATAACTCATTTGGAGAAAAGTTTTCGAAAAAAATATTTTTTTAGTAATATTAGCTCTATTAAGTGTTTATTATCTTTGTTTAAATATTTGAATCCAAAAAAGCGCTCAAATTAGCTTTAGATAGAACGCCAACCTTTGTCGCCTCAACAATGCCATCTTTAAATAAAAGCATTGTCGGGATGCCTCTAATTCCATATTTAG
>Ga0187827_10002179_pt1 | contig 27143 bp, 21 predicted proteins | sample ETNtaG_39_FD_167969 | JGI IMG/M metagenome (GOLD analysis project Ga0187827, IMG submission 167969) | Marine microbial and viral communities from oxygen minimum zone, Eastern Pacific Ocean - ETNP2014_SV_150_PacBio MetaG (Illumina Assembly) | ecosystem: Environmental > Aquatic > Marine > Hypoxic... | reverse complement strand
ATCGTCGTCGGTAGGGTGCCAATAATTCCTCCGATGACTCCGCCCCATCGTTCAATCGCTACGGTGACTGCAATGGCAATCAGTCCCGCAAACAAAGCCGACAGTAGGATGGTCTGCACAAGGTAATCGAAATGCAGACGAACTTTGAAACTTCACAGTGATGTGTTCAGGATCTCCACAAACAGGATGGTGCCGGGGGCAGGATTTGAACCTGCGAACCACTAGGGAGAGGATCTTGAGTCCCCCGGATTTGACCGCTCTCCAACCCCGGCTTGTTTCGGCCCTACGGCCTTCCTTTCATCAAGACTGCGCTCATTCTTCTTCGCTGGCAATATCGAGTTCCGATGGTCTTGGGGGTGGAATATGAGCAATCAATACAATTTCTTCCTCCTCTACCACATCACTTTCATCCCAGATATCTTCATCATCCACATCAATATGTAGTTGTGACCTCACCAACATGAATACCAGAAATACACAGACGATGATGAGCAATCCACCTAATGCCCATTTCATTTCATCTCCCGAAGCACTGTTATCGACCAAGGAATCTCTGACTATCCCCAATGGAATAGGCGAGAGGACATCTTCGCCTTCGACACCGATATACAATTGCTGGTCTCCAAGATGTGCGACTTCATGGTCGAAAGAGTACTGCGCAGAGAGCCCTGGTAACAATCTGAACTCTTCAGTCGTGTCTAGCACAACCATTTCTCCATCTTCTTGCTTCAGTAGTTGCATCTTGGTGTAACCTTCTAAAGTTCCAGTATTCTGAATCTGAATGTCGATTGTGATAATCTCTCCCAGTTTTGGAAGACGGGGATTCACTGAGATGTAGGTAATCTCAGGTGAGAAATCGATGAATTCCCACAGCGGTCTTCTGGGTTCGAATTCAGAACCAGGTCCGATTATTTTGTTGCCGCTGAGATCGCGACCTTCAACCCAGATGATGATATCATCTGAGCCTCTGAGTTCAATCCCCTCCAGAGTTTCACTGAGATTGAGAACGTCGTGGTAAATATCTCCAGAGACATGATTCACCAGTAGTTCACCAGCAGCACCAGTAATCGATAGACCATTTCGTTGGAATTTCCAGTACAATGTCAGTTCCTCCTCTGGCATTCCATTATCGTCAGTGACCGTGAAAGAAACTTGTAGGGCATCCAAGGTATCTGAGCGAATTCTCGTCAATGAAGTGCTATGGAAGGCGATTCTAGGCGAATCATCATCTAATCGAATGATGATATCAAGCCCCTCAACAGTATACCCCTCTATGCTGGAAACCCCAATCACTAGATTTCCAAGGAGGTTAGGAAAATCATCTGTTCTGAATGCAAATTGTGCTTGACCGGTTTCATTACCTGTTAGGAACAGATTTTCTTCCATCTGTGAAAGCCCTCCAAGAACGCGGGCGCTGGATTCAGTTCCATTAGGAATGTAGAGTGCCCGTATTCCACTTCCAGAGTGGAAAACCCCCCATTCGATGTCAATGATATCTCCAGGGGCGAGGTAGAGATTTTCTCCTACGAGAGTACCATATGCGGGAACAAGATCAACCCATGAGATGAGGGCCACCTCCAATTCATCATGCAGCGACCAGTTCAACCATTCCAGATTCGTTAGTCCTAGGCCTAGGTCTTCACCTTGGTCCTCTATTCTGAATGAAGGAATGTATTCTTCATTGCCGATGATGGAGATAGCGGACCATGAAATAATGAAATCCATGTATACGCCATATTCTGGATATCTGTCTTCAACGGTGAATCGAGGTTCTGTGATGAAGCAGTTTTCATCCCAACTCATTGGGCTTTCCGACCAAGGTCGGAATTCAATCCAACAATCATCACTTTCTCCAGTGAGGTCGAAATACATGACATCGAGGCTGTTCAGACCATTCAGATCTTCGATGATGAAAGAGAAACGGTGCTCTTGTCCAGGTAGTAGATATTGTTCTTCATGGCGTTCCATAGCCAGATTCATCGGTTCGATCAGGGTTTGTGAGTCGAGCATCAGAGTCACTGTTGCTAGGTCGTTTGACAGACCATGAGAACCACCACCTTCCAATGCCACGCCTGCTAGATCATTGCTGGTGACGTAAAGGCTGACTACACTGGTTGTGAACGAGTTTTCCACACCAATGAAGGGAAATTCGATGATTTCATCCGCTCCAAGATTCAATTGCACAATCAGTTCTTGATATTCAGATTCTTGTGCAATTCCATCACCATCATCCTCGAAAGCCTGCCTCCAGTAGTGGAGGGTCAATTCATCCCCAAGTGCATGGTTGTCAATCACCTGTAGTCCAAGAGCCAATGGAATTTCCTGATTCCAAACGTGGCCATCTGCAGGTTGGTCTCCACTGGGCGTCATCGCGTAAAGGATTCCCAGTTCGGGACTGGAACCATCCCATCGAAATTCCGCCCCACGCAGTCCCGTGGTTGCATCTTCAATCAGCCCCTCGGGGAGGTTCGTAGGCCCAGCATCATGGAGATATGCCTTCAGACTCATTATTTCATCAACTGATAACTCATCATCAGATTCTGGCAGTGTGACCACCGCCGACCATTCTCCATCATTGCCAATATCAAGGATGGTGGATTGTGAGAAGTTTCCTTGTTGTAGAATCAATTCAATTAACGCCTGACCTGCTGGAACCCAAGAGGCGACAGAACCTTCGAAACGTATCTGCCCGTTGATGCTGATGTCTGAACCTGCAGAGACAGGCCATGGGTGATGAGGGTCAAGCATATCTGAGATGTCGCGTCCATATTGGTCTGAGACCTCTATGTTGACCAATTCAAGGTCATTCTCGACGGCATTTCCCGCACTGAATCCAACAGTCTGTACTGCGGGGCCCAGATCAGTGCTGACAGCATCATGAGCTTCGGTCATGAAGTGAATGAGTGGATGGTCATCCCACAACCAAGTCGTGCTCCAGACCCATTCTACTTCCCAGTATTCATCAGTCCGCGAGACTGTGGTATTGGCGACATCCCAATCAACGAATCCTTGTCCAAGAGGCTGTTCAAATATCGGTGTTCCAGCATCAGGGTCAACAATCCGCATCAATACTTCAGAACTCGCAGGACTTCGAATAGGACTCATCATTAATTCAATATCAGTGAAGGCCTGATTCTCCAGATGTCTATGTCTTGTCACCGCATGATATACAGAACCATCTGGTACCATCGCTTCTGGAACTTCAACGATGTCATTCTCAATGAGATGCAGCCATTCCATTGCTCCATCGATATGTACGCTGCCACGCTCTGCACTGAAATTGACAGGAATGTCGACCATGGATGAATTCTGTATGAGCGATTGTTCAAAGAGGACCTGTGCCATATCATCAGGATCCAGTGAAACATTCTCCTTCAAGTCGTATGAGAACATCATCCGATGCACGTCGACACGCCACTTTCCGGTGGCGTTGTAGAGATAGCGAAATTCTTGGAACTCAAGTGATTGAGGAATAGAGAAGTTGACCGTGGGGCCGTACATCAGCATGCTCCATCCATTCGATAATATGTCTCCTTGAGCCAGACCGACGTCCCACCCATCCCAAGCCCCTGGAATCGTGGAGTTATTGAGATCCGAACCAAGATACGTCAAATCAACCGAGAATTGGTATGAATCAATGTCTGCAGAAATAGGGAGATATGTGCTGAAGTTTAGTAGCTCATCTTCAACTACCATCGATGCAGATTGTGAATTCAAATCGTATCTTGTGGTCAGATTGTTGTTGGTCACTTCAGCGTGAGAAATGATGGATTGTAGACCATGATGCCCGATTGGATGAACAGAGTCTGATGGCCATGCCCATTCTGGATATTCACTTTGCCAGCGTTGGATGGAATTTGGGCCGTTGCTTGTCATATCGTCGCCGACATCGATTGCAGGGTCATCAGCAATTCCGTGATAGCGGGAACGCAGATCGAAGGATTTGACCCATCCCCCTGCTATTATTGTCAATCCAGCATTGATATTTCCCATCATCTTGTCTTGATGGATGATGGTGGTTGGGCTTGATATCAATTGACTGCTTTGTCCTATATTCAGATACACCCCACTGCAGACGCATGTCAATTCCATTTCTTTGATTGGTCGGTGATCAGGGAACATGAACCAGATGTATCCATTACGGGAACCATTCACTTCCCATCTTTCATTTACAGAATCCCATGTCACTTGGTCATAATTTGAAATGTCTCCTCTCCGCCATCCTTCGCTGAGTGTTTCTTTGTTCAGATGAACGTCTGCTCCAATGGTGACCTTGTCAATGATCGGCGTCAGATACGGGTCATCTGTGGCGAGGTGAAGGCGAACACGGATACTTGGATGTGCACTCCAGTTGATACTTTGAAGATTCAGTGGAAGGCCCATGTTCTCGATCAATACCTCATTAGTGCTACTCAGAATAGAAGCCCTGACCGATGTACCAGCAGGAACCTTACCCCTTGCGTCCAGTAGCCCATAGCCCCAATCATCAGCCTCTATCAGGGGAGAAGTCCAGTTTCCTTTAGTCTCGAAATAATCAACTTCTATGCCCACGTCGTCGAGATACCATCCCCATTCCTCGACATAGGTGTCAGAGAAGAAAGAAAATCGGAAGCGTACATCTTGGCCTGCGAGATTTGAAACATCAGCCCTCTTGATGGAGAATGGATGAGCATTGAAACAACCTGATGGTACCAGTGAGCCATCGAAGATACCCTTCAGATGAAGTGGTGAAAAGGGATTGACGGTGGAGTTGGTATCATAGAAATTGCTTAGATTCTGGCCAAAGTGACTCCATGTTGTTCCATCATCTGTAGAGAGGTAAACGGCACCCCCGTCCCAGTTGGGTTCTGCACACATCCAGTGTTGGAAGGCCAATCTAGCACTTGCATTTTCAGGAATATGCATTGAGGGAGTGATAAGATGGGTCCACATATCGGGTAGATATTTGCCAGAGAATTCGATTCCCGCACCAGTGCTGCCACTCGGGAATCCAGTCATCGGACCATGTCCTGGATAATTTCCAAATGCCCACCCCCTGTTTCCAGTTTCAATCTCAACACTCCATCCATCGGGCCACAATGGCGAATCTTCGAAACCAAAAGCACTCCATGTGGGTCCATTATGGCCATGATTCGTGACATGTTGCCATTGTTGAGAAACGTTGGTGGGTGAATGCGGCGTAACGCTGTTGTTGCTGGTGAAATTATCGAGTAGCATTTCTTTGTGATTGGGTTGAAATTGATTTGAGTGCAGGGTCGGGTCATCGATGTAGAGACCTTCCCAGCCACTGATTCCATAGCCGCCATTGACCTGACTATCAGTTGTCACTCTGAACCTCAACCATATCTGGGATTGATTTGCGAATGTAGGCAATATTGGGATTATCACGCGTTTGAAGCCATTAGATTCAGCATAATACCAGATTCCATCGATGTACATTCCAGTTCCGGGGATTCCTGGAGATGCAGAAAGCGTAATCCAGTTATTCCCATCCAGACTCCCTTCGACATTCAAATTGTCATTGTTTGCTCCTTCAATATCCCAATCAACCCACATTTCCAGATCCAAGGGTGCACTCATTCCGCTTGTATTTGCAGAGACCACGATTGCACCATCTGCATTTGCAGCATATGCTCCATTTGGATTGCCGTGGAACCAAGAATTGGTAGGTTCTCCTGAATTAGTCAAATTGATTGCATCGATGAACCAGCCGGGCCTTTCTTGACTGTGATTCGTAGTCATGATATTGAAACGGAATCGAATCGATGAAGAATTTCTCAATATGTCCTGGCCCAGTTGTAGATCAAGCGAAAATTCACTATGTTCCCATGCGCTTGCATTGGTGCCGACAAAGGCCGGCATTCCATTCTCCAAGTTATCGGAGTGTCCACCAAGCGGTTCTATCTGCTGCCAACTTCCATTGTCGAGGCTTGCTTCGACCCATGCTCCATCATCATCATCGACCGATAACCAATGTTCGAAATGGAGGCTGTAGTTACTCACCACATTCGGTAAGTCAATCGATTCCGTCTGCATCCATTCAGATGTTCCAGGGGGTAGTCCACCTTGCGAGGTTGCTGCTGCTACCAACAATCCTTCTGGGGCAGTACTGGGGGCAGAACCATTGATATTGCTGAAATTCACTGCACTGACTGACCAGATGTGAGAGGATGATGTGTATCCATTGAACTGCAAGCGTAGTGTTTCAAAATCATCAACCCAGCCTACATCTTGATCTGGTGCCAGACTGAGTTTATCTTGGAAATGTGAAGTGGAGGTCAAGTCGTTGCTACCCATCGTCAGATTCTGATTCTGGATGCCCGCTCCAAACCAACTTCCATTCCCTCCATCCATATCCCATCCGGTGCTGAGATTGAGCCAGCCATCGGTGATTGATGCATTGGCTGGAATGGTGAAACCATCGGTAAGAACACTGACCTCGGTATTGTCAATAGTACTGTTGGAGCCCAATGTGCTTTCTCCAGAATACAGAGTCTGATAGGCTGATGAAGGAGCGAGGAAGGGTGAAGCCGAGGATATCAGTAGCAGTGTTACCAGCGCTATCGCTCTCCATCTTCCAACCACCGAATGCCCTACTCGCACGCGTACACCCGGGCCGACAAGGTCGGCCCGATGGCCTTGAAACCTGTGAATCCATGTCTTTACTCTTCATCGAAGCAATATCTTCCATTCTGAACAGTGCGAGCATTCAAGGGATGGGCGCGATGCAGTCCTTGTGAGCGCGATGTCTGAGGTCTCGAAAACGGCAAGGAAACTTGATGCCAAACGCTCCAAAGAAATCGAGGAAGAGTTGTATGCTACATTGCGTAAACAGGTGGAAAGAATGCATCCTGTGCAACTTCCATTCTCTGAATTCTGGAGACAGAGTGGAGATCTACTCGACCATATCGAGGGGGAATTGAATAATTCAGTTCGAGCCGAAGGGCACACCCTTCGCTCCCATACAGCAAGCAAACGGCAAGCAAATGTTCGTCGGGCACTGACAGAATTGGCTCGCAAGAGATTGGTAGCGTTGTTGAATCATGCAGTTACTACTAACCTCAGGCCAATGGGGGAAATTGATTCTCAGAATATTCCATCATTGGATTGGAATAAGCATGATTCCTCTGAGAAACAATTCTACAACCAATGTGTTCGCTTGGTTGAATCGTTCAAGGCGAGTGTTGATTGGACTGAGATGCACAAAGGCGCAGGGATTTCTGAATCCATCCCAAAGGTGGAGTCGGGGACTAAACAGCTCGATGAATTCATTGAACAACCCGGAGGGTTGACTGGAAGAGGCCCCCCCCCTCTTGAGATACTCATGAAAGAAGAGAAAGTTCTCGATGAGTTCGATGAAGATGAAGAGGAAAGAATCGCTAGAGTGGAAGGTTTTCCTGAGATGATGGAGATGGCAAATCAATCTCAATCAGAACAAGCAACAACCCATTATCCTCCTGATTCTCCATTAATTCCATCGGGCAAAGACACAACTCTTGAAGAAATGATCAGTGTGGAGCCAACATCTTCTAACCTTTCTCCAGAGCCTTTGAGTATCGATGTTCAGGAGCCTGATGAACCTGCATTGAAGTCAGTTGAACTTCTGAGAATCAGAATTTTGGAATCATCAGAAGAACCGATAATCACTGCTGAGGGAGAAATAGATCTTGAGGCGGGCGATGTCCATCAACTGGAAGAACAGATTGCAGATTATTTGATTCAAGCGGGAGTGGCTGAAGCCGCACCACTGTGAACCACTCAATTGGCGTGGCGCAGAGATATCTCGATGGAGACTGTATCTGGAATTGGCAACTTCAGTACCTTTCGAAGTGCATTCTCATCTTTGCTTGTTCCGACCTTCATCTCAAGCATACGCTTGTGGATTCTCATTTCCCAATGGTCCCAAGTCTCACTCCCTTCACCATCAGGACTTTTGCGGCATGGGACCACCAGTCTTCTGGTGGGTAGGGGGATTGGTCCACGGAGTTTAATATCTGCACCATCGCAGATATCTTTGATCTGACTGCACACGAAATCGACGTCCCGGTGATTTTCACCGGTCAGTTTGATGACAGTTACTCCAGCCAAGTGATCACGCCTTCTTTGTCATCTCCACTTCTCACGTTGACCGAATCACTTCTTGTCGATCTTCATGCAGACGCCGGCTGCGACGGTCTTACCCATGTCGCGGATAGCGAAGCGGGACAACTCAGGGAAGGTGTCCATCTGCTCGATTGCCATTGGCTTGGTAGGCTGGAAGCGGATCAGACAAGCGTCTCCAGTCTTGAGGAAGGAAGGATTTGCTTCCTTTCCATTCTTGTTGGTCTTCTCTAGAAGTTCCAAGAATCGAACTGCAACCTGCGCTGTGTGCGCGTGGAATACGGGGGAGTATCCTACTGAAACAGCCTTTGGAATATCCATCAACTGGATTTGCCCTACGAATGATTCATCGTGGCGTACGAAGGTAGGCTCGTTGTCAGCGTATCCAGCCACGTCTCCACGGCGGATGTCTGTTGCAGCAAGTCCACGAACGTTGAATCCGACGTTGTCTCCAGGCTCAGCCTTGGGCACATTGGTATGATGCATCTCAATGGATTTGACTTCAGCACTCTGCTGACTGGGGTTGAACACCACAGTCTTTCCAGCGTGAAGAATTCCGGTTTCGATCTTGCCTACAGGGACAGTTCCGATACCGCTGATTTTGTAGACGTCCTGAATAGGTAGACGAAGAGGCTTGTCGAGTGGCTTTGGTGGCATCTGCACAGCATCGATGGCCTCGAATAGAGTTGGGCCATTGTACCATGGTGTTTTGTCGGACTTGTTGAACACGTTGTCGCCATCAAGGGATGATGCTGGGATCATTGGTACATCAGTAGGGTTGAAACCAGCCATCTTCAGTAGTTCGCTGACTTCACTGACTGCTTTGTCGTACTTGTCTTGAGACCAATCAACACCGCCGATATCCATCTTGTTGACATGGACAATGAGTTGCTTGACTCCGAGAACACGTGCTAGGAAGGCGTGTTCCTTGGTTTGGGCGTTGACACCGTCGTTAGCAGCACACAGCAGAACTGCAGCATCAGCCTGACTTGCGCCGGTAATCATGTTCTTGACGAAATCACGGTGGCCTGGGGCGTCAATGACAGTCCAGTAGTAGTTAGGTGTGAAGAATTCCTTGTGAGCGACATCGATGGTGATTCCACGCTCTCGCTCTTCCTTCAACCCGTCCATTACGTATGCGAAGCCGAAACCGGCTTTTCCACGCTCTGAGGCTTCTTTTTCGAACTTCTCGATAACGTGGGCTTCAATGTGTCCACTATCGAGCAGCAGTCTTCCAACGGTGGTCGATTTTCCGTGGTCGACGTGACCGATGAATACTATGTTTAGGTGCGGCTTGCTTTTATCTTCCCACTGAGAACTCATGTTAATCACTCCTTGGTGCGACCCGCCGACCGGACTTCACTATATCAATACCGCGACGCGACAATATAATCGCACCATCTGCTTAAGCCTCCATCTTGCTAGTCATTGAAGCGTAATTCCTTAGAACGTCCATGTATTTCACTTTTTGATGCGAGACGAGGGGGTGACTCGAATTGGGGGGGCCGGCGGATTCTGGGGAGACCAGGTTTTTGCCCCAATCGACCTTTTGGTTGGCGCTGATTTGGATTATCTAACAATGGATTATCTGGCTGAGGTCACTATGTCAATTCTTGCCAAACAGATGGCCAGAGATCCGCAAAAGGGTTGGGCCACAGATCTTCTAGATTGGCTGAGAGCAGGGGGTATTTCATTACTGCATGAGAAGAAGACTAGACTGGTGACCAATGCTGGTGGTGCCAATCCTCATGCCTGTGCAGAAGCAGTACTTGCTTTGGCGTGTGAGATTGGTTGGGTGGATTGTAGGATAGCAATGGTTTCTGGAGATGATGTGCTCCCCTTGATAGATGATGTTCTTGGTGGTGGAAAAGCGGTTGAGCATATGGATTCTGGTGACTCCTTGTTCAATGTAAGGAGTGACATTGTTTCAGCCAATGCATATCTTGGTGCTGGCGCCATTGCCCACGCACTTGAGAAGGGCGCTGATATCGTAATCACCGGACGTGTTGCTGATGCTAGTCTCATTGTCGGCAGTATGTTGCATTCAGAGGGTTGGGCTACGAGGTCCCTAGACAAAGGAAAGGCAGTCTTTTCATTGGTTGAGGAATGGGCACCAGATGATCTCAAGAATCCATTAGATGTACTTGCAGGCTGGACTCTTGCAGGACACCTCATTGAATGTGGGGCGCAGGTGACTGGAGGTAATTCAAGCGATTGGGAGGTTATCCCGAATCTTGCGGATGTTGGTTACCCAATTGCTGAAATCAGCCGTAATGGTGATTCTATTATCACCAAACTGGAAGGTACTGGGGGTAGTGTCAGTCGCCGTACCGTGGCTGAACAGATGTTGTATGAAATTGGTGACCCTACCTCCTACATGACTCCAGATGTCATCGTCGACCTTTCCAAGACCAAGTTGAAGAAAGCTGGCAAGAACAGAATCAAGGTTTCAGGAACCAAGGGTAGAGCAGCCCCACCGACTCTCAAGGTGTCATCCAATTACAGGGATGGTTGGTTCACTGCAGGTGACTTGGTGATTCCAGGACCGGATGCCAGAGGGAGGGCAGAGAAGACTGATTTGATATTGAGAGAACGGTTGTCAGACCTTGAAGGGATTGAGATATTCACGGAATTCTTCGGAGCAGGTGCTTCATTGCCGATAGGTTTGCAGCATTTGGCCACCGACCCCAGTGAGATAATCATTCGTTGGGCTGCGAAGAGCCAAATGAGGTCAGAGATTATTGAATTCAGTCGTTCAATCGCTCCACTGGTATTGACAGGACCTGCTGGCGTTGCAGGATACAGTGCCAGAGGCAGGCCGCGCGAGCAACTCCGCTTCTTCCCATTTTTATTGCAGAGAGAATTGGTTGAACCCCGCATCCAGATTACCATGATGCAGACTCTCAGGTTGCGATTGAAGGAGATGGACTCGCGTATCGATGGTGTTCTTACCCGCATTCAGAAGATGGCAGATGGTGAACCCGAAGGGTTGTGGAGAAGACGTGTTGCCAGAAGGGTGTTGAGGCGCCTTGAAAGACCACAGGTCAAGAATTAGCGCCGGGGATATCATGGGCGTCATTCGAACTCAATTATCCACCATTGCTCACGGCAGGAGCGGCGACAAAGGGGACTTGGTTAATATTGGATTGATTGCTCATCGAATGGAATGGTTCCCTTTTCTCGAGAAATGTGTCACTGCTGAGTGGTTGAAAGAAATATTTGCAGACATGGTCACAGGTGAAGTGGAAATTCATTCGGTCCCAGGTATTGGTGGATTGAACTGTATCATGCAAGGAGCCTTACAGGGTGGAGGAACCATTGCTTTGCGCAAGGATGCTCAGGGCAAGATGATGGGGCAAGTGATTCTACAGGCAGAGATAGAACTTGATGAAGCAGAAGCCAAGAAATTAGGCGTTCCTATTCCATCTTGAAGCAATCTAAACGTTGGATTGATTCTCATTTGTATTGGATCTCGATACTGAATTCAACTTCATCTGCATCGTAGTGATTGGCATTGGTCACTCTTATTTCCCAATCACCATCTTCGTATGAATCAATTACATATTGAGTGATTTCTAAAGTAACACAGACGTGTTCTTCATCTGCTGTACACCCTTGACCACGTTCTGAAGAAGTGGTATTGACAACGTGTTCTTCCGTAGAATTATACATGTAGATATTCAATTCATGCTCACGATATTGTCCAGTGCCAGGTACCCCATCATCGTCGTATTTTGGATACAACAGTAACATATTTACGCGTTTTATTTTGTTATTCATGTCCCTGTCATAATGGAAGGTAGTATCAAACACCAATTCTCCATCATCTGACGTATTTGCATTGACGTGCAATTCATCCCATTCTCCCTTGTAATGAACGAAAACCCATGCACTCATTGAATCGGTATGGCCTTCATTGTTGGTCACCAAGAGTGAGATGTGTGATTCACCAATGGGCAGGTCAATCCAATCATATTCCTCCCCAGTCGCATCTTCGTCATCATCATCGATTCCATTTCCGTCGCTGTCAAAATCAATATTCAAGTCCCAGCTCCAACTTTCGATGTAGTGATTGGTGCTACCCGGGTCACTTCCACTTCCATCCAGAGTCACACTTGTGGTTTCTCTTGTTGTTCGGTCTCCAGCGTCTTTATCTGGTTCACAGATGTATATCAAATAGAATTCATCGCCTTGAACGGTACCTGAAGGGGCTTCATCATCATCGCAATCAGAAGGCGGATTCAAAGAACCTGCATCAGCAATTGGTTTCACGGCATCCTTTGGAATGACGACTATTTCCTTGCTCTTACTATGTTCACTGAATCCGTCGGTGACCGTTAGAGTGACTTCGAATGTCCCTGGGTTGGCGTAGATGTTGGATGACTCATTACCAGATGCATCGATATCTCCATCGCCATTGAAGTCCCATCGATAGGTCAGAGAACCATCATTTGGGATCGATGCATCACCATTGAAAGAAACCAGCGTAGTCGTTGCTTGAATGGACGTTTTTGGTGTCCAGTCGAATATTGCCTCAACATTGGAAGCAGGCTCTGGGTCATCGCTTTCAAAGATACATCCAGCCATTGAGGAGGCGGTGAAAAGCAGCGCCAATAGAATCGTAGCGGGGCCAGAAACAGGCTTCATCACTAATGTCTCGGGAATCCGCTAGCCATCAAGGATTCGATGAAAAGAGCATGAATCGGTGTATCAATGCAGTCTTCTTGTCAATACGAGAGCAGCTCCAATAATAGAGATTAACGTCAATGCTGGAGAGATCCAAGGTAATTCCAACTCCATCGGCTGCGCAATTCCTTTTGCGGTTTCTAATCCAATATTCAAATCATAAAAATCGGCACTTCCATCACATGCCATACCAATTACATCTCCTGTTGAAATGAGGTTCAATGGTTCATTGTCCGTATAATTGAAAGTGCAGTTTGCGTTTCCATCCATCGTACTCACCTGTAGCGTAGCATTTTGGCTCAGCATATTAGTCAAGGAGTCTATACTGTGTTTTGTCACTAGAATGTCTTCCATTTCTTCATCATCATATTCTTCCGAATAGAGAACGAGATCCACGCCAGTCATATCGAATGTTGTATTGTATTGTGTATTGATGGTGTAGACACCATGGCTGTAGTTGTTCCATACGTCATCTTCCATTTCCAGAGGCATCGGAGCATCATCCGCACCTGACAACCAAGATGGTTCAGAAACAGCACCGTTATCCAATTTCATCAACAGATTCATTCCGCTGGAATTAGATGCTTTGCCACCAATCAATTTGTCATCTTCGTCAAAATACATCGAGATGGAAAGGTCTTCTCCATCTAATTCGTATTCCACATCGACTCTTACAGCCCTTTCTCCATCTTCGTTTGGAAAACGTTCAGCCTCTGAGAAGAATGAAATGCTGGAATCTTCATCGACCGCTTCAGCAATTTCATGATTCAGAAAACAGAATGGAATGGTTTCAGCGAACAGCGCATCTTCATCTCCGAACAACAGTGCAGCAGGTTCTCCCCCTAATGATTGGAATGATGCAACTTCAGCGTCCCCCATTGTATTCACAGCCATTTCACCTTCACTCAACCAGACATCCATCTTCACAGGAATCGGAAGAGATTCAGTTCTGATGGTCATATCGAGGTCAGCCCTTGCTGCAGTTTCACTGGCATACAACTTGGTGTTCATATCCATGCTGAATGTGCCGAGTAATTCATCTTCAATATCTGATAAACTCAAATCCACTTCACATGACCATGCCGTTACTTCTCCATTCATCACTTTCTCCATCGATGGTTGAGCAAGGGCGTGTTCAACGAATTGGGCTCTAGTGTAAGGGTCCGGATCGAGCATTGGGTCGATCACGAATTCATATGTTCCCCAACCAACGCCTGAAGCGAGAACGATGCCTATCAGGGCGATGGCGAACATTTTGCCTTTGCCACCACCACTCATTGCTGTGCCATCCGGTGCCCACATTCCTGCTGTAGGGTCACCAGCGATTCCATCAGTCATCGGATTGATTCCACCTTGTTGCATAATCGGTTGTCCTACCACTGGTTGTGCCACCATTGGCTGCTGTATCCCAGGCTGCTGCACCATTCCAGCCTCTGGGGTGGCTATGTTTGCTGCATTCTGCATTCCTATCCCTTGATTTGGGACCCATTGATTTCCATCCCACATGAACTGACCATCTGGAGATAATTCGCCGACCATGTATCTCGGGTAGCGTGTGGTGCTTTGGTTCTTTACAATTTTCAGAATGAGAAAAGAGAAGATTGACGATTACCTTTCAACAATTCATCAGCACTCCATCCGAAGGCTTCGCAAACTCTACCGAAGGCTGTAGCAAGCCGTTCGGCATAGAAAATAGCATCATATTTTTCAATTCCACCATTTTCTTCGGCTTCGTTCCAAGGTTCAACCTCCATTGGCCGATTTCTAGCATTCGTGACCACGAATCCAATCTTCATTCCTGGTGTGAAGGGGAGATTTCTTTCGATACGTTTGCGTGCGGCTTGAACCTGTGCCTGCCCTTTTGGATTTGCATAATGTTTGCTGAAATCTATCTTCCCATCTTTTCCGAATTCTCCTTTGCACAGTTTGGAGATGACTAACTCTTCGGCAGCCACCTCGGCTTTCTTGACCTTCTCAATCTGTTCTCTGGCTAGTTTTATTGCAGCCTTTTCATCTCCATCGAGTACTAATTCAAACATTCTCTGCATACCTTTTGTCAATACTTCAAAAGAATCGGTTCTCTGAGTCTCATAACCTTTGATCATCAAGTCATCATTGGGCCATACCACTCTTCCCACGTATCGTTTCTTGGCTCCATGTGAGAAGAATGCCGAAAGCCCGGTCTCGAATTCAAGTACCGCAGATTCTTCACTGAAACGTTCGGCAGTTTCTTGGCCGAAGCGCAACATCTCCTCCATTGCCGCTAGCCATTTCTCTTCACCTTCACTTCCCTTCTCAGGTGGTGCCGTTGGGCTATCAGAAGCCACTGGAACCCGGACAAAAATTGAGTCAGTATCTGAATATACCACGTGGTGGCCCTCTTCTTCCAACCGTTGTATGATTCCCTTGATGTTGCGTCTCGCCCATGCTGTGATGGATGAACCGAGATCCCGGTGAGTGAACCTGTAGAACCCAGAGGCGAATACCCCGTAGAAGGAATTCATCATTATCTTGACAGCATATTGCATCTGGTCATGAAATGCAAGTCCTGAAGCATCACCATCGGCATCTGCCTGTTTCATCGCTGTCTTGTGCAGGTCTCTTTGGGACATCAGGTCCTGTAATAGGAAAGGGACCAAGCCTTCTCTCTCTTCCTTGTTTCTGAATTGAGCTCCAGTTGGAGAGATATGAACCAACTCGCCTTCTGCCGGTTGTATTGGGTGAGAGGGGTCAATTCTTGTTGTGTGGCAAACATTGTTGCCTATCATTATCGAAGGATACATCGATTTGAAATCAAGTACAGCAATCCATGGATGCATTCCTGCCTCCACATCATGCACGTATCCTCCAGTTATCTGACCTTCCTTCTTTGCTGCACTCCCAGTCATTGGTACTGCGACATCTCTGGCTTCAGCCAATCTGATGACTAGACTGTCAAGCAATTGACTTGTGGTACCATTGGCAGCAGTTTCGAATGGGACCTTGGCCACAGCAGCAATCGCTTCCTTACGTCTAGTCGCTTGGATCTTGCGCAATATCTGCAATGGTAAAGTCGAGTCTCGGGCACAGTACTCAAGGACCACTTCAGGTCTTGTAGCCCATTCCTCGTCCATTTTTGAAGCGTCGACATCCATTTTGCGCAATTCTTCATCATCAGGAAACAATAGTTCTGAGACGAATTTCAATGTTTCACGACGCGGACGTAGAGTACTGCGAGCCTGCCACCACGCATCCATCACCACCCTCCCTCCTAGTGTCCAAGCGCGAGTCGATGCGCGTTTGGGCAAGAGCCCTTGGCGATTGCGTTTACATTCTTCAGAATTCGCAGGAACTCTTCCCCAGCCAAACAACTCCATTTTCTTCTCAAAATCTTTTGCACGACAGTGTACATCCATCCTGTCGTTTATTCGAGGGAGATCGAAATTATCGATGTTGTACCCGGTGATGATATCTGGGTCGCTATCTCTTACCAGTTGAGTCAATTCTCGCATTATCGATTCCTCATCACCGACGAATGTGTGAACCTCTTGCACAGGCTCTTCCATATCAAAGGCCAATGTCTCTAGAGTTGCTGCTGCACAGAGGATGGAATCATTCTCGATACTCGTTTCAAGGTCAAATGAGAACAGTATCCAAGGAGCCTGGAAGGGTTTGATGGTGGCAACGCCATTCCTATCTGTTGAAATCATGATATCAACAGGATATACGCCGGTTCCCCCCTTTTTCCTGATGGCATCGGCATCTCCAGGTTGTTCCGCAGAATGTAGTAATTCTCCTGAGATGTGAATATGAGGTCCTATATCCTGATCGAGAAAGAATCGATTTCCAAACGGAATGTCAGCACTACTCAAAGTCCAACGTTCTTTCAGTTTCTCCCTCAATCGAGGAACCATGAATGGCTGTTCTACTTCTATCCACCAATGTTTCTTTTCACCAAGGTCAGTCCATTTGATAATCGGTTCATGTACGGCATTGATGCCATCCATGTTCTTCACAGATTCAATCTGTCGTTCGATGTCGTCGGGTAATTGATTTGGGTCTTTACAGATTCCAGGTATAGAAATCTCGATACCCGGTCGAAACCCATTTACAAATGCGATGACTGAAAGCCCATTTCTAGAACGGCCACAGATTTCGATGATGGTGCTCGGCGAGTTATTTTCCTGATGTGCATTCCATCGCACACTCAAAACCGCGATATCACCGCTCCAATCAGCCATGTCCACCGAGTGACGTTGAGTGTCGATGAAACATGAACCTTGGCAATCAAGACACGAGGTCTAGGATGGGGGAAGTGGAAGCAAGCATTGAAAGCCCGAGGCTCATGGACAGACGCAGTTGCCCCTTGGGTGGTTGCGTCAGGAGGAGTCATGATGGAAAGTGCGGCCAACATCGATTGGGATTCATTGACTTTTTCATTGACCCAGACTGACTACATGTACATTGCAGAATGTGAACTTGGACAACCTTGGCATCCTGGTGAGATGAGAAGATACGGTAATCTTGAGATAGATCCGGCAGCAGGTGTTCTCAACTATGGGCAGGGAATATTTGAGGGGATGAAAGCACATCGCACAGTCCAGAACAATGTGGTTTTATTCAGACCAGATGAGAATGCTCGCCGTTTCCAGAAAGGAGCCGCGCGCCTTGGAATGCCGCCAGTTCCCGAATCAATGTTCATCGATGCTGTTGAGCAAGTGGTTGCAGCCAATTCCCATTTCATCCCTCCATCTGGAAGAGGAGCATTGTATGTGCGACCGGTACTTTGGGGGACAGGTCCGATAATGGGAGTTGCACCATCTCCATCCTATACTTTCTGTATTTTTGTGACACCAGTTGGTCCTTATTTCAAGGGTGGATTGACGAGTATTGAATTATTGATATCCGACGAACATCATAGAGCCGCACCCGGAGGTTCTGGTGGTGTCAAAGCAATAGGGAATTATGCCCCAGGAATGATGCCATCTAAGAATGCAAAGAAGAAGGGATATGCTGAAGTCATCTATCTTGATGCTGTTGAACATTCGCATATCGAAGAGGTAGGTGCTGCTAATTTCTTCTGTGTCAAGGACAAACATCTGTACACCCCTGAGTTGACAGGGACCATCTTGCCAGGCATCACCCGTGATTCTATCATCCAATTAGCCCAACATCGAGGGTATGAAGTGACTGAAACCAAAGTCACCACCGAATTCGCCATGCAGGCTGATGAGGCCTTCTGCTGCGGGACAGCAGCGGTGATTTCACCCATCGGTTCCATCACGCATGGAGAGAAGAAGAAGGTCTACATGGATGGTAATGTAGCCCCAATCACGAGAGAATTGTATAATGCTCTGACAGGAGTACAGACTGAATTGGCTCAAGACCCCTTTGGATGGCTGCACAAGGTGCAACTAGATCTCCCATTGAACATGGTTTGATCAAATCATTTCACGTGCTGCTTCGACATCATCTGCAGTGAAAGCGATGACCGCCTTGTCATCATCCTTGCTCATGATGTATATTGAGTTGATATTGATGCCAGCATTGCCCATCGTTCGTGATAATGCAGCCAATGATCCGGGTTGGTGAGGCATTGTCACCAACAGAACTTCACTGACATGATATTCATGTCCAAGTTGGTCGAGGACCCCTCTGGTTCCTGCTTCATCATCGGTGACTAGAGCAACAACTGCACCCGTGGCAGTCAATGCAGTAGCGGTAAGGAGGTTGATACCCTCCCTTGCCAAGGCCTCGCAAAGGTCAGCCATCTGACCTGGTTTGTCTGGTAGTTTGATGCAATACTCTTGCATGAACCCTTGGCAATTATTCTCCCCTATCACAGTTGCGAGAGTAAAATGCAGAAAGACGCATTCAGACGAGTGATTCTGAACAACCGTGTCTTCTTGAGCAGTTTTTGCACTTTCCTGGCCTCTCATGGTTTCGAGTTGCTCCCCCCTCCCGCATCAATCGCTGAATCTCATGCACTGAATCGATTAATATCTGTTCAGATTCAGTATTCCAATCAATTTGGTGTAACTCATCCTTTCCATATCTCAGCACCCCATATTGGGGACGAATTGAGGTGTTGGCATCAATCAACTTCAGATATGCCAATAATTGCATCCTGTGGGAGGCAAATGGACTCTTGGGGATTCTGCCAGTCTTCTGTTCAAGTGGAATGAATTCCCCATCAACAACAATTATCTGGTCCGGTTTTCCTCTTAATCCAAGTTCTTCATCAACGAGAATTCCCGCCTCATCACCTTCGTCGCTGAACACCACTTCTGAACCATCTTTCAATCCAGTCTCTTCGATGGATTGATTCGCAACAGTTTCAGCAACCAGTGCCTGCTGTAATCTCCACGAGGAGAACAGGGTCCACAGCATTGCGACCATCAGCAGAATGAATCCAGCCTGTTCACGGTTCCTCGCACCCCACAAGCCTATTCCATGGATGGCCAGCACTATCGCACCAAGCATCATAGAGGCCTCCACTCGACCTCCCTTGCTCCACCCTCCTTTGAAATCGGGACCTTGAATGATACTGACAATTGAATGCTCATCCACCCAAGTTTTGAGGTCTTGCTCCAGAGATTGTATCGCAGTGTTCCATCCGAACCATTCTCGCCATGGAAGTGCAATCAAAGTGATAGAAAGAGCTAGCCAGACCACAGCAAGTAATACCAGATATTTGGCGAAGTCATTGGGGGGAAATGTCTTGGTCAATGCAAAGAAAGCCACAGCGTCGATGGAATAGGCGATGATGATTCCAAACCACCAAGTCCAGATGGTTATTTGACGCTTCAAGTCTGAACGTGCATTCTGATACTCCACCATTTGTTGATTGATCTCAGAATGTTTGTTGATGCCTTCTTGAACTCTTTCTCCAGAAGCATTCACTCCTTGGCGGGACAAATGCCAAGACAATGGGCAATAGGTATGTCGTTCAACATCCGAAGCAGAAACGAATTGCATCGATCTTGTCTTTTCAGGAAGAGGTTCTTGTTGAGACTTCTGTGAAGATTGTTCGATTTCATCTCCACTTTGTGACTCGCTCATGCGCTCCCCCTCCTTGGGGGGTGCATTGCACACCATTCAAGGTTATGTTTGCATTTCAGATATTGAAAATTATCGCTAGGTACGAAATCAGAACAAGAGTCCTAGATTCATCACTTCTTCCATTTCTTTCGCCCGCGTTGTTGCCTGTTCTTTTGGGCCCGTGCTGCCGCTTGTTTTGCCGCCCCACTCGTTTTTCGCTGGGCCCGAGCCCGCTTATCCCCAGTTCGAGGCCCTCTTTTATTCGCCTCATCTTCCTCATTCTGGCGTTGGATATTGAGTTCACGCCACTTGAGACCGATAATCTGTAGGATTTCTTCCTTTTTTCCCGTTCCAAGATCTGATTCAGCAGCAGTTCTAGAGACCCATAGCCGCCCTTCCTTGGCCCAAGGCCTCCTTGGATGAGAAACGCTATCCTCCCGTTTCATCTTCTTGACACCCGCCTGACGAGCAGCCCATGCAAGCCCTTCGAGGTCTGGTTTCTTGACGGAACAATCTACCCCTACGCGTCGACCATTTCTTCTCGATGAACGAGAACTGAAGTATCCCGGCCAGAGAATGATGCGGTCAGGATTGTGCGCCATACTTCTCACTCATCGGGTGGGGGCGGTTGCCTTGAAGGCCACGCCTGAGAACAACTGGTGCTTCAATCCAATAGAACGCCGTTGATGACACCATCATGTCCTGGGCGACTTGTGATGCGCACATGGCCCATCTCTGTGTCGATCACCGCTCCTTTGGTTAGCACATTTCGTCTGACATAATTTGGATTTGCTGGGCTTTCTACCACGGTTTTGATGGTGGTTCGCTCAGTTTTTCCAGTTTTTGGATTACTGACGCTCACCTTGTCTTCCATCAGAACTCTGACCAGAGTGTTCCCCCCAGTCTTGCGATAGATCTTCCTCTTCGATTCACCTACGAGAGCCAACTGTTTCTCACTGCTGATTTCAGTACTTCTCTTGCCGCGAGCTTTGACCTTGCGGCCACCGGTCGATTTTCTCTTTGAAACGCCATGCCATTGTGCCATGATGAACCCTCTGGGGATGCGCCGACTCAGCATCCCTATTTCAATTCTGAGGGTATGATGAAATCAACGGTCAGACAACTCTTGAGGCAACCATCCGCATCGTTGAGCCTTGCAACCGCTACATCCCCTCCCTTCAGCCAATCCACGCCTGCAGGAGTTCCAGTGAAGATCAGGTCGCTTTTTCTCAAAGGTGCCCACTCGTTCAGAGCTGCCAATAAATCAAGTGGTTTGCAAGTCATTTCTGCAACTCCAGCCTTCATTCTGCTTCGTTCATTGACTTTGAGTTCTAGAGCCCATCCCTGTTGGATATTGTGGATGTCCCCTTCTTTCAACTCATGCCAGTCTCCAATAATCGCCGAACTGCGGAATGCTTTGGAACGAGCCCAAGGCAACCCTTTCACCTTCAATTGTGATTGAGCAGGTCTGTCGGTAAGATCGATTCCTACACAAACCGCATCCACTGCAGAGGCCAATTTTTCAACATCTTCTCCTTGCTCAACATCTCGACCGAGTCTGAGGACTAGTTCAACTTCGTGCTGTATCGTTTTACCATCAGCGATATCGATGGTCTGTGGGTCATCAAGAGGTGAAGACAACAATGCTGCTTCCGGTTTGAGAAAGAATTGCGGCACGGTCAGGCTACTTTCGTTCATTTCCTCAGCATGCGCGGCATAGGTACGGATTGCACACCAGATTGTTGCCAGAAGAAACCCTCCATTCATTTATTCATTCATCGATCTGGGCTATCGTTTCCCAAACTTCTCGGATATGTGGAATGGTGATGGAACCCCCAACAACCAAAGCGACATTCAGTGCGTCGAGCAATTCATCTTTCGACCATCCATGCTCTAGACATTTTTCAGCATGATAGGTGACACATTCCTGACATCGCAACACTGTGGAAGCAACGAGGCCCAACAATTCCTTGGTTTTCCCATCGAGAGCATCATCGCGGTAAGCACCACTGTCAAGAGCAAGGAATCTTTTGATGCCGCGATGTTCTTCTGACATCAGCAGGTTCATTCTACGTTCGCGATTCTCATGGAATTCGTGGATATCCATACACCTTGGAAATGGACCGCGGATTTGAGTCATACCCTGTTGTGGCCACCAATCCAATGGGCATCCTCATCAATGGAATCCTTCAGGTGGGAACATGGCCAAGGATTGGGTTGTCCGCAAACGCCGCCCCGTAAGGCGTAAGCAAATCGCCCCCCTTCTCGCTGTATTGGAGGAATCATTGGGCGTTGATCTGAATCTTGATGGAGCATTTTTGGAGATTGCAGAATATGGGCCTTGGAGATTGATGATAGTCGACAAGGAACCGCATACAGTGGAAATAGAGAATCAAGATGGGGAGATAGTGGCTGCATTGACACTCAGAGGATTATTGGCCAATAATGCTACGAGAGGATGGTTGGAGGTGGACAGAGGAGCGACGCCATTTCTGATGAATGGAGCAGATTGTATGGCTGCAGGAATTCATGCTGCTCATGATGAGATAGTGGAAGGAGACCTTGTTTGGATCAGGGACCAAGAACACAAGCGACCGCTGGCACTTGGATGGGCTTGTTCAAGTGCTGAAGAAATGATTGAGGCCACCAGTGGGAAGGCAGTGAAGACCTTGCATTGGATTGGAGACGAATTGTGGAACATGGAGTTCTGAAAATCCAAATAGCGTTTGATTGAAAACTGATGAAGTTCCCCGTATGCTCATGTCGAAGCCTATCGTACTGCTGCTTAGTTCACTGTTGATTCTATGTTTCAGTAGCATGGTGTCTGCTACCGGAGGAGTTGATGTTGAGCCAGAGATTGAATCTTCTCCAATCTCAAATATCACCCATTCAACAGGAGTTGCAGATGAATCATCGTGGAGTATTTCAGTTTCTCTTGAAGAGTCTGCAGTAAACAACAGTACCAGTGTTCGCATCCTCAAGCAGATGTGCACCAATGAAGGGGTATGTTATGCACCAGAGTGGATTGAAGCGGAATCATCATCTGACAATCAGACATGGTCTACATCTTGGCAAACCATCAGTGACCACGCATATGTGAATTGGCGAGTAGCATTGGATTATGAGGATGGTGAATCTGAAGAGTATCCCTCAGAGGGATATGCCAAAGCTTGGAGTTCATGTTGGCACGATATTGATTCAGATGAATGGGGGGGCAAGGACTGCCCTGATGGTCCATCGAATGATGAGAAATCAGCAGTTGACGATTCAGGTTTTCTTCCAGCCCTGAGTATGTTGGCTGCGATTGCGATGATAACTGCAGCAGCAGTGTCACGTGGTTCAAAGTGAAGCGTGTTCTGACAGCCGGTCCAATAACCTGCGAACTTCGACACCCCAGGCGGTGATAATTACGCTGGCAGAACTTCTGTCATCAGACAACTCACCCTTTTCAAATCCCGGCATGGCCAGATCTGAAGGCACCAGTGGCAAGGCATTCTCAGCATTTATTTCCAGAAGCACTCCATTTTCAACAACTTTGATTTTGAGTTCTTCGGGTATATTGTCATCCATATGTCTCCTCATTGCAGCATGGAGTTCTTGTGGCTCGGTAGTGAGCAGAGAACCCTCTATATGTTCTCCAGATGCTTCCCCATAAGCCGAAAGGAATGGCAGGTCGACATCATTGTCGTCTAACAAGTCATCCAGACCGCGCCCCAGTTTCCTCGCCATTCATAACCCTCAGTCGCTGGAACGTATATGAGACCAGCCGACCATCCCACCATCGCTAGCATCTGCTACGAAAGAGAATGAATGAGACCAATCACCTTCTTCCCAAGTCCGCACTCCATCGATTGTCACTCTACCCGCATCATTGAGAGGCAGGAAATCAAGTGTTGAAGGCAATTCTACACCCGTTGTTGCCACTAGGACCCCGAGCCTCATGTCACTTCTCCATTCACCGTTTACGGCAGCCATCCCTGTAGTCCCACTGAATTCCGGAAAGGCCTCGCCATTCAACCATCTTGCAGTTTCCATCCAACCAAGAGATGGCGTCTCGGGGATAGCATTTCGGTTATGATCAGGTGCTTCATCACCATGTCCTCCAGAATCGAGATACGTACAATTTCCTTCACTTCCGCCAGTTCCCGAAACGTCGAACTTTACCCAGCCGCTGGTGTCATCACTTGCTAACCAGCTGAGGTTCCACTCCGTCACTCCAGCATCTGAGCGATTATCACGCGCTCTCCAAATGTATGCATCATACTCTTTCAAAGCATCTTCTGCTGCACCACCATCGCCGTCATCTGAGGTATTTCCAACACAACTGACAGCCATCTCCAAAGTCTGACTGCGTGTAGTGGATGCGTCGGGCATATGCCTGTCAAGATGCCAATCCTGCATCTCTGATGAAGGGGGTCTTGTCGAAGAGATATCTGGTTTGGAATCATATGAATATCCAAGATCCACTAGATGTTCTCCGCGTTTGAGATTGGTCTTCTCTATTGTCATCTTCATCTCCAATCGTCCATCAGGCATCGCATAGTCGCCCAAGATCTCTTGCAATGTCCCGCAATCACTCGAATCTTCTCCAGTAATCAACAGGTCTGTGGATTGACTTACTGCCCAAGGAGAGGATGGAGTTGCAAGGATGTGGATTGTTGCATGGCCTAAGCAATTCTCTTCCAAATCTTTGTTTCTGAAGAGGATTTTCCATGCAGTCTCTTCACCAAATTCTTCACTTCCAGTAACTTGCCAGGACCAGCCTGAAACATTACCTGCCGCATTTTCATCGATCATCGTATTCCCAAGCACTTCATGGATCTGCAATGGAGCAAAGGTCATCGAAGCACCAAGTCCAACCGAATCCAATGAATCCAAGAAACCACCCAACCCAAAGGTCGTGATGTCTCCTTGCAGATGCCCATCAGGATGTGTCAACCCATAGCCAAATTCGGAGCGAATACTTTTCTCACTGCTGAGTTCAATCCATTCAGTCCAGTCGATATCCACCTTTGCATTCACCGCAGGCATCTCTATACATCCCAGCTGGCTTGATTTCTCACTTTGAGATATCTGCACGTCATTGAGGTCATACAACAACTCCTTTTCCATCGTCAACCAAGAATATCCATTCTCCCCCACCTGACTGACTGAACCCAACCTGTCATCATTCATTTCTCCAGAGATATCAGCAACGCCTCCTTCAGATACTGTGATGCTTCCACTACCTGCAAATGCAATATTCAATGCACACACATCTTCTTCTGAACCGAACCACTCGAAAACTTTGGAAGCGTAATCCTCGGTGGCTACGAGCCTTCCTCCTGTTACCGCGAATTCCATTCTATCTCCATGTCGTAGCGGGTCTGGTGTGAATGGCTCAGCCTCGAGACTGAACCACCACCATGCTCCTGCACCGAGAAGCACGAGAGTCAATATCAGCGCTCCGCTCATCCTCCAATCGAACACGGACTCTTCTAATCTGCTACTGGCACTGGAGACAATGGCACGTTCTGATGAATCCTTCCGAGCCTTTTCTTTGATATCAGCAGTTATCACATCCGCTTCAATCACGTCGTCATCAATCATTTCTGCTTCGTACACTTCTGCTTCCAGAATCTCCTCTTCATCCTCTTCTGTTTCGGTTTCTGCCTCAACAGCGCCATCCTCGTCGTCTTCAAGGAGTAACAATCCTTCTTCATCTTCCACGATGTCATCTTCTTCAGGAGTTTCTTCAGCCAATGGCTGTAGTCCTACTTCTTTTCTACTGGCCCCATATTTCAGTAGTCGATTCACAAGTTCAGCCTTTTTTCCTGATAGAGACAATTCCTTCTCTTTGCATAACGCCTTCAGAGCGGCAACGGTCAACGTCGAGTTGGCTGTCATCTTCTGACCTGTGATATTAAGGCGCCACTGTGACCCTTTGAAGGCTCGCTCGATAAGAACATGCAACAAGGGGGTTGGATGGTCGTTTCACGTACTTCAACCTGAGAATGGCACATAAGTGCCATCGTGTTGCTTGACGTATGGTTGAGGATCAAAGGTGTTGTCATCTTTGAGGATGTAGTAGTATCCATCTCCAGACTCAATGTAATTCAGTGTGCTAATCGGAGCGCTGGCAGGTGGCATTTGTTGTGCTGGTGCTGGCTGAGCCGGCGCAGGTGATGGTTGTGCCGAAAGGGCGGCATACGCATCCTCTATTGGTGCCCCATCTGCGGTTGGAGGTCCTCCTGGGCCTGCAGTGATGATGGCTTGTGCGGTCTCTTCCATGACTTCCTCTTCAATACTTATTGAACCACGACGAATAGAAGTTCTTTCTTTGAGGATCTTGCCTTTGCGTTGAGCACCAATGAAGCCGAAGATGGCCCATAACAATGAGATTCCCCCCAAGCCTCCGCCTATCTCTCTCAAACCGTAGACTGAAGCAGTGACCTCCAATGATTCCAAGGGTTGTCCAACACCTTCGTATTCCACCACGAGGCAATAACTCCCGGGATCGAGTTTGAATTCCATTTCGTAAGTCTCCCCAGGGGTAGAATCGACATAGAGTCGATGAGTGCTGTCAAACGATTCGTCTCTGGCAACCGCCGCTTCAAATTCAATCAATTCATCTGTGATGGTGTTGGTTCCACAGTGTGCTTCAATCACGTGTGCATGAAAGGTCCCTCCGGTTTTGGGTACTACTTCAACCACCAATCTCACATCAGTGGAATCTCTTCCATCGATTGGCATTCCGAATAGATATGGCAACTCCTGATGCAATATCCCTCCATCAACATCGTCTGTCAACACGGTTTCATCATCCCAAGGAGCGGGAACTGGTAATGGAATCAATGCAAATGCGAACATCATCGCTGCAATTCCAAGATACATGAAAACATTCCATCGTGCTTTCTTGACTATTGAGCGCAATTCTCCGGTATTGAGTTCAGATTCATGCTCCCTTTCTGCTTGATCCATGGCCGCAGCACCCGGAGGTGGCCCGCCCGGGCCAGCCGCTCCAGGTCGTGAAGCAGGAGGGGGCCCCCCAGGCCCATCAGTTGGTCCCCAAGCGGGCGGCATGGCCCCTCGGAGAGCAGACTTCATCTTGAAAGGCGCGTACAATCAAATCTCTCGACTATTCAAGATGAATGGCGATTTCTTTGCATTCATTTGAAATGGGAGGGGTGTGCGGTTTGCATCGATGAGGCTTGCAATATTGTCGCGCGGTCCACGCCTATACAGTACCCGCAGGCTGGTTGAAGAAGCCAGAAAACGGGATTGTGATGTCGAAGTTCTCGACCCTCTTCAATTCTCGTTGATGATTGCTGAGGATAAAGTCCAGATTCTGCATAAGG
>Ga0187827_10002177_pt1 | contig 27171 bp, 19 predicted proteins | sample ETNtaG_39_FD_167969 | JGI IMG/M metagenome (GOLD analysis project Ga0187827, IMG submission 167969) | Marine microbial and viral communities from oxygen minimum zone, Eastern Pacific Ocean - ETNP2014_SV_150_PacBio MetaG (Illumina Assembly) | ecosystem: Environmental > Aquatic > Marine > Hypoxic... | reverse complement strand
ATATTGTCCAAGTGGCTAATTATATACTTGGAATCAGTACACCAGAATATGATTGCGCAGCAGATATGAATGGTGATGGCAATGTTAATATTCTTGATATAGTTCAAATTGCAAATGCCATATTAGATAATTAAAAAGTCATTTCATCCATTTATATAAAGGGGCGTTTGGCCCCTTTTTTATTTTATAGAAAAAACTGATATGGCTAAATTTATTAGTCTGAAAAAATATATTGGGGAATCGTTCAACGGCAGGACAGCGGACTCTGACTCCGTCAATCTAGGTTCGAATCCTAGTTCCCCAACAAGTTATGATACGCCCTTTCCATCTTGCAATACCTGTTTCAGATTTAGAAAAATCAAGACAATTTTATCAAGATATTTTAGGCTGTTCTTTAGGTAGGAGCAGTGATAGTTGGATTGATTTTAATTTTTTTAACCATCAGCTAGTCATCCATCAAAGTAATAGCATTCAAGAAAAAGAATATAGCAGTGTAGATGGTCATGATGTCCCCATTCCACATTTTGGAGTTATCTTACATTGGGCCCAATGGCACAAATTCTTTAATAGAGTAAAAGATCAAATTGAATTTGTTATAGAACCATATATCAGATTTAAAGGCCAAACAGGTGAGCAGGCAACAATGTTCTTTCTAGATCCTGATAAGAATGCTTTAGAATTTAAAACATTTAAAAATGAGAATATGATTTTCAATAAGTAATATCCATCGATCCATTTATTATGAATATCAAAATCTCTTCAGCAAGTGTAGAAGAGTGGGAGAAAGTTAAGTAGCCCGACTCTCTAATTCGATATTATTAACCCAGTTAAGAGATCACTTAAATGTGTTACTCTCGTTTGTAAAATATTTATTTTTGTCGTAAATTCATATTGATTGATATAACGTATTGCAACATAAAATAAGTTCTATAGTATGAAACATTTATAAGAATGAAATATATTACAACTTTACTAATTCTATTTTCACTTCAATTTTCTCAAGGTATTGAATGGGAAAAAATCGAACAGATCCCAGTAGGATACCATTACGTCGTTGATTCGAACTCTAATGGAGACATAATAGTTGGTGGGTTTGAATTAAACAGCGATTATGCAATGCAAATATATTATAAGCAGAATAATCAAGATTGGATTGAAATTTCTGGGAATGAACAAGTTGCAATTATGAACGGTGATCTGTTAATTACTGATACTCAAAATATTTATGTATGTGATTTTGCAATGGGCTTATATGGTACAAATGATTTAGGGAATAGCTGGACTGGACTTGCTGAATTAACAAATGAAGGCTGCTCTGCTTTTAATATACATGAAAGTGGGACTTTTTTTGTAGGAATGACTTATACAGGCATTGGATTTATTCATCGGAGTTTTGATAATGGATTATCTTGGGAATCTATCCCCTTACCAGATTATGATAGCAATTATCCTGTTGAGCATATTGAATTCGATAGCGCAGGTAACATCTACCTGGGTACAATCAATGGTATTTATAAATCAAGTGATAATGGTGAGAATTGGCAAAAAATGAATAATGGTATAAATGGAGAACATGTATCAAGTATACATATTGATGATAATAACAATATTTATATTTATACAACATATTCAGCACAATCAGATGGGATGTATTATTCTATTGACAACGCAGAGTCATGGGTAGGTATACCAATACCCGACTATTATGTAGTTGATATTGTTACTCAGGATAATATTGTTCTGATAATAGATGGATATAATAATATTCAATTAACTGAAGATTTAGGTAATACTTGGTTTGAATCTAATGAGGGATTGAATGATAATTCTTTATATAGTTTACATGTAGTACAAAATAATACTATATATGCAGGCGGAAGATATATTCATAGCTCGAATAGTGGTATGGATGAATTTGGAGATTGTTGTTATGAAGAACTCTTAGCAAATCAAAATTGTGATGGTGGCGGTGGATGTTTTATCCCTCAATGTACTGAAAATTGTGAATGGGTACCTATGCAGTGTTGGGGCTCAACAGGTTATTGTTGGTGTGTAGATGAGAATGGCATAGAAATAGAAGGAACTAGTCAACCATCTTGGGAAGGTTTACCTGATTGTGAAGAATGTTTTGATTTTACTGGTTTAGATTTTGGTCCTTGTGCAATGGCATTAGGAATTGGATATGTTAATGGAGGTTGTAGTTATGTATCTGGATGTGGATGGATACTGGATGGCATAGATTATTCCGATGCATTTTTTGATAGCATGGATGAATGTTCAAATGCTTGTTTTGAAAATTCATTTACTCTAGGTGATATCAATAATGATTTACTGATAAATGTTCAGGATATTGTTTTACTTGTAAGTTTTGTTTTACAAACAGATATTCCTACTAATACTGAATTTGTAGCTGCCGATTATAATGGTGATGGAATATTAAATATTTTGGATGTAGTGAGCATTGTTGATTTAATACTTAGTCCTCAAATTTCAATTCAAATCAATAGTGGTACATCTTATGGTGAATGTTGGGGCTATTGTATGTTTGATCTTGAACTAGATAATAGCAATGTTTTGTTTACAGTCAGCTCCCGGGAATATTGGTATGGCTATGATGAATTTCTTGATTTACTTTTAGAAGATAATCTAAGTACAGAAACATGGCAAGAGCTAATAGACCTTATAGACTTTGAGTACTTTCAATCACTAGATGATGTATATGGTTGCCCTGATTGTGCAGATGGAGGTGCAGAATTTATTGAGATAATATATGATGGTGTTACTAAACAGGTTACTTTTGAAGCCTATACAGAAATTGATGGTATACAAGAATTAACTATACTTCTGCGAGATTTACGAGCAGATTATTGGAGCCAGATTAATGAAAATCAAGAATGTTACACAATGCCTGAAATTGGGCCGTGTGATGGTGGATGTCCAACATATTATTATAATCAAGATTCCAATGAGTGTGAAGAATTTATGTTTGGATGTTGCGGACCTGAAGCATTTGATACAATGCAAAGCTGTATAGATACTTGTGAATAATCTTACCTAAACCTATCTCTTCAATCCTTCTTATAAAAATCAAGCTCATTCTAATGTGATGCATCCATTTGTATATGTCAAATAAGTGGTTGTAACTTACTCCAAATAAATAATTATGGGGTACTATATAAGAAATTCACTTTATATATTATTGTTAGGATTAGGTTTCAGTCAGGAAATAATAACTGAGTATTTGGTAGAAGATGGTGATACTATAGATGTATTTTCATATCAGATACCAGAAAATTATGACATCTTAAATAATCATGCTCTTTTAGTAGCTTTCCATCAATGGGGTGGGGATGAAAATTCAACTTATTATACTCAATTTGATGAAGAAGCTAATAATCGAAATTGGTTTATGTTATCTCCATTTGGTGGCTCTGTTAACAATTACAATCATCAAGGAGCACAAGAAATGTTTGAAGGTGCATTATTATGGATGATGGATCACTTTAGTATTGATAAGAACAAAATTTATATGGTTGGAGGTTCTATGGGGGGTGCTACAGGATCTATTTATGCAAATAATCATTTAGACCCCATGAAACCAATGGTAGCAGCAACAGCCTCTGCTTCAGGAATACTCGATTGTGAAAGACGTGCAATAGAAATGGATGGAAATAACTCAATGATTGAATGGTTTGGAGGGAATTGGGATGAAGTCCCATTTGAATACCATAGAAACAGTGCTGTTTATTTTGCTGATTCAACACAAAGTATGCATTATAATTTGCAATATACACCGCTATATTTAGATTTTGGGGTGACAGAACCACACAGGGAACATGCCGAAGATTTATTTAATCTTTTACTTAGCTATAATGAAAATATGTGGATAGATGAAAACCCAACAGGATCCCACGGATATTCTGTTATAGATGAAAATCATACATGTGATTGGTTAAGTCAATTTGAATTAATTGATAATCCTGATTTGGTCAATGTAAATCTTGATGAACCTTCCAGAGCCTATTGGCTTGAAGCCTTGAATCAGAACCTCCCAGACCAGTTTATACGAATTATTTCATCAAGAGATTCCTCTGGAATTTCTATTTCAAAATTCGACAATTCAGATACCTTGCTGATTTATTTGTCCAACCAAAATATTAATAATTTATCAATTAATATTGAAAATAATTCTACATTTACACTGGGTATTACTGCAGACTGGTTTTCGAATTTATATCAAGTGGAATTAACCAATTCAGGAGGAATTATAGATTGTGTAAATTCCAATAGTGATACGATTTGGTTTGATTGTCTTGAAATGGGAGAATATGTTCTATGGTTTGAATATAGTTCAGACTTTAGTGATGTTAATAGTGATGGACAGATCAATATATTGGATATCATCAGCTTGGTGAATATAATACTCTATGATAATGAAAACGCATTAGGTGATGTCAATCAAGATGGTCAAGTAAATATATTAGATATTATAGTAATGGTTAACATAATCCTAGATACCTAAATCCCACCCCTTACATTTTTCCTTTTCTTACAACATTGTATATATCTTAGTAGTATTAATGTTACGATAACCAAATAGTGTATACATAAAAATATGCTATTAAATTTCCCTACAAATATTTAGTTGATGCATCAACTAAAAGCTGTGTAACTTTAATTCTATGGAGGAAAATAAATCACTTAAAATACATATGGAAATGGGTATGCTTTTATCAATGGCCCATCGTGCCATAACACGACGTTTTGTTTATAATACCCATGAATCGGGGATGGATATTTCTCTTGATCAATGGATGGTCCTGGGACCCATATGGCAATTAAAAACCCCTTCTCATAAGGATCTTTCTGAATTTTGCATGAAAGATAAAACCAGTATTACCCGTATTGTAGATACATTGGAAAAGAAAAACTTGGTAGTACGTGTAGCCGATCAAATTGATCAGCGTAAAAAGCGTGTGGTATTGACCCATGAAGGGAAACAGCTGTTTAATCATGTGGTACCCATTATGGAAAAAACCAGAGAAGAGGTAAGGCAGGGTATTTCTGACAAAGAAATTGAAACATTTAAAAAGGTTCTAATTAAAGTTAATCAAAATTTGGATTCTAATAATGGTTGATGTGACAACTAAAATAGTTTCATTCTTATATCTGCTAATTATTCCTTTTTATATTGGAGGGATTCTTTTTTCTGAAGAAATGACTCTTGATTTGGCAAGAGATTATGCACTAAAAAACAGCACTACTATGAAACTGGCGACTGAAGAAAAGAAAATCGCCTATTCACAATCAGTTGAAGCTCGTTCAGCGGCTTTGCCTATGTTGTCTGGTATTGCATCTGGCTCAAGAAATTTTATGATTGCAGAACAGATGGTTAAATTTGGTGATCAACCTCCTGTTTCAATTAAATTTGGCCAGGAAAATCAAGCCGTTTATGGTTTATCTGCGACCCAGACCATTTTTGAAGGTAGAGTATTCTCTGCAATCCGAGCATCAAAGGTTTACGATAATATTACTGAGTTTGCATTCAAAGTGAGCACCTTAGGAGTGGAAGAGAAGACCATCACAGCATTTTATAGTGCATTAGTGGCTGTAGAAGTTATGGAAGTGATGAAATCCTCTCTTGATAGGGCAAAGTCTAATTTGGAGAAAACGCTACTTATCTTTTCAATGGGGAAAACCTCTGAATTGGATAAAATACGGGCGGAGACAAATGTTGCTCGCCGTGAATCAGAACTCATAAATGCCAAAAAAAACAGCCAAATAGCCTTAGAGTATTTTAAAAGGATAATAGGCTATCCTATCTCTGATGAATTGACAATTATAGGTGAGCTAAATTCTGGAGCAATCTTCTCCTATAATTATGAAAAATTGCAAGAAGTGATGCTGATAAACCAGCCTGCTATAAGTCAGGCAGGTGAAACCATCCATCTCATGAAAGAAAATATTTCCGCTGTACGTTCCGAATTTATACCTAGTCTATATCTCACCGGTTCTTATCAGTCTTTGAAAACCTATGATGACGGTCAATTCTCAAATGAAGCATTCAGAAACAGTCAGTCAGTGAGTCTTAATTTGAATATTCCTATATTCAAGGGATATGGCTCCACTGCAAGGCTTGGAAAGGCAAAGGCTGAGTACCGCAAATCTCAGTATCGCCATTATGACCTTGAAGAAAATATGAAATTAGAATTAAAAAAAGTTCTTCTGAATTTGGAGTCATTAGGTAAAAAAATAGCTTCAGGTGGGAAAGAACTGGAGCTGGCACAAAAAGGGCATAAAACGGCCGAAGCACTACTGGAATCTGGTCGCATCAGTCAGCTTGATATGGAGGATTCTGAATTGACACTTATGCAGGCAGAGCTGGGTTTATTACAATATAAACTGGAGTATCAAACTTCAATGGCTGCCTTAGAAAGGATAATCGGGCGAAAGGATTTAACAGATGCATATAATAATTAATAAATATATATTCTTGTTAATTATATTCCTGGTTTCAGCTTGTTATCAGGAACAAGAAAAATCAGTATCCTCTGCAGATGGCAAAGCAATAATTCCTGTTAAAGCGGAAATACTGAAAGAACAAGAATATGAAGTAATTATTGAGGGTATTGGTAAAATTGATTCGAGGCAGCGGGCTACCCTGATTTTTGAATCTCAGGGGCAGCTTGAGAAAATTTATAAAAAACTAGGTGATGAAATTATAAGGGGAGATGTGATCGCTGAAATTAATTCATCTGTTTATCAAAGTACTTATAAGCTTGCTGAAGCAACATATGAAAAAGCAAAATCAGATTTACAGGATGCTAGAACACTTTTAGATAAAAATGCCATCTCAAATGAAGAATTCAACTTGCTCAGTCTTGCAGAAATTTCATCAGAATCTAATTATATCCAAACCCGTGAAAGATATAAAAAATGTTCACTTACTGCACCTTTTGATGGGACCATTGTTGAAATGAACCTGAACTTGGGTGAATATATTTCTCCGGGACAGACTCTTTTGCCACCTATTGTGTTGGCTGATATGGATTATTTAATTATTGATGTTTCAGTGTCTGAAGAGGAGATCACAAAGATACAGATAGGACAAGATGTACTCATTCATGTGAAATCTTACAAAAATAAACCATTTTATGGAAAGGTCACAGAAGTGGGTCTTATGTCAATTCAGGGAACCAACAGCTTCAAGATCCAGGTGAGTTTGATAAATAATGACTATGAATTGAAACTTGGGATGATTGCCAATGTATGGATCACGGTTAATCAATTTGATAAAGCACTAGTGATCCCTCGGAAGTACATCATGGAAAATAGTGAAGGTAAGTATGTTTATACCATTAGTAATGCACAGTCTCAGATGAAGCACATTAAGATAAAAGATTTAAAGGGTGACCTTGCATTGGTAAATGGTGAGATAATAGCGGGAGATTCTCTAATTACTCAGGGATATCGTAAAATTTCTATCGGCACAAAGGTTAAGGTCATCAATTGAAACTGACTGAAAAAGCAATTAATCAACCTATACTAGTCTTACTTCTGGGGTTGTTTATTTTTACCATGGGTATAGCAGCTTACATTACTTTGCCATTGGAGGCTGTACCCGAAATTGAGGTACCGGTTGCAATGGTGGTGACCCCCTATAGAGGTGCTGCGCCAACTGAAATAGAAACTGAAATTATTAAGCCCATGGAAGATAAACTCTCTGAGCTAAAAGAGTTGAAAATTGTCCGCATGTATGCACTCCAGGGCATGGCATTCTGTTGGGTTCAGTTTTTACCAGATTCAGATACAGAAAGAAGCTTGGATGCTTTGAGGGAGAAAATCTCTGAAGCAGAGAAGGAATTCCCGAAAGAAGCTGATTCACCTGTGATTAGTGAGATGGATTTCTCTGAACTTCCCATTCTGATATTAAATCTATTTGGAGATTTTGATACCTTTGAGCTGACTCGTTTTGCAGAACGTTTGGAAAGTGAATTGGAGCGATCTCCTGGGATTAATGATGTGAATATTTTTGGAGGCATCAAAAGGGAGATTAAAGTTCTAGTGGATCCCGATAAACTAGAATCCTTGAACTTATCAGTTACACAGGTCCTATCTATCATTCAACAGAATAATATAAATATGCCCGGAGGTAATATCACCTTGGATGGACAGGACCTGTTGATCCGTACCAAGGGCAAGTTTGATCACTTGGATCAACTTGGAAACATAATCGTGTTTGCTCTTCCCAATGGAGGAGTAACACGCTTAAAAGATATTGCTAGAGTTGTTGATCAGTATGAGCAACCTAAGACTTATTCCAGATATAATAATCAGAACTCAATTACACTTCTCATAAGTAAACGCTATGGGAAAAATATTCTGGATGTTACAAATAATATTGAAGAAAAAGTTAAAGAATTGATGTCTGAATTTCCTAACGGATTAAATTATGAATACTCTGCTCGTCAAGCTACAGATATTGAACGTCAGAATTCTCAACTAAACCAGAATGCCATGTGGGGAGGGTTACTTGTAATATTAACCCTGTACTTTGGAATCGGTTTTCGTAATTCTCTCATTGTTGCGTTCGCTATTCCCTTTTCTATTTTTACTGCATTTCTTCTCATGGCTGTTACAGGTTTATCCCACACTGGCATAGCTATGTTTGCTATGATCATGGTACTGGGAATTGTAGTTGACGGTGCCATCATTGTAGCAGAATCCACGTATCGACGTATGGAAAATGGCTTAGATAGAGAGGAGGCATCTAAACAGGCGATTGACAGAGTTGGAGGTCCTATTCTTACGGCTGTTTTGACTTCCATGGCAGCATTTGCTCCATTGATGTATATGAGCGGAATTATGGGACAGTTTTTAAGTGTTATTCCTAAAGTAGTTATTTTTTCACTTGTTGGAGCAGCAATTGCAGATCATATCCTTATACCGGTACTGACTTCTAAATTCATGATCATTTCAAAAAATACAGGTCATCTCAGTGGTAACTGGTTTGGCATGAGGGTATATACCCGTATGATCACTTGGGCCATGACACACCGGGTAAAAACAATGGGGATGGCAGCCATATCTTTTGTGATGGGACTACTGATTGTTGGTATTTCCACCTTTACAGATACAAAATTGATTAAAATTCAAGCATTTCCACGAGTACCAAAACCTCGGATTATTATTGATATTTCAACCCCCCCTGGTAGCGATATTGATTTTACAGATTCTATCACTCGTAATATAGAAGAAGTTATTTCCGATTATTTAGAAGTAGACACATATGTAACCACAGTAGGTGAAACAGGTGTGCAGAATATACGTTTGAGTCAGGGGGGATCCACGGGGAATGAAGTTTCTCAAATCAATGTTGATCTTGTTCACAAGAAAGAAAGGGATCGGTCTGTTGAAGAAATAGTAGAAGACCTGAATAATAAATTTATGAACCGTTGGCCTGGTGTGAGCATCCAAATTGATATGATTAGTGAAGGTCCTCCTGTTTCAGATAATCTTGTATTGGACCTGCAAGGTAATAACCTAGATTATTTAGAAATGGTTTCTGAAGAGATAAAATCTAAAATGGAGAAAATCCCTGGTACTAGAAATGTATCTACTAGTCTAGGACAGACACGAAATGAAATACAGATTAATGTGGATTATGATCGCGCATCGCTGCTGGGTGTATCTGCGGGCTCTATTTCTACTACAGTTGCTGGAGCCATGTATGGAATTGAAGTCACCCAGTTTACAGATGGATTGGAAGAAATTCCGGTCACACTGAAACTAGATATAAAAAATGCTGAAGCAATTCAAAAATTGAAAAGATTAAAAGTGATGAGTGTTAATAGAGCTCCTATTGCATTGAATGATGTGGCAGATATTGAAATTGCACCTGGTCAGTCTTTCATATACAGAAAAGAGTTTGAAAGGACTGTATCCGTATCAACGGACATGGATGAAAATACAGATGCCTCAGATATAAAACGAAAATTGAATGAAGAAATTAAGGATATATTTATTCCAGAAGGTGTCAAGATGGAGTATAGTGGAATTTATGATGATACTCAAGAATCATTTCAGTCTCTTGCTAAATCAATGGGTATTGCATTTTTAATCATACTGGTATTACTTTCTGCTCAGTTCAAGTCACTTATGCAGCCAATTATTATCGCAATAACCATACCTCTAGCGTTTGTAGGTGTAGTATTTGGTCTAATGATTACCCGTGTTGCTTTTGGACTGATGGCATTTTTTGGTTTGGTGGCTCTTACTGGGGTGGTTGTAAATGATGCCATTGTTCTCATCAGCCATATAAATGACCTTCGAATGGAAGGAACTCCCTATTTGGAAGCAATAATTGAGGGAGGGAAGCACAGACTTAGACCGATTATATTAACAACTATAACAACGATTTCTGGTATGATCCCATTAACGCTTGATTTTGTGGGAGGTGCAGAGTATTGGAGACCATTGGCAGTAAGTATTATTTTTGGATTGGGTATGGCAACCCTTCTTACCCTAATTGTTGTCCCTGTATTGTACTCATTAATTGTACGAGATAAACAAATCATCAAATCATTAAACGTATAGAAAATGGAGAGATATGAAATGACAAAGAGTCAATTTATTAAGTGGTCTATCCATGAGACATCATCATATTAATAAATAAGGCAAGAGGAGATTGTAAGAATATTTAAACATGACCTCAACTAATATGCAATTAGGAAATAATGTATGAAAATCGCTGTATTCGGTGGAACCGGTTTTGTTGGCAGTTATATCATTAATGAGTTAAATGAAAATGGAATGATACCACGTGCAATGGTAAGAAAAGGATCAGAACAAAAAATTGATTCAACCTCCGAAATTGTTAATGGAGGAATAGATAACCTGCATGCTGTTAATAAAACTATAGAGAGCACTGAAGCAGTGATTTATAATATTGGTATTATCCGTGAATCCCCAACAAAAGGGATTACATTTGACAAACTACACTTCCAAGGTGTGCAAATTTGTATTAAAGCAGCGCTTGAAGTAGGAGTTAAACGATTCATACTCATGAGCGCTAATGGAGCAAAACAACATGGTACGGGTTACCAGAGTTCTAAATGGAAGGCAGAAGAAGAATTGAAAGCATCAGGTTTAGATTGGACCATCTTTAAACCGTCCTTAATATTCGGAGATCCAGGAGGTTATGGAAAGCCTGAATTTTGTACTAAACTTCGGGATGATATGCTTAGTCTACCTATACCAGCTCCTTTATTTTATAATGGAATTCTGCCAATTCAAGCTGGCTCTTTTCGTCTATCTCCAATTCATGTATCAAATGTGGCTCAATTTTTTGTTAAAGCAATTAATATGCCTGAAAGCATAAGGAAAACATTTGAGTTGGGAGGCATGAAATCACCCACATGGAAGGAAATTATCCATCAAATCGCACTGGCAAGTGGCAAACTTACTTGGAAGATGCCTGCTCCAGTATTCGGGATAAAAATAGTGGCTGCCTTATTTGAAGAGTTTGAATGGTTCCCTGTAACTAGGGATCAAATTAGCATGCTGATTGCAGGCAATACTGTAGATAAATATTATTTTAATGATTTTAGTATCAAAGCCATACCATTTGAAGCAGATAATTTATCTTATCTAAAAAATTAATTGGTATACACATATATATGGGCACTTTTTTATTCAATCAAAATATTTAGTAGTCCGTATATTTAGCGCTCTGATTGAGCAATTAGTTTAAATTATAAATAGAAAAAAGATTTCATACATATATTTATTTTGATATTTGTTTAGAACTGGCCCGTTCGTCTAGGGGTAAGGACGCTGGCCTCTCACGCCGGTAACAGGGGTTCGAATCCCCTACGGGCTACGATAAAATGATATGCACCCATAGCTCAACTGGATAGAGCGTCTGGCTACGGACCAGGAGGTTTGGGGTTCGAATCCCTATGGGTGTACACAATTATAATATGTATTAAAAAATTATGCATAAACTTCATATTCCTGTTATGGGGACAGGATTTTCAATAGATACCCCAATTCGTATTGCTCCTTTTGGTATATCTTCAGTTATATCCATTATGGATGATATGCTCATTGAAAAGGTAAGAGAGCATTATTGTAATAAATTTAATTTAAAATTTATTCCAATTCATCGCTGGTCAGATGATAGTCGAGCCAAGAGGATAACTGCATATATTGACGTGGTGATTGATATTGTCAATATGAAATTTGAAAAGATAAAGCAAATGCCCTTCTTCGAATCCAATGACAAAGAAAAGTATTTCTCTATGCTGCCAGATGAGAGTCCATTAAAAGATGCTTATCAGAACCTGTTAAAAATGGTTCCAGGTAAAAGAAGAGATAAGGCGGGTAAATTTCTCACTAATCAAATGTCAAAAGGATCCATTGATGTAAATATTATGGTAAAGCTCGATCGTCAAAATTACGATAGGAAAAATAATCTCTTACCAGAAAAGTTCTCAGATGGGAAAGCTGCTTTAAGAGGATATGCTCATAGTAAAGCTGAATCAAGTATCATTTTTTCTGCAGGTATCAATCAGAGTTTGTACAGTTATATTACTGAATTTAAGGATTTTTACCGGGATCAGAGTGGAAAAATAAAAAAGAAGATTATTATTAAAGTGAGTGATTTCCGTTCTGCCTTGATTCAAGGCAGATTCCTAGCTAAAAAGGGATTAGAAATTCATGAATTTAGAATTGAATCAGGCCTGAACTGTGGTGGCCATGCATTTGCTTCCAATGGTTACTTGCTCCCTGTAATTTTAAAGGAAATTTGTGATAAGAGGGAGCAGCTTTCAACATCTTTTAGACCAATAATTCAGAAATATTATGATAAAATGGGTTGGAAATATAAACAAACTGCAAAAGAACATTCTCCTTTGGTAACCGTGCAGGGTGGTATTGGGACTTCTGGAGAGATAGAACGATTGCAAAAAGACTTCAACATTGATTTGGTTGGGGTTGCAACACCATTTTTACTGGTCCCAGAAGTAACATGTGTAGAACCCACTACTTTTAATAAGCTAAAAAATGCCAGTGAAAAAGACCTTTACTTAAGCGATGTATCGCCCCTTGGAGTTCCATTTAATAATTTGAGAGATTCAGTATCTGAGCAGTATACACAGTTACAGATTGAAAAGGGCGATCCTGGTTCACCCTGTCCAAAAGGATTTTTAGTATCCAATGTAGAATTTTCTAAAATACCTATTTGTACTGCATCTAAAGATTATCAGCAAAAAAAAATAAAGGAGATCGGCAAAGATGTTTTGAATGAGGTTGAGAATGCATTGGGACAGGCGAAGATAACCATCAAAACTTGCCTCTGTGATCATTTGAGTAATGGAGCCCTCATCAATCTTGGAATTAAAAAAGAAGGTATGGCACCTCAAGCGGTTTGCCCCGGACAGAATATAAGTTGGTTTAACAGGAAATATTCTTTGGTAGAGATGATGGAACATTTTTACAATAAAAAAGAATCTTTGATTTCAAAAGATCGTCCACATATGTTTGCGAAGGAGATACAGATGTATGTGGACTATTATGATAAATTGGTAAAAGAAAGTGATCTCAGTGAGCGAGTTTCTAAAACTTTGCAAGAATTTTATGAAAATTTAAAATCTGGTATGGAATACTGTCGAAACTTTTCTAATAAGATGCCTTATGCTTCAGAAAATATTGAATCTATAAAATTCTGGGTGGATGAGCAAAAAGAGCGTCTCGAAAAAATCTATAATAGCGTTTTCGGAGAAACGATAAAAACATAATAGATTTTTCTTGATATATTATCAAATCAAAATTATAAAATTTTGAGTTTTGAGTAAATATAATAATTTAAGCTCAGTATTTTATTAGTCATACAAATTCACTGTTGAACTATTCCAATTTCTCTTAACTTTTCCCATGATTTTTAGATTGGTATTTGGAATCATTTTATTTTTTTCTTCATGCAAGGAATCTCCATCACTTGAGCCTGTTGAAGAAACCGTTATCATCTTAGATACAGATTCACCAATGATTAAATGGATATCTCCTAGCTTTGATTCTATTGTAAATGAAGTTGTTACTATAAGTTGTGAAGTGACTGATACAAGTGGAATTGTTTCAGTTGAGTTATGGGTAGATAGCATGAAGACAAATCTTTTATCTATGGCTGTTTCAGATTCTACATATACACTGAATTGGATGGCTTCAAATTATAATGGGGGAAATAAACCATTACTATCTATTTATGCCGTTGATACTGCAGGTAATGACACAATCAGCCAGAATATTAGGGTTATAATAGATGATAATCATAGTTACCCTGAACCTGTGTCTCTTTATCCATTAGATTCACTCTTTGTAGATTCACTCTTTTCAGGTTATATAGTGAAGTGGTGGAATTCAGGTGATCAATATTTTAAAAAATATATTCTTCAAAAATCTACGAACCCTCTCATGCTAGAAAATGCCGAAGTATTTTCAACAGAAATAATATCTACCGTAAAATATGACGATTATGAATATTCTTATGAAATTGTGATGTATTACCGTATAATTATTGAAGATATTTTTGGGAAACAGACTGCTGGGAATGTTGTCTCAACTTCAATGATGCCAATGCCTCCACAGTGGAATATACAATCTGTTAGGTATACCACAGATTCATTAATTGTTAATTGGGCGAATCCCGAATTTCCCAAATACTATTCACATCAATTATTATTTTCAGATCAAAAGGATGGGAACTTTGAAATATTAGCAGAATATAATAATCCGATAATGGGTCAATATGAAGATCAATACTTTCATTTATCAGAAAACTGGTTTTCTATTTTGACGGAGGATTCTCTTGGTCGAAAATCTATTAGTGAGTCATATATGCATCCACCACCGCAAGTACCTGATATTGATTCAGTGTTGTATTACGATAATTCATTTAGAATACAATGGCAAGAGGAACCAGATAGTGATTTTGATAATTATAAAATTCTATCAACAGAAGGTGAAAATCCATTTAATTTATCTGAAATAAAATTTATCACTAAGCAGACAGAAAATACTCTGAATTATAATAATGTCATTGAAGGAAAGTATTATCTCTTTCAAATCATAACTACCGATGCATGGAACCTAGAAACACGATGCCCAGTAATTATGGCAAGTTCATTTAATAAGTTTTTTGTAACGGAAGATAATGGTTCTGTAGATATTTTATATTCAGTTTTGACTAATGGAGAAGGAGAGTATGTAACTGTGGGTCAGGTTGATCAATCTTCTAGCTGGTATTTGAAAGTGAATGAAAGCGGTGATATAGAAGCATCAAATAATCTTGGGAGCTCAAATTCAGTTTATAATTCAATTGTAGAAAGATCAGGAGGGGATTATTGTGTTACAGGTTCCATAATCGTTAATCAAGATAAAAATCTGTTAATTGAAAACATAGATGGGGATGGAAGTGTAATATGGTCAAACGATTATGACTTGGAATATCCTGATGCTGGCAATGCAATAATATATTTGAATGATGGAAATATTGGTGTAACTGGATTTGCACATATCAATACAGTTAATCAAGATATTTTGGTTATGAAGATTAATCCCAATGATGGAAGTAAAATTTGGAGTACATATATTGGGGGAGAAGAAAGGGATGAAGGACATGATATATTACCGACGACAAATGGAGGCATGTATATTTTAGGAGAAACCCATTCATATGGTGATGGTGATGGTGACATCTGGATTTTAGAATTAGATTCGGATGGGAACACTATAGATACATTATTAATAAATATTCCTGGTAAACAGATTGGATATTCTTTTATAAAATCTGAAAATGGAACCTTCACAATTGCAGGTGAAACCTCTGGGAGTAGTGGCGTTAGGGATGCCTTATTAATTCAAATTGATGAATTAGGTGAGGTTATTTGGGTTCTTAGTTATGGAGGAATATATAATGATATTGCCTATTCTCTAGTTTATTCCGGTAGTGGCTGGGTTCTAACTGGACAAACATATTCATACGATAGTGGAGGAGGAGATGCATGGCTTATTAAGGTAAGTGAATCGGGAACTTTTGAATGGATGCAAATATATGGTAGATCGAATACTGACATAGCTTATGATATTGATATAGCCAGAGATGGAGGTTATATCATTTGTGGAAGTACTTTTATACCTGGTAATCAAAACGATGGATGGCTTATAAAAACGGATTCCCGTGGAAACGTTGAAGAAATAATATCTTATCCATAAATGCAACAAATTGTAACCGATAGGAATTGAAAAGTTGATTTAGACTTATATTTATAGTCAGGTTTTATTATCTGAAATTCTAATAATTTAAAATTCATCCCTAAAAAAATATCAATGGTTAGGGATAATAATAGAGAGGAGATTGAATGCGAAGACAACTAAAGCTAATTGCGAATGTTTTTGTAATGTTGACTATGGTTTTTCCTCAACAAAAAGATTCAGTTTATTCTTCAACTGTTAAACAATCAATAGAAAATATATTTAATGATTTATATGGAGAAGGATGGTATTTTAATTGGAATCTAAATAATACACCCCATCGGATTGTAGGTCAATCTATATCCCAAAACTTTGATGCAAATGATCCTATTGAAAGTGAAGATGCTGCCCGATATTTTATATCCACTCATTCTGCATTATTTAATATTAATGAAAACAATCTGGATTTGTGGGTCAATGAAAAACATGGAAATCTTCGTTATCTCATTTTCAATCAGGTTTACAATAATATTCCTGTATGGAATGGGCGGATTGATTTCCGTTATCAGCTAAATGGTGATTTGGTGATGATTGGCCATGATGCATTCCCTGATTTAATAATAGATACTGAGCCTATCATTTTAAAGGATGAAGCCAAATTTTATTCTAAGGTTCATGTTGATTTTAATGAAAGTTTAAATGATATGGTCGTTGATGAACCAGAATTATTTATATGGGTAAGGCAAAGTTCTGAACCTGTTTATCATTTAGCCTGGCTTGTAGAACTTTTTGTGCATTCAACAGATCCAAATGATGAGCTTCCAGTTCACCGCTGGAAGATATTTGTGGATGCCCACAGTGGTGACATTTTGGATAAGATTGATGAGGTACGTATGGCCACAGTAGAGGGTCATGTTTCAGGTCCTGTAAAAGATGAACCTTACGGAATAGCAACTGATAGAGGGATGCCTCATGTCACAGTTGATGTATCTGGGGTTGGAACTGCTTTTACTGATGAAAATGGATTTTATTCTATTGATATTGGGAATTCTGATCGAAATGTAACAGTCAAGCTTGAAGGCAGCTATGTAAACACGAATAATGCAAACGGAAGTGATGCCAGTATTACAAGAACTATCTCACCTGGTACTACTGAAAATTTCAGTTTTGCTGGATTTAACTCCATTTCTGGAGAAAGAGATACTTATTTTCATGCCAATATTATCCATGACTTTGTAAAATCAATTCATAGCGCATTTACGGGAGCTGATTATGTCATGCCAGCTAAAGTCAATATTGGTTCTGAAGATTCTTACTGGCCCTGCAATGCCTACTGGGATTTTACTGGCATCAACTTATTTTCTGCAGGTGGGGGTTGTGCAGCAACTGATCAAATGGCGGATGTAATTTATCATGAATATGGTCATGGGCTTCAGCAGTTTATTTATGATCCTTACTCTCCCAATTATAGTTCTTCAGGCCTCAGTGAAGGCTGTAGCGATTACTGGGGGATGACACTGACCAACAGCTCATGTTTAGGGAATGGTTTTTTTGGTGAAGGCAGTTGCCTCAGAGATGGGAATAATACTCTTCAATACCCTGCTTCCTCATGTGGTGGAGAAGTCCATTGCCTAGGTGAATATATTATGGGTGCTCTTTGGAAAATGAGGGAAAACTTGATAGAATTGCATGGATATGATAGTGGTGTATCTATATCGGATAATCTATTTTATTGGGGACAGACTGGTCGCCCATCAAGTGACCTGGATTATCTTTATGAAATATATTTAGCCGATGATAATGATGGTAGTATCCAAAATGGTACTTCAAATTACAGCCAAATATGTAATGCTTTTGGTGAACATAATATGAGTATAAACAGTCTTCCAAACTGTGATGCAGCATTTGCAGATTTAGAAATTTCAGTTCCATCTTTAGCTTTTTATTTGGCACCAGGTGAAAGTGAAACTCAAGAGATAACAATCTCAAATGTTGGTGAAGAAGGTTCTATAATGTATTTCAGTGCTGGTATATCTCCATTTTCTGAAGTTGGTGGAGGGCCGGATAATTTTGGTAATTTTTGGTCAGATTCTGACTTGGATACTTATTTAACTGTTGACTGGGTTGATATTCAAGGTATGGGAACTCAGTATAACTTTTCAAATAATGACCAAGCAGGAAACCAGATTGATATTGGATTTGATTTCCCATTCTTAGGAGAGTCATACAGCCAATGTATAATTAATGCAAATGGGTGGATTGGCTTTGGTAGTGATTCGGATGCCTGGGAAAATAGTGCTATACCTTCATCGTCAGCTCCAGGGCCTGCTATTTTTGGTCTCTGGGATGATTTAAATCCTGTTAATGATAATTGTAATTCTTATTGTTCTGGTAATGTCTATTATTATGGAGATGCAAATAAATTTGTAGTATGGTTTAATGATGTTGCCCATTGGTGGACTAATTTTGAAAATAGTTATTATGACTTTCAGTTTATTCTATATCCCGATGGGGAAATAGATCTTAATTATAATATCCTCTCTGGAACACACTCTGCTACTATTGGTATTCAGGATGAGGGAGGCAATAACGGCATGCAGGTTGCATTTGATCAAGCTTATTTACATGATGGGCTGAGCTTGAAGTTCAGACAAGGTCCTGAATGGATATCAATTATTCCATCCACAGGAGAAATCAATGCAGGCTTTGCAGAGGAATTAGCAGTTACAGCAGATGCAACTGGACAGGTAGAAGGATCTTATGAAGGTTATTTACGTCTGGTTACAGGAGGAGGTAATGCTGGTTTGCCAGTGAGTATGTTTGTATCGGGGGATCCTTCTTTGCCTGGAGATATTAATGCAGATGAAAGTGTTAATATCCAGGATATTATTTTCCTTATTAATTTTATTCTTGGATTGGATGAACCTGATACAGACGAATTTTCTGCTGCTGATATAAATGATGATGGTTCATTGAATATTCAGGATATAATACTAATTACTAATATAATTATAGGTTAATAATTTTAATTTATTCTATCTAATACAGCATCGTATATAGGACTTTATTTATTCGTATGCATATTACTTAACTGACTTATGTTTTTTCCTTTTAGATAATTATTGTAAATTATCTTATATGACAAAAAGCCTTCCCATACAGCAAATCCTAACTGTTTTAATTATTCTAATACTTATGATATCTTGTGGCAGTGATATGGTTGAAGATATAATTGCGATATATGAATCTGGCGGTAAAAAAATATATGTACGTTACCACCCAGACCCCAATGTACTAGAAAAACATTTCTATAATACAGCTGGTGAAATGGTGTACATGGAGTGGGATAGTTTATCATATGATAATGATTTTAAGAAATTTATGCTTGGCACATGGATTATAGATAAAATGATAGTTGATGGTGAAATTGTATTTGAAAAAGATTCGATCATGAATCTTGATAGTCTACCTAATATATATACGTTTACAAATAAAGAACTATTAATTTCAGGTCCTCAGTATAACGCTGAATATAAGGTTCAATATCTTGATAGTACTGGTATTGAGTTACATGGTAGTTGGACATATGGCATTGAGGGAGAAGATACATATCGAACTGGACGAAAATATCAGTTTGACTATTTTCAGGTTTTGTCTTATTACACGATTATCTGGTCAGATTTTCTTAGAGATTCAGAAAAAGATGAAGAAGTAATCCTCAGAAGAATTAACATACCAGAAAAAGAAATACAGGCTGGCACCACATCTAATCAAGAGTCAGGATAAGACTTTAATTAATTAAAAATCTACTACTCTTAACCTTTGATGTAGTCTACCCTGCAACTGATTTTTAAACTACATAACATTGATTGATTTTGTGATTAATGTCACATTGAAATTTATAAGTGGCTTAAATCACACAATACAAAATATTCTATTCATAATATTCATCAAGCGTAAAAGAGGATGAATTAAATGAAAGACCAAGATATTAATTTAGTTGAAGAAATAAACCAGGCCGAATACCTTCAGGAAATCTGCAAAGCGACACCTCAAATCACAATTGGTACACAATGTGGAGTTGGTATGTATCAATTTAAAAGTATAGGTTATCGTGATAATGAATTAGTTTTGGAATTTAAGCTTATTATGGATAATAAGCATACAGATTGTGAAAAAATTTCATATAATATTGGGAATCGTTGTGTATTGACAGCTGCACAGTATCTATATGCTTACGAATATAATGCTTTTGCATAATTGATAATAGAAGGAAGATATAAACTGTCTGGTATCACTTAGGTGGTGGGAAGGAGCCAGACAGTAAAAAAAGACCCCTTAAATGAGGGGTCTTTTTTTAATACTGGTAATTTTTATTTTAGTTTCTTCGTAAATTTTTCTAAAGATTGAACCTTGTATTTATTCAACTAATATAATATTTTTTTGATAAAACCAGAAATTAAAACAACATGGCAGATGCGTTTCTTTAGTTTATTAAGGATTCCATTAATTTTCTTCTGCCGGCCAATAGTAATCAGTATCTCTGATACCCGATTAGAAGTCAAAATCAAACTCAACCGTCGTACAAAAAACCATTTAAACTCAATGTATTTTGGTGTTTTGTCAGTTGGTGCAGATATTACTGGTGGTTTTATGGCTATGAAGTTAATTAATAATAGTCAGTCTAGAATATCGTTGATCTTTAAAGATTTTAATGCAGAGTTCTTAAAACGGGCGGAAGGGGATGTGCATTTTATTTGTGAAGATGGTTTAGCAATTCAAAACCTAATTAAACTATGTGAACACACAACTGAAAGACAAAACCTTCTTGTAAATATAACCGCAATTGTTCCTTCAATCTCAAATGAAGTTGTAGCAGAATTTAAACTGACTCTTTCGCTGAAGAGAAGATAATATTAATTAAAGGTTGATAATTAAATAGGTTGATGATTTATTCAATTAAACTGATTTTGTTTATTAGTCTTGGTTCTGTTTTTTTGTGGTGTTGTAAAAAAGATTATGTGCAAATTGACAGTGAATGTTACTTTGAAGAAGATATTCAGTTTTTGCAAATTCTTATTAATAATAGTCAGTTGCAGGAAAATGGACCGCCATTTAATTTAAATCCACTGACTTTAGGGTGGCAGGTTTGGAAAGTGGGACGTCTAGCTGAATTCTGTTCATCTACATCAATTAGCAATGAGTGTTGGAATGAATATATCTTATCGGGGGAAATACCATTGGGAATTGGCAATCTGACAGAGCTTAAAAGGTTCTCTGTCGAATCTAATAAAATGTATGTGACCATTCCCAGTCAAATTAAATATTTAAAAAAACTTGAGGAGTTAAAATTATCTGATAATCAATTCATTGGGAAATTACCAGTTGAAATTGGTGCACTCAATTCCCTGAAAACCCTGGCCTTAAATAGTAATTCACTTACTGGGCATCTTCCAAAAGAATTTGAGCTACTCACAAATCTTAGATGGATATATTTAGCAAATAATGATTTTTCAGGTAATATTCCTTATGCTTTAGGAAACATGTTAGATATGACTTATCTTAATATTTCAAACAATCGTTTTGAAGGTAATATTCCATCAGTGTTAGGTTATCTTTCTAAATTACAAAATTTAAATCTAGCAGAAAATAAGTTGACAGGAGAAATACCACCAGAATTAGGGAAATTAAATTTAGGATCAAATGAACTAACTGGTATTATGCCAGAAGAATTAGGTAATTTATTAGATATTGTACAAATAGATTTAGAATCTAATCAGTTAAGTGGAAATCTTCCGTCATCATTTGGAAAACTAAAAAAAATAAAAATATTAGATCTGAACAATAATCAATTCTACGGTGCATTGCCACCAACGGTGAATGGTTGGGAAAACTTGTATGAATTGGATCTGTCTAATAACAAATTTTCAGGACAAATTCCAATTGAACTGGGGGAACTAAAAAATATTAATTCAGTCAATTTGAGCTTTAATAACTTTTCTGGTGAAATACCTCATACTTTATTAGGAAATGAAAACATTGAAGTTCTTTATTTGAATTCAAACCAGCTTTCAGGAAATATTTCTAATGATATATGTAATCGAGAAAAAACCATTAATTTATTAGTATTAAGTAATAATTTTAGTCCACCTTATCCAAAATGTCTCAAATATATTGGTAAGCAAACATGCTAATATTGATATTACAATTTATCTTTTTTATCCCTTTAGAGATATCAGCTGAAGAACCTTACGTTCTCATGGTATCTTTTGATGGCTTTCGCTATGATTATATGGATTGGGTAGATACACCAAATTTTGATTATTTTGAAAAAAGAGGAGTTAAGGCAGATGGATTAATTCCTGTGTTTCCATCTCTCACTTTCCCTAATCATTATTCTATTGCAACTGGTTCATATGTTGCTACACACAATATATCAGGTAATTCATTTTATGATAAAAGTCTTAAACAGAAATACAGTCTTTATAATAGCAATACTGTTCAGGACCCACGGTTTTATAAAGCTGAGCCCATTTGGGTTACTGCTGAAAAACAAGGAATAAGATCAGCTTCATTCTTTTGGGTAGGGACAGAAGCCCCTATAAAGGGAGTATCACCCTCAATCTTTAAATATTACAATGGCAATATACCTTTTGAAACAAGGATTGACTCTGTTATTACATGGTTCCGTTTAGAAAAAGATAAACGTCCACAACTTATATTGTTATATTTTTCAGAACCTGATAAAACTGGACATGAATATGGAGTAGAAGGAGAGAGAATAATTGAAACCATTAGAAAAATGGATAACCTTTTAGGAAATCTCCATGAAAAATTGAAAACATTGGAAATTTATTCACAACTTAATATAATCATTACCAGTGATCATGGAATGACGGATGTAAATTCTGATCGACTTATTATACTAGATGATTATATGAGTAGAGTTGAAGATATTTATATTAATGGAAATGGAAGCCATGTCCAACTTGATCATAAAAAAGGTGGGTTTGATTATGCAGACAAATTATTTCAGGAATTAAATAGGATACCCCATACTCTAGTATGGAAAAAATCAGAGATTCCCAAGCGATTTAATTTTGTAAATGAAAATACTGGTGACTATCTATTATTAGCAGATGAAGGGTGGTTTATTTCTACTAAAAGTACTTTGAAAGAAGAAGAATTATCCCTTCGTGGAATGCATGGATATGATCCTCAACTTATTAATATGCATGGTATTTTCTATGCCATGGGACCCAATATAAATTCCGGGTTACAAATCAAATCGTTTGAAAACATTCATATTATCCTTTAATCTGCGAATTATTAAACATTGAACCTTATTCTGGTGTAATTGATGCACCAGATGGAAACTTGCAGATTCTAAAGCATATTTTAAAAAATAAGAGGTGAAATATGGACAATTTATTTTATTCCACTCAAATATATGACGAAACAATTGTTTTACCTCAAGATGAAGCCCTTCATGCTATAAAAGTACTTCGTAAAAAAATAGGTGATAATATCAAGGTTGTAGATGGGCAGGGGAATTTATATCATACAACTATTGATTCGGAGGAATTAAAGAATTGCCGATTAATTATTGAATCAGTGGTAAAAGATTATGACAAACAAAATTATTTTATTCATGTTGCAATTGCTCCTACCAAAAGCCATGATAGGGTTGAGCTATTCATAGAAAAAGCAGTTGAAATAGGAATTCAGGAAATTAGTTTTATTTTGACTGATCATTCAGAGAGAGACAATATAAAATTAAATAGAATTTATAAACGTGCTATCTCTGCCATGAAACAAGCTTTTAAAGCCAAACTGCCTCAGATTAACGATATAGTTTCAATAGAAGAATTTGTAAATAGTTGTAATAATTCAGAGAAATATATTGCACATCTTAATGAAGGTGCAAATACCCATCTAATACATTCTGCACCACAAGGGACAGATTATTGTATATTAGTAGGGCCAGAAGGTGATTTTTCTACTACTGAAATAGATAATGCTTTAGAGTTTGAATTTACACCAGTTTCTTTAGGTGATAATCGGCTCAGGACAGAAACAGCTGCTATTGTCGCTTGTCATATCTTAAACTTGGTAAACGAAGTAAGTGGCTAATATCAAGGAGTATGAGAAGTGGATGAAATTGGCTTTTCGCGAGGCAGAAAAAGCCTTTGAACAGGATGAAGTACCAGTTGGAGCTGTAGTAGTCCAAAATGGAATAATTATTGGTAGGGGATTTAACCAGCGTGAAAGTTTAAATGATCCAACAGCCCATGCTGAAATTATTGCCATTACCTCTGCAGCTAATACAATAAAAAATTGGCATCTAGAAGATTGCAGCCTTTTTGTAACTAAAGAACCTTGTGCTATGTGTGCCGGTGCACTTATTAATTCAAGAATTTCCAAGTTAATCTTTGGTATGTATGATGAAAAAGAAGGCTGTTGTGGGTCTGTCTATCAAATTTGTAGAGATCCCAGATTTAATCATCAACTTTCTGTTAAAGGTGGAGTAATGGAGAGCGCATGTAAATTGATTATTCAGGAGTTTTTCAAGAAAAAGAGGAAATAAGACTAAAAATTAATATTATTGCAAGCATCTTTAAGAATTATTTGTGGGGGAATATAATGCGGGTTATTTTACTTTCACTCACTCTTCTATAGTCTCATGGTTAATAAGGTGAACATTGGTGAGCAATGATTCTCTTTCCTTTTATGATTGAAAGTTGTTTACTTGTTTTATCACTTTATAGTATGCAACAATAGCATAAGTTGGTTCTCATTTTCTATATCCATACATCATTTTCAGCAGTTAAATTGCCACCTGAGTTTCCAGTGTTAATGATTCCCCTGGGCTCAATAATCAATACTTTACATTCTTTAACTGCAAAAGGTTTATGTTGTTCTGCCTTCTGTACAACAATCATTTCACCATCATTTAATTTAACTGTCCTATCCTTAAATTCAATCCCCATTGAACCTTCTATAACTATGAACACTTCATCAGTATGCTTGTGTTCGTGCCAAGTAAACTCTCCTTTGATTTTGACTAGTTTGAATTGATAGTCATTCATTTCTGCAATGACTTTTGGTGACCAATGTTCTGAAAATAATTCAAATTTAGATTTGAGATTAACTGGTATGTCCATTCTGAGTATCCTTATATAAAGAAAAAAAATATTATAAATTGAAGTTTTAGATTTCATATATACTAAACTTATAAGCTTAATAGATTTTCAATATTCGGGACAACAGGTAAATCTAGTTTTTCCATATTCTCCTCTAAAATTACTTTAGGAATTTAATTCTCAAATTGTATAGATTCTACCTTGGAATCCCTTGGGGGAAGGGCTTTTTTATGATGTACATTTTGTGCTTATGTGGGTAACAATTATATACTTAACTTATTATTAATTGTAAAATATATATGATATTTATCACATGAATCCTGTTCAGATTAGATGTAAATTATTAGTGAAAAATAAATTTATTATGAAACCCAAGAAGATAAATAAACGTTTATTAAAGGCTATCTTATGTTTTGCCATAAGTAGTTTTATTTGGCCTGATTATAATGGTTCAGATATTCCCGATCCAATACCTCTTGATTTTGATATCAATTATGAAAATCATCCAAGGGATGAAAATTGTGAAGATTGTAATATAGGTTATGATCTTGAAACGATGGGTGCTGAATGCTGTGATGATGCATTTATATTACTTCCAAGTTTAACGTGTGAAGTACTAGAAACTCAGTATTATTGGAATTGTAGTGGGTGTTCATGTTCTGGTGATAGTGATGATTGGGCATCTATGTTTGGTTGTACAGATAGTATGGCATGCAATTATGAGTCTGAAGCTTTTATTAATGATGATAGTTGTGAATATTCTGATACAAATTATGACTGTGATGGAAACTGTATTATTGAGGTTGATTGTGCCGGTGAGTGTGGTGGCAGTGCGGTTCAAGATGAATGTGGCATATGTGAGGGTGTCGGTGCTAATGTGATGTGTGAGGATGGCAGTTATGTTTGTGAAGTTTTAGATTGTGATACTGGTGGAGGTGACATTGAAGGTTGCACCGACCCTGAAGCCTGTAATTATGATGAGTCGGCAAATATAGATGATGATAGTTGTGAATATGCAATTGGAAATTATGATTGTGATGGTGACTGTATCGTTGTTATTGACTGTGCAGGTGAGTGTGGTGGTAGTGCGGTTCAAGATGAATGTGGCGTATGCGGTGGTGGTGGCATAGAGGAAGGCGATTGTGATTGTGAGGGCAATGTTGATCTGGGCTGTGGATGCGGTGAAGCTGGTCCATCTGGCTGTGATGAAACATGTGGATCTGATTTAGAATTTGATGAATGTGATGTATGTGGCGGTGATGGTAGTAGTTGCGAAACTGATTGTACGGAATTAGATGATCCCGATGAAATCTATGAATATTATGGAGTTACTTGTGATGTGCTCTTATCTTCTCCTTTTTATGATTGTGCTGATAATTATTTATCTTATAATATATGTGAAATATGTACTTGTTCTTGTGATTGCTTAACAGGCTGTACAGATGTAGCTGCCTGCAATTATAATTCAGATGCAACTATAGATGATGGCTCATGTGAATATGCAATGGGAAATTATGACTGTTATGGAAATTGCATTGCTGAACTAGATTGTGCTGGTGAGTGTGGTGGCAGTGCCGTAGTTGATGAATGTGGAGTATGCGGTGGCGATGGCATAGCAGATGGCGCATGTGATTGTGATGGCAATGTGGATCTTGGTTGTGGTTGCGGTGAGGCTGGTCCATCTGGCTGTGATGAGTCTTGTGGTTCAACTTTAGAAAATGATGAATGCGGTGTATGCGGTGGCGATGGCATAGCAGGTGGCGCATGTGATTGTGAT
>Ga0187827_10002176_pt1 | contig 27190 bp, 21 predicted proteins | sample ETNtaG_39_FD_167969 | JGI IMG/M metagenome (GOLD analysis project Ga0187827, IMG submission 167969) | Marine microbial and viral communities from oxygen minimum zone, Eastern Pacific Ocean - ETNP2014_SV_150_PacBio MetaG (Illumina Assembly) | ecosystem: Environmental > Aquatic > Marine > Hypoxic... | reverse complement strand
GGAGAAACGCAGACAGTCGAGGTCGAAAAGATCAAAGAAGTGCCGGTCGATCGTATCGTCACGGTCGAGAAAGAAGTGCCGGTCGAGGTCGAGGTCGTAAAGATTGTTGAAGCTGCTCCCGTGCCGAAGGGACCGCGGCAGGAAGTTGAGCTCTGGTCAGGCTTCGACCCCGCGACTCACGGGCAGGTCGGCCTGGTCTACGATGCAATAATCGAGATCTTCAACGCTGGCAACCCGGACTTCAAGGTTAAGCACGTCGTCCAGCCGTGGGGCCAAATCATTCCCAAGGTTCTTACATCCGTTGCTGCGGGTAACCCGCCTGACGTATTCCGCAACTGGTATGCCACTTTAGGTGTTACAGCAGCTGCCGGTGTGGTGCAGACTGTTGAGCCATTCATCAAGCGTGACACTGCTTGGGATGACGGGGACTTCCTCGAGGGGCCCATGTCACAGACCTATTTCAAGGGTCAGCGCATGGCAGTACCCCTGTCGGGGATTGTGACACTCATGTATGTCAACAAGGACATGGCGGGCGAAATGGGTGTGTCAATACCGGATGACCTCCCGCAGAACCTTGAGGCGATGGAAGAGATCGGGTCCGAGATGTATGACATCGCGGATGACGGCACCATTAACAAGATCGGGTTTGCACCTTCGATGTTTACGTCTGGGATGACCTGGGCTGCTGTATGGGGCAACGAGGGTGTTTACGATGAGGCGACAGACACCTTCAACGCCAATACCGCTGAGATGAAGCAGCTGCTTGAGTGGCATAGTGGTTACGGTGACCGGTATGGCGCTGAAGAGCTGATAGCCTGGAAGGGTACGTACGGGTCAGGTGGCTTTGGCCGGTTTACCTCGGATGGGCCGCTCTACACCAACATGGTGGGGATGGCCGGGCTATCAAGCTGGTGGTTCTCCGATATCGACAAGCAGGCGCCGGACCAGAACTACGTGTTCGACAAGGTCGTCGCACCGTCGGCTGGCTCTGGCTACCGGACCAGCGATCTGAACACCAACATCTACTCCATTCCCACAGGCGCTAATTCCGCTGAGGGTGGCTGGGCCTGGGCGTCATTCTTGACCAGTCCAGAGCAGATGCGTCGCAAGACCATCGCCGATGCTGTGCCTGCAATCAGGAAGAGCCTCGACACTCCTAGCTACCACGAAGCGTCGCCCGTTAACGGGGCTTGCATGAGCAAGGTCTTCCCGAACACGTGGCATTTGCCATCATTCGGCTCCTACAATACGTTCCGTACGAACCTGACCACGCTGACTGAGTCCGTGATGCTCGGGCAGAAAACCATTGATGAGGCCCTGATCGAAATGACCGACGCGGTCCAGCACGACATCGACGCGAAGAGCGAGAGCGGTTAATCGTTTGGAGTGGTGGTGGGACTCTCTCTCCCACCACCACTCCGGGTCGCAGAATGGGTGAGAGGAATCCGATATGAAACGCCGCGAAACCCTATGGGCAATGTTATTCCTCAGCCCCTGGATTATCGGGTTCCTCGGCTTCACGTTATTCCCCCTAGTGGCGTCCTTCTGGTTCTCGTTTACGAACTACAACATTGTCAACCCGGCGGGTGCCAAGTTCATTGGGTTGGACAACTGGGATTTTCTGTTCAACAAAGACAATGTTTTCAGGCAGGCTCTCGGGAATACGCTCTATTACGCACTGGGCCTGGTTATTATCGGGACGAGCACCGATATTTTCCTGGCCATGCTTCTTAATACCAAGATCAGGGGCCGGGCGACCTATCGGCTGATCTATTTCATACCGGTGCTTATCCCGGCAGTTGCGGGCGCGTTGATATGGGTATGGATACTCAACCCGCAGCGGGGAATTCTTAATTTTGGACTGGACATGATCGGAGTTAATGGACCTAACTGGCTGGGATCGATCCATTGGGTAAAGCCTGCGCTCATCATGATGGCTGTTTGGGGCAGCGGACGAGCCATCATTATTTTCCTGGCAGGTTTACAGGAGATCCCCAACCATTTGTATGAGGCTGCACGGATCGACGGCGCCGGACCCATACCCGTCTTCCGTCACGTGACATTACCGCTGCTCACACCTGTCATCCTGTTCAATGTGATCGTTGGGTTAATTTTCTCCTTCCAGGCGTTCACCGAACCCTATGTAATGACACAAGGGGGGCCGGCGAATGCATCGATGCTGTATGGATTGCATCTTTACTACCAGGCATTTGAAAACCTGCGAATGGGGTATGCATCTGCCATGGCCTGGCTGCTGTTTGCGATCATTTTGTTGTCAACCTTGATCGTGTTTAGGGGATCCCGGCGTTGGGTCTACTACGAAAATTGATTCCTGCGTCGCAACAATCACAAGCAGGAATTGCTTTTAGTGGGGCTCCTTCCATAAAGCCGCCCTGGTACTCCTCGGGACGAATCCGGCGCTTCCTTGGAAGATTTAGTATTCACCTTTTCCTTAGCGTATTCGGGCTCCTGTTTGCGCTTCCGCTTTACTGGTTGATTATCAGCTCGCTTAAAGAGCAGAGTGAAATTTTCAAGGTTCCTCCAACGCTCTATCCGGTAGACCCGAGGTGGATGAATTTTCCAGATGTTCTCGAGGTTATCCCATTCTTTACCTATCTTCGGAACACAATTGTGTATGTAATTTTTGGCACCCTAGGAGCTCTTCTCAGCAACACAGTAATTGCCTACGCTTTTGCGAAGTTGCGCTGGCCTGGTCGTGACTATGTGTTCATCCTTGTTCTTGCAACGATGATGCTTCCGTTCCAGGTACGGATGATCCCTATGTATATTCTTTTCTACAAGCTCCATTGGCTAAATACTCTATTGCCACTGGTGGTTCCCGGCTTCTTCGGTAATGCCTTCTACATATTCCTGCTCCGGCAGTTCTATAGAACGATTCCGATGGATCTGTCAGATGCAGCACGTATTGATGGAGCCAGTGAACTGCAAATTTTCTGGAACATTATTCTTCCGCTAATGAAGCCGGCTGTTATCACACTCCTTCTATTTGAGGTCATCTTTACCTGGAATGATTTCATCGGGCCGCTCATATACACACGGGACGTGGAAAAGTACACGCTTTCGATCGGGCTACGGATGTTCTTCACGCTGTACGGGGCGAGGTGGGACCTCCTGATGGCCTGCTCCACGATGTTCACGATACCAATGGTTATCCTCTTCTTCCTCGGTCAACGCAGATTTATTGAGGGAATCGCACTAACTGGCATCAAGGGCTAGGTTTCGCAAGATCGCCACTCACCAATTCCGATCATGAACGGCAAGGCTGGGTCCATGGCGGACGCGGTCGCGTCTATAGGTGACGGGGCGGTCGTATACCTCGGCGGTAACGGGGCCATCAACGTACCCGACCTGACGATCGCCGCGCTCGCCGAGCGCTACGAGCGAACCGGGCAACCTCGGGACTTGACCATCGTTCACACCAGCGGCCTTGGCGATCAGCAGGGTGCCGGCACGGACCGTCTCGCCTTGCCGGGCATGATCAAGCGCACCATCTTCGGTCACTACGGCATGACTCCGAAACTCGCCGCGATGGCGCTGTCAGGCGAGATCGAAGCCTACAATTTTCCGCAGGGCGTTCTCAGTCATCTCATGCGTTCCGTCGCTGGAGGAAATCCCGGAATCTTGAGCCGCATCGGTATCGGCACGTTTGTCGATCCCCGCCTCGACGGAGGCAAGGTGAACGAGCGGACCACCGAGGAGCTGGTGCGACGGGTCGACATGGATGGAGTCGACTGGCTCTATTACGCGATCCCGCTGCCGGATGTCGCCATTGTCCGCGGGAGCACCGCCGATGGGGTCGGCAACCTGACGATGGAATACGAAGCGGGCTGGTTCGAGATGCTTTCCCAGGCCACCGCCGCCAGGAATCACGGCGGTATCACCATCGCTCAGGTGGGCCGGGTCGTCCCGAATGTCACCCTCGACCCACGCCAGGTGAAGATCCCCGGTCACCTGGTGGACGTGGTCGTGGTGGACGAAATGCAATCCCAAAGCCTCGGAGAGCAATTCAACCCCGCCTACTGCGGCGAAGAGCGCCTTGCGGACCCCGGTTATCCTCCCCAACCTCTCGACGAGCGGCTGCTGATAGCGCGCCGGGCGGCCCGTGAGCTCGAGCCCGGCCAATTGGTGAACGTAGGCTTCGGCATGTCCGACGGCGTGCCCGGCGCCGCCCAGGACGCGGGGCTGGCTGATTCGGTGACGTTCACCACCGAGCAGGGCGCCTGGGGCGGCTGGCCGGTCATGGGCGTGGGGTTCGGCGCGATGGTCAATCCCTCCGCGATCGTCGATGCAGCTTACCAGTTCGATTTCTACCAGGGGGGTGGGCTCGACATCGCCTTCCTGGGCCTGGCTCAGGCGGATGCTGAAGGCAATGTGAACGTCAGCCGATTCGGCAAGATTCTCGCCGGCTGCGGCGGGTTCATAGATATCACGCAGAGCGCCCGGAAGATCGTTTTTTGCGGATCTTTCAGCGTGAAGGCCGAGGTCCAGGTTGCCGGGGCGGGCGTGACCGTTCACAACCGCGGCGTCGCGCCTAAGTTCGTAAAGGCCGTGGAACAGGTCACCTTCAACGGTCTGGAGGGGGTCCGGGGGGGACAGCGCGTTCTCTTCGTAACCGAACGGGCAGTATTCGAGCTGACCCCTGCTGGTATGGAGCTGGTGGAGATCGCGCCGGGAGTGGATCTCGAGCGTGATGTCCTCGCTGCGATGGAATTCAAGCCGCTCATCCGAGATCTTCGGCCCATGCCCGAGGACCTATTCGCGGATGGTCAGAGCTCGCCGCTACCGCCCTACGAGCCCGTGAAAAGAGATGATGTTAACGGATAGTCCGATCGCCGGGGTCACACGCCTCACCCTTAACCGGCCCGAGGTTCTCAACGCGATCGACTGGAAAACGCTCGAGCAGCTGGAGGCGGCCATAGACCGGGTAGCCTCCGATGGCGATTGCCGGGTCATGATTGTGGCCGGCAGTGGGGAGCGGGCGTTTTGCGCCGGTGCCGACCTCAAGGTCGTACGCGACCTGGACGACGACGGCCTGCACCGCTGGACCATTACCGGTCATCGGATTCTCGGCAAGCTTGCCCGGCTGCCACAAGCCACTATCGCGGTTATTCAAGGCCATTGCCTGGGCGGCGGGCTGGAACTGGCCCTCAATTGCGACCTTAGGTTGGCCGACGACGACGCCCAATTCGGATTTCCCGAGATACTCAACGGGTGGATTCCCGGATGGGGAGGGATGCGCCTGCTTCCTCAGGCCATCGGCCGTGGCCGGGCGGTAGGAATGTTGCTGCTCGGCGAGCGCATCGATGCGGAAGAGGCCTGGAAAAGCGGCCTGATTCTCAAACCTCACCGGCCCGCGGAATTGGAGACCCGTGCGATCGCCAGGGCCGAGCGATTGGCGGCGCTCAAGCCGCAGGCGGTCACGCTCTTGAAAGCGGCTCTTCTGCAAGAGCCGCTCGATGCCGCCGGAGCGGCCGCGGCGTTTGAAAGCCTGGCGCTGCGTTCGCTGCTCGCGGTGGGACCGGCGCGAGAAAACGTTGCAGCCGGCGACGGAGGCTTGTGATGTCCACCGCTGAACCCACCGATGATGGCTTGATACCGGGCTATCCCGTCTGTCGCGTCGGCGATCGGACGCCTGCGCGGGGCCGTGTGGATGCGGGGGGCCTCGTCGAAAGCGGCGACGCCCGCGTCGTCCCGCAACGCGCCCGGGATGCCCCGGAGGCGATTGGCGGCAGCCTGGATCTGGAGCCGGGGGTCTGCGTGATCGATGAAGCTCTAACTCTGCCGAGCATGGTGACCGTCACCGGGCGCGGACGGGCAACGGGACTCAGGTTCGGGGAACGAAACCGGCCGGGCGTGATCTCGGGCAACGAATTCATCGACGACGGGGCGGAAACGGAGCCTCGGACGCACGGAGTTTACCGGCACGGTGACGTGAAATCGGTGCAAGTCACCGGCAACACGATCTTCAGCTGGGACGGCATGCAGCCGATGCTGTGCGGGATATACGAAGATGCGGATTGCCGGGACAATCAGATCGCTCACAACCAATCAACCATTTCACGGACGAGGGAGTGCGTTCGGACGGCGTGGACACGGTCGTGTCGAACAACACGGCGGTCGCCGGCGCATACCCTGAACCGGGAATCAAGCCTTTCGCCCAAGAACTCGAGTGGCCCGCAATGTTCTATCGCCGTTTACCACCGAGCGGATCGAGCGGATTATGGAGTTGACCCGGAGGTAGGAACGTGCGGGCCCCGTAAATGAAGGAGACGCTGACCGTTGTTTGATGGATTTTGTCTGGATGGCAAGGTGGCCCTGGTCACCGGGGCCGGCCGCGGCATCGGCCGGGCGATAGCGATCGGCCTGGCCGAATCCGGTGCCGACGTCGCCGTCCTGGCACGCACCGAATCGGGCCTGGAAGAGGTCGCCGAGCGCATCCGCGAGGCGGGCCGCCGATCGCTGACCCTGCCCGCCGACGTGAAGGATGTCGAACAGATTCGCGCCGCGTTTACCCGCTTCGACGAGGAATTCGGCGGCCTTGACGTCTTCGTTGGATCCGCCGGTGTGTCGCAGCGTTTTCCGTTCTTGGACGTAACCGAAGATAACTATGACGATGTGTTCGACACCAACGTCCGCGGGATGATCTTCTCCTGCCAGGAGGCGGGCAAGAGGATGGTCGCCACCGGCGGCGGATCGATGGTTCTCGTGAGCTCCATCGTAGCTGACATGGCCCTGGCTTACCGCAACGTATACGGTTCCAGCAAGGGCGCCGTGTCGGCCCTGGCGCGGGCCCTGGCGCTGGAGTGGTCCGAAGCCGGGATTCGGGTGAATGCCATCGGCCCGGGGTTCATCGAAACAGCAATGACCAAGCCCATCCTCGACGTGGCTGAGGTGCGGGAGGCCGCTATCGAACGGACTCCTCTCGGGCGCATCGGCCTGCCGGAGGACATGGTGGGCGCCGCCGTTTTCCTGGCGTCGCCAGCGGCGAGCTTCATAACCGGAGCGACCATTGTCATTGATGGCGGTGTGAAAATCAGTTAGACGACTGACCGGACATCCCGGCGGAGCCATTCGTGGGAGCGGTGGCCGCCAGACGGTCTTGTTGAGACCGGAAGGAGAGCTAAAATGGCCCAGTTTCACCCGCCGAGAGACATCTACACGGGGCGCGGCTGCCGGGAATCGGTCGGCGAGAAGGCTGCCGCACTGGGTGGCCGGCGAGCCCTGTTGGTCAGCGACCCGGGTGTGATGTCAGCTCCGGCGGCCGAGGACATGCGGTCCGCGCTCCGGTCGGCGGGCCTCACCGTGTTCACTTACGACGGCGTGACCGCGGAGCCCACCGTGGCCATGGTCGAGGCCGGGATCAGGGATTACCGGTCCAATGATTGCGATATCGTCGTCGGATTGGGTGGCGGCAGTCCCATGGATGCCGCCAAGGCGATTGCGGTCATGGTCTCGGCTGGCGAGGTGAGCCTGCCAGGCTTCGAGGGCGCCGATAAGATCCCCCCAGGGCGACCGCCCCTCATCTGCTTGAGCACGACCGCCGGTACCGGGTCGGAAGTGACGCCGTTCAGCATTATCACGGACCAAGAACGGGATGTGAAAATGCTGATCGCCAGTCCGGAACTGCTGCCCGACGCGTCGTTTTCAGACCCGGCCCTGGGCGACACCGCACCTTTGGGAGCGACGATCTATGCGGGTCTCGACGCTCTCACCCATGCCATCGAGGCCTACGTGTCCCGCCGCGCTCAACCGCTCACCGACGACCTGGCCCTTTCCGCCATCAGGCGAATATCGGCGAGCATTGTCGCGGCCTGTTCCGAAGAGCCCGATCGGGCGGCGCGCGACGAGATGACATTGGCGGCGATGGAGGCGGGCCTGGCGTTCGCGAACTCGTCGGTTGCACTGGTGCATGGTATGGCCCGGCCCATCGGGGCGATATTCCATCTGCCCCACGGTCTGAGCAATGCCATGCTGCTTGGGAGCGTGATGGATTTCAGTCTGGAGGCGGCCGCCGAGCGTTATGCCGCGATCGCGGGCGCCCTCGGCTGCAACGTCGCCGGCCTGGACGCCACGGAGGCGGCTCGATTGGGTCTTGAAAAGGTCAAGGAACTCACCGCCGCGCTGGGCACTCCGACGTTGCGCGGCGCGGGAGCCGATCCTGCCCGCTTCGAAGCGTCGGTTCGCAAGATGGCGGACGACGCGCTCGCTTCGGGCAGCCCCGCCAACAACCCGCGCGTGCCCACCGCCGACGAAATAGTTCAGCTTTACAGAGAAGTTCTCTAGCCCAACAGGAGGATTGAAATGACCGGCGAAGACCTCAAGGGAATCATCCCCGCCACGGTGCTTCCCATGACCGATGACTATCAGCCCGACTGGGACGACCTGAAGGCGTACATGCGCTGGCTGGCATCCCAGGGCATCAGCGGCGTCGCCGTAAACGTGGACACGGGAGAGGCCCCCCACCTCAGCTGGCCCGAGCGGCTTTCCGTGGTCGAGGCGGTCAAGGAAGCACTCGGCGAGTCCACCCCGATCATCTCCGGCCTCCTGGCCAACAACACCGAGGCGGCCGTTCAGGGCGCCCGCGACCTGAAGGCGGCCGGCGCCGACGCGGTTCTCGTGTTCCCAATACCCGCATATCAAGGGACGCCGCTGCCTTCCGAGATCCCTTATCGATATCACGCGGCGATTGCCGAAGGCGCGGATATCCCGTTGATCCTGTTCAACCTGACTGAGTCACTCGGCGGAGTGATCCTGTCGGCCGAAACACTCGCTCGCCTGGTCGATATCCCTCAGGTAATCGGACTGAAGGAGGCCTCGTTCGACGCGCAGACCTTCATCGCCGTCCGGGACGCCCTGGAGACGGCTAGCCGCCGCATCACGCTGCTGACCGGCAACGACCCGTTCATCTACGAGTCGATGGTCATGGGAGCCGAGGGAGCCCTGATCGGCTTTGGCACGCTTGGCACGGATCTTCAGGTGAAGATGCTTGAGGCCGTGAAGCGCGGCGACTACGCCGCGGGTCAGGCGATATGGGATAGATTGAAGCCGCTGATGCAGGTCGTCTTCGGTGCTCCCGCCCGGGACTACCGGGCGCGGACCAAGGTGGCGCTTGCGGCCCAGGGCGTGATCAAGCGTGCCGTCGTGCGTCCGCCGCTGCTGCCGGTGAGCGAAGCCGAGGAATCGCGGGTGCGCGACGCGCTGGCCGAGGCCGGCCTACTGGGTTCGGGAGCGGCCGCGAGCGTCTAGCCGTCACCCGGGATCATGGGGACGGGAGTTCCCCATGCCGATATCGCGAACCCCATTCAGACTGAAACTGGGTTCCGCGCGCCAGCCCGGTCGGGACTACGGCCGACTTCCCCGGCCAAGGACCCCTTGGGCGTACAACGGCCCGCCGGGGGTGCGCACCTGGGACAAGAATTGAGCGTTGTGCATTCGTGGCCGATGGTCCACCGCCAGTGGGCGGAGCTCGATCCCGACGGCACCCTTCTCTGGGACAATATTCTCAGCGGGCTGTTCGAATCCGATTGGCACGGGAACATTACCCCGGAGTGGCCCGGCCCGTGCACCACGACTTTTACGGCTTCGAGGACGATGCGGTACTCACTCTCTATCAGCGGGACCATGCGGGGCCACCGTCCGTTTGCCGCCGAGAGCTGGCTGTTACAGGTCGTTGGGGAACTCGCCGACCGATACGGGCAATCGCTCGCACCGGCGATTCTGGTCAAGCGGATCGGCGAAGGGCGTCTGATATTCGGCAGCGTGGCATGGGGACGGCAGTCTCTGGAGCGGCCTGACCCGTCACCGGGCGGTTGGATGAGAGATATGATCGCCTGGCTGGTTCACAGCCCCGTACCGGTCCCGTAGACGGCTCGCGTTTCATCCATTTCGGCACGACGCGGGTAGACGATGGCCGGCCGGTTGTATCTGGTCAATCAGAGCAATGACGTCCCGGGCAGACGCCAGGATTGGCGGGAGATGCTGGACGTGGCCGAGCGTCCCTGCCGGTCGGTTCGGCCGAGGTGTTCGTACGCGACGGGAGGCGGGCCGAGACGCTCTATGGCCCGGAAGCGGATTCCATCTCTTTGCGAAATGGTGGATCGAAGATCAGTTACGCGGATCTTCGCGACCACCTCGTATTGCCCGTGCGCCGCTGACGACTCGCGGTGCTGGCGGCATCGGGCCGGCCCCCGGCCTGCCGCTCGTCAGCCGGCTTCCTCCGGCACCCGTGCGAATACGCGCCCGGACTGCACCCGCGTCGGGTAGACGGCCAGGCGGACGTCGGTCGGATGACCGGCGAACTCCCCGCTGAAGAAGAATTCGGTCGTTTCGCTCGGCGCATATACGCAGCGCCCACTGGCCAGGTCGAACTCCCACCAGTGCCACGGGCACATGATCCGATCGCCGACCAGATTACCCTCGGCCATGGGGGCGTCATAGTGGGGACACAGAGATCCCACGGCAAAAATCTTCCCGCCGCTACGGCAGAGCAGGATGGTTCGGCCGTTCGCGGACACGGAGAGCGTCTCGCCCTCCGCGACTTCCGCCTCCGGGGCCACGTCCTGCCAGGCCGGAGACGCGTGTCCTCCGACCCCGGCCGCCGTTTCCGCAGCCGTTTCCCCGTCCATCGACGCCTCGGCCCGCCGCCGCGCGGCTAGGCGCGAGGAGCCCGCTGCGTTCGATCGAGCAAAAACTGCTGCAGCCGGGGGTCGAGGTTTTTCACGTACTGGCTCCATCCGTACATCCGCGCCGAGAGCTCTGGACGGCTTTTCGGGTCTTGCATGACTTCGGCGATCCACTCGGGGTCGAGAACGTTCATGGTCAGGTTCATCCCCCCGAGGTCGATGTAGTACTGAAGCAGATCCGCCAGCTTATCGACTGAGATACCTTCGCCGTCACCGTTTCGGATGTGCTCGGTGTTGAGCTCCATAATGTAGGAAGACCCACCCGGAACCGCCGTTTGGTCCAGAGCGCATATGGATCGCATCGCTGCCTTCGGCCCCCGCACGTCCATGCCGGACGTGGGCGATACGCTGATTCCAACCGGCTCGTGGGCGCCGCGGCCGTCCGGAGTCGCCGCCGTCCGCGCCCCGGTCATCATGACAACCATCACGTTCGTCGAGAACAACAGCAGCGCGTACCTTCCTCCATAAGCCGTGCGCTTGTTCTCCAGCGCCCGGTAATGAGCGAGATGCACGTCGCTGGCCATTCGATCCGCGTACGGGTCGTCATTGCCATATTTCGGCGCCTCGGCCAGGAGAATCGCCTTGAGATCTTCCTCGCCGTCAAAATCAGTCTTCAACGCCGCCAGGAGGACGGGCCACTCGATTCGGCCTTCCTCGAACACCAGCTTCTTGATGGCCGCAAGGCCGTCCGCCGCGGTGCTCAGGCCGATGTTGTTGCAGCCCGAGTATGGGTACTTCGCCCCACCTTCACTCAGGTCTTTCGCTTTGCTGATTGGATCCCACCAGGTCGCCGAATAGAAGGGCAAGGGGCAGAACTCCGGCTGCGTCGTCTGCACGATACCGGTGCCCGCGCAGGCGAGGCGGGTGAAATACTCCACCTGTTCGATGAAGGCTTCCCAGACGTTTTCGAAGGAGCCGAACTTGCGCGCGTCGCCAGACTTCGGCCCCAGCTGCTCGCCCGTCAGCATGCATTCGCCGTCGTTAAGCGCCAACTCAAGACACTTGCCGACGTTGACGAAGTTGTCCATGGTCGTCGGTAGAGCGTACCCGGGCACGATGTTCTCCACGCAGCCCACCGGCGCGTAATCGAGCGCGATCGCGCGCGGAATTCCGATCCGCTCCAGCGCCGCAACCGTCGCTTCATCGTTGAAGAGCGAGAAGCCGAGGTTCTGCTGCGTCACCTCGGCGCATAACCGGATAAAGTCGGCGACGGTTCCCGAATGGACCCTCGCGTCGATGTCGATGAGCAGGCCTCGATCTCGATGAATCTCCATCAGCATGTACGACAGCGGGTTTGTGCCATCCGCCCCGTCCGGACGAAGTCCGCCCAGCAAGATCAGCGTGTCCTGATAGGCCCGATTTAGCTTCAGGTAGAACTCGGTCAGCCGAAGCCGTACGTCATGATCGGTGATCTTGCCCGACTCGATGTCGGCTGCGTAGCACGGATATAGGTACTGGTCCAGCCTTCCCCAACCGTTGGCCAGGGCCGCGGCATCGCCCATTTCCATGTCGATGGCTCGTTGCACGAACCACACGCTCTGCAGCGCCTCGGCAAAGCTCTTCGCCGGCCTGCCCGGCACCCTCTCGCAAACCTTCGCGATCTCAAGCAGCTGTTCGCGACGCGTCGCGTCTTCTTCGGTCGACGCCGTCTTACGCGCCAGCTCCGCATAGCGGTGGGCGTGCTGGATCACACCATCGCAGGCGATCACCACCGCCCGCAGGAAGTCCCGGCCCTCCCGCTCCCCGGCCGATTCCAGTTCCTCCAGCTTCGCTTCCGTCTCCGCCTTGATCCCATCGAGGCCCATTTCCAGCACCCGGTCGAAGGCGGCGGTGCTATGACCGTGGACCCAACCCGACACCCCGATCACGCCGTACTCGAGGGCCTGCTTGATCTCCGGTGAGAACCGCTCGGCCGATTTCGACCGGGCGCTGCTCTGCTCTTTCCAATAATCCAGGTCGGCCTTCCATCCCTCGGGAATCTCCTGGCGGACCGCGAAGATGCCTCCGGTGAATTCCGGGTAGTCCATCGCGCTTTGCCAGTGCCGAGGCTCGTTGTAGTGAAGCGCGTCGGCCCCATAGACGTGGCGCTGCGGAACCCCGACGAAGAGCTCGTCGGCGTGGATTTCGATGCTGTTGTTGGCGAGGATATGGGCCAGCGCCCTGGCGCGCCGGATCGCCGCGGGTTCGCCCTCGGTCCGCCGGTATGATTCGGTGACAAGCTTCAGCCGCTCTCCCCGGGGCGCCGAATCCTCAAAGGACAGAGCCCTCTCCGTCAGGCTAACGATGCGCTCATCGTCCCGTGCGCTCAGGACCACCCGCTCGATTACCTGTGCCATATCGTCCCCCCTTATCGAATCTTCCCTCGGTTGCGGCGTTTCAGGGCTGCCGGCGCCAGAATCCGGATCCCGGCGGAGATTGTCGGTGCCGCGCGTGCGCCAAATTAATTTTACCTCCGGCTCACACTGATTCCTAAGGGAGTGTTGATCTCAACGGCGATTCCGGCCAGTGGCGAGGTGGGGGCAGCCGCTATTCCAGCACGGCTACGCCAGCCTCGCGCAGCCCCTCCCGATATCGGGTCATCTGCTTGCTGGTCGGTGGCTTGAGATCGGCGAATTCATAGGGCCGGCCCAGACGGTCATACTTTGCCGTGCCCAACGGGTGGTAGGGCAGGAGTTGGAATTCCGGTTGGTGTTCGGCGTCCAGGGACTTCAGGAAGCCGGCCAGGCTTGCCCACTCGCGGCTTGAGTCATTCTCGCCTGGAATCACCGGGGTGCGGAACCGGAGGGGTATGCCCGACTTCGCAAGCCGGCGGGCGTTGGCAAGGATCAGTTCGTTGCCGGCTCCGGTGAGGCGACGGTGGTCCAGGGCGTCGGTGACCTTGAGGTCGAAGATCACCATGTCGAGCCAGGGGAGCACGGATTCGTACCGTGACCACGCGGCGGCGCCGCAGGTCTCCATCGCCGTGTCCAGGCCCTCCTCCTTGGCCCTTTGCAGCAGGTTGCCGGCAAACGCGGATTGCGCCATCGGCTCGCCACCCGACAGCGTGACCCCTCCGCCGGAGCGACCGTAGAAGACCCGATCGCGCTCCATCTCTTCCACTACCTGGTCAACGCTGACCCACCGTCCCACCCTTACCAACGCGTTCGCCGGACAGACATCCGCGCAGAGCCCGCACGAAGTACACAGGCCGCGATCAAGGATCAACCGCCCGCCCTTTTCCTCGAGTGCATCCTCCGGACACACGGGCACGCAGGGTCCGCATACGATGCAGCGGTCCTCATAGAAGAATAGGTCCGGGCCCGCGCGAGTCGATTCCGGGTTATGGCACCAGGCGCAGTGGAGGGGACAGCCCTTGAAGAAAACGGTCGTGCGGATTCCCGGCCCATCGTGGACCGACGTACGCTGGATGTCGTAGATAAGTCCCAGCCGACCCTCACGGGCATTCCCGGCCCATCGCTCGTCCCGCTCCCCGCCGTCTGCGCCTACCGTCTTCACGCGGCGGGTTCGAGTTTGTTGATCAGGTACTCCTGTGCCTCGCGAGTGAGATCCACGAACGTCGCCGTAAAGCCAAACACCCGAACCGTCAGATGCTTGAACCGTTCCGGATCGCGTTGCGCCTCACGGAGGGTTTCGATGCTCAGGACGTTGGGTCCCATCTCCATGCCGCCCAGATCCACGAATGCCTGCAGCATCGCCGCCAGGTTGCGGGTCCCTTCCTCTCCGCTGAAGAGAGAAGGATGCCAATCCGGTATGTACGAAACGCCCCCGGGCGTCCTGCGGTAGTCGATGGCGCACACCGAGCGGACCGCGGCCGTCGGCCCCTTGCGTTCGGTGCTGGCGGTTGGCGCCACGGCCGGGGCCACCGGCTCGCCGGTGTGCCGGCCATCGGCACTGGCCGCGGTCAGCCCGCCCAGGCGCTGGCCCTCAAAGGTGGTTGTGAAAATCATGGGATGCCAGGGACCGCCGCGGGCGTTCCGGTGATCGCTTAGTTCATCGGCAAAGAGCCCCACGATCCGGTTCGCGATCCCGTCGGCCGACGGGTCGTCGTTGCCATACTTGGGCCCTTTGTTCCGCAAGCGCAACCGCAATTCTTCGTCATCCTCGAAATCGGAAGCGAGCGCACGGTGGAGCCGGCTCCACGGGACCGACCCATCCTCTCCGACCATCGTCTCAATGGCGGCGAGCGAGTTCGCGGTCTCGGCGAGCCCGAGGAGACAGGCCCCGGCGGTGTTCAGACGCGCGCCTCCGGCGGCGATGTCGCGACCGCTTTCCACACAGCCCTCGGTGAGGGCCGAAAGCAGCGGGTAGGCAAAGCCACCGGCCACCACTGCTTCGCCCAAATTCGACATCCCCACACTCGCGCGAATGAAGTGCCTGAGCTGGGTTTCGAACGCGCCCCAGACTTCGCCCGCCGTGCCGGACGCAATGGGCGTGACGGGTCCGGCCTGCTCTCCGGTTATCTGACAGCGCCCGCCGTGTATGGCCAGCTCGAGGCATTTCAGGGCGTTGACCTGCATGGCCATGGTGCGCGCGTCATGCACCCCCGGCACACAGATTTCCACACATCCCGTAACGCTGTATTCGGCCGCGTCAGCCGCGGGGATGCCGCCATCCACCAGGGCCGGAATGGTGACTTCGTCGTTCCAGACGTCCGGGCGTCCCATGCCGAGCTTTATGACCCGGGCGGCCAGCAGGTGGAGTTCCTCTGGCGTTTCCGAATGGAATCGCACCCCTACCGGGGTCGGGAATCTGAGCCGCAACATGGCTTCCAGGACTAGGAATGTGACGGAATTCGTCCCGTCGGAGCCATCCGCCGTTCTGCCGCCGACCATGATGTAGCGGTCGTCGTAGATCCGGTACGTCTTCGTGAAGAACTCCAGGATCAGGTCAAGCGCCTGCTGAGGAGTCAGATCGCCGTTGGCGACATCGCGCTCGTAGTAGGGAGCCAGATACTGGTCGAGCCTGCCGAAGCAATGCGCGGTGCTCCCCCCCATCTCGAATTCCTGGATGATATTCGTAAACCAGATCGCCTGGAGCGCCTCCCGGAAGGTCCGGGCGGGCCCGGCGGGGACCTGCTCACACACCCGGGCGATTTCTTCCAGTTCGGCCCGGCGAGCGGAATCGGCTTCTTGCGAGGCCAGGTCTTGTGCCAGCCCGGCATAGCGCTTGGCGAAAACGATCGCCGCGTCACAGGCGATGATGACCGCCTCCCGCATCGTGCGCCCCTCGGTATCTCCCTCGCCAAGCAGGCCCTGAGCCTCAGCTTGGATCCCTTCAAAGCCAACCTCTAGCACCCTCTGGAAGTTGGGGATGGTGTGAGCCCTCAAGGTCCCGTGTCCGAAGCCGATGCCGAGTCTGCCCATCTGTATCTGCGGGTCGGTGAGTTGATCCCGGAAACTCTTCGGTACGCTGGGTTTGTCCAGCCAGTAGCGAAGCGCGTCCTTGACCGCCCGGGGTACTCGCTCGTCGTCGAGCGACGCCCGGTTTACATTCCATTCGGGCGCGCTCACCGCCGGCACCCAATCCCAATCCTTGTTAGGGATGTTGTTCGTGTGACAGAGATGGATCCGGATCGGCATGCCCGCCACCAGGTCGTCAGCGAAGATCTTCACGCTGGTGTTCGCCAGGGTGTGACGGAGCGCCTTCGCCATGCGGAGCACGAATGGGTCCGACTCGGTCTGCTTCCAGGACTCGGTCACCAATACCGGTCGTTCCGCGGGATCGACGGTGTCATCGTCCATCCGCAGGGCCCGTTCTCTAAGCCGATTCAGACGTGGGGAAAGGCTCTCCTCCAGATCTAGCCTCGCGTGCGGCGTCATCACTGCCATTCCGTAACCTCCATTATTCCGGTCAATTCGATTCCCCTTCTCGGCGGCGCGCCTACCGCGCTACGCCCACCGACTCCGTTTCCGGGCGCATTACCCGCGCGGTTGTTCGGCCCCCGACGAGCTCGGACGGGAAGGCGCGTCGCCGATCGGTGGCGTCGGTCCCGCCGATCAGGTCAGCCAGGCTCTGAGCGGCCCATATTCCCATCGCCCGAACCGGCTGGCGCAGGGTGGAAACACCGTCCTGGCCCGTACCCGGGACTATGCCTTCGTGGCTGATTATGGAGACGTGCTCCGGCACCCGAATCCCGCGGTTAGCCAACTCCGATATCAGGTCGAAGGCCATTCCGTCGTAGGCACAGCAAATCGCGGTGGGGCGATTCCAGCGGGCGAACCACTCTTCGACCACTCCGGCGCAGACCTCGCGGCTCCAGCGGCCCTCGTGAACTCCCCACAGCTCGACCCCCCTGGCGGCCAGGGCAGTCCGAAAGGCGTCTCTACGCACGGCCAGGTGGGGCAGCCGCGTGCCGGCGGCCACGTAGGCGACGCGCTCATGTCCCAGACCCAGCAGGTGTTCGACGGCGGATTCCGCCGACTGCGGCTCATCCACCGCGCAGTAGCCCAGGGCCTCGGGCACCTCGGTCGTGAGCAATGCCACCGTGGGCAAGCCAGCTCCGGCGAGGCGGTCAAGTATGGGGGTCTCCGCTCCAGGCCAATAGATGAGGCCATCGATCCGGCCATCCAGGAACATGGAGGCCTCGATATCGATTGGATTCTCGCTGCGATTGCGGTAGATCAGCAGGTCGTAGCCGGCCGCCTCCGCCCCGGAATGCACGCCGTCGAAGATCGCCCCCACGTAGAGGTTCAGGTAGCTGGTTCGGACCGGGAAGCAGTACCCGATGGTTTCGGTTCGGCGAAAGCGCAGCGCTCGTATGAGGCTGTTCGGGGAGTACATCAGCTCATACGCCGCCTTGCGCACCCGGTCGGCCGTGGCAACCGATACCCGAGCATCCTTGCCATTGATCACGAACGACACCGTTGTCGGCGAAACGCCCGCCAGCTTGGCCACGTCTTTGATGGTGGTCCTTTTTGGTCTTTCCGGCTGTTTCCTCATGTCCTGCGAGACAACTTTCGATGCCGGATCCGCGCGGATTGACCCGGCTTTTAGTAAATTAATGTTAGCAGTTGCCCGGCAAGTCTGCTCCGATACCGGGTCTTCCGGGTCGTGGACCTCGCTGCGGACCCGATGGTGGATCGGAACCGGGCTCAGTCAGTCAGAGCGCGGTCGCTCCGGGGGTGGCGGCCACCAAACCGAGGGCGCGTAGTGGATGGCCACGTCCGTGGTCAGCAGACTGCCGGCCAGGCTTGCCGCGGCCCGCAGCGCCGTTGTGGCCACCGGCGCCGCATCCACGATGCCCGCCGCGGCCATATCCACATATTTCCCACTCCGCACGTCAAAGCCGTATCCGGCGTCCATCGACCCGGTTTTGGCGACCACCATCGAGCCAGAGAATCCCGCATTCCGGGCGATTTGCTCGAGCGGCCTCAACAGGGCTCGCTGCACGCAGAGCGCCCCGGCCTTATCGTTCTCGGTCCATTTCGTCCGTTCGACGACTTTCGAAGCCGCCAGGTACGTCGTGCCTCCGCCGGGGACAACGCCGCCGCGTAGCGCCGCCCGGGTGACCTCGACCGTCGCGTCCAGTTTTCTTCGCAGTTCCCGCCGCTCGACTTCGGTGGCGGCGCCGAACTCGATAACGCCGGCGCCCGAATCCAGGTGACTCAATCGCCCACGGAGGATGCGCCGCTCGACATCGTCGCGGGCCGGCGCGATCCGGTCCCGGATCTCGGCGATCCGCCGCCTGACGCGCTCCGGGTCGCCACCACCCCCGGTGATCACCGAGCTCCGTCTGCGGGTCAGGATGCGCGTCGCCGAGCCAAGGTGTTCCGGCAGGTCATCGATCATCGCCCCCAGCAGCAGCGGCAGGTCATGGACCACTTTTCCACCGGTGAAGAGGGCGAGGTCCTCCAGGATTTCCAGCTTGTTGTCGCCGAATCCCGGCGCCTGGATCGCAAGCGCCTCGATTACCCCGCTCAGCTTGTTCACCACCAATACCTGCAGTGCCGCCTCGTCGATATGGTCGGCAACGATCAGAAACGGCCGTTCCCGGGCGGCCAGATTGGCAATGATCTCGGCCATGAGCTCGGCCCCGTGAATCACGCCACTCGTCACGAATACGACGGCCTCCGCCAAAACCGCTTCGTCGCCCGTCGCGTTCGTCGCGAGCCTCGGCGAGTACCAACCCCGGTTGAGCTGCATGCCGAAGCTGTAGTAGGAACGGATTCCCGCTACGGGTCCCGGCCGAATCTCTATTTCCGACTCGTCCCCGAGACGGGCGACCATCGCGGCCACCTCGGCACCCAATCCCGCGTCGCCGCCGCAGGTGGTCGCTACGCGTTCCAGCATGTCCGATTCCGGCGCGCCGCGCGCCTGTCGGTCGATTTCGCCGATCGCGACTCGGGTCGCCTCGACTATTCCCCGTGCCAGCAGCATCGCGTTCGCTCCCGCGGCGATCTGCAGGACGCCTTGCTCGATAATGCCCTGGGCAATTACCGCCGTTGCGCCGGCCCCGTCCCTGGCCGTCTGGACCGCGGACAGAATTCCCTCGCGCATGAACTGCCCGCCCATGTCCTCAAATCGATCGTCCAACGTGATCGAGCGGGCGACCGCGGCGCCATCCCGGGCCAGAATCGGCGCCGCGCCGCGATTCTCGATCAGAACGCCGCAAGAAACCGGGCCCAGGGTGACCTTCACCGCGTCGGCGACCGCGTCCGCGCCGCGCTTCAACACCGTCAGCGTATCGAGCCCGCTCCGCATGACCATCGCCCGCCCGATTGGCGGGGTCTTGATCTCGGGCGATGGGGTGCCATCAGTCACATTGGAAGTCCCGAGTTAGCGCCGGGCGGTCGATTTCCCCCCGGCGACAATCCACCGTATATTTTCTCCAAATTCACGCGAAAAGCTCCGGGAACCGTCGGCGGATGATAATAGTCTTTCTGCCATAATGCGGAAGCTCAGGAGGGGGGGCCGCAAAACACCGTGGAACGTCGACCAGTTTACTTGGACGGGCACCGCCGGCCGGTTCGACCACCTTCACCGGGCGCGACCGAGCCGGAGATTCTGTTCGACGCCGCGGCGATCGCCGCCCTGCGGAGCGGCGTGGACGCCGTCGCCGACGCCGTCAAGATCACGCTCGGGCCGGTTTGCCAGAACGTTCTCGTCTCTAACCCTCCGCTCGGGCCCGTGGTCACCAACGACGGCGTATCCATCGCTCGCTCGATTCAGATGCCTCGTGAGTACCCGAACATGGGCGCCCAGTTGATCGTTGAGGCGGCGTCCGAGGCGTCCCGCTGGGCCGGCGACGGAACGACCTCCGCCACCGTAATGGCCCAGGGAATGCTGACCGCCGGGCTGCGGAATGTGGCGGCCGGGGCCAATCCGATGATGATCCGCCGCGGGATTGAGCTGGCGGCGGCCTGCCTTTCGGACGAGCTGACCAGACTGGTCCGGCCGGCTCGTGATGAGGACACGCTGGCTCAAGTAGGCGCTGTCGCCTCCAGCCATCCAGATCTGGGCCATTTGGCGGCTCAGGCGGTACTCGCAACCCAACCCGATGGCGGCGTGACGGTGGAGGAGGGCCCGGGAATTGGGTCTCGGCTCAGGTTTTTGGATGGCATCACCTGGGATCGGGGATTTCTCTCCTCCGCCTTCGTGAATACACCCGACAATCGGGTGGAGCTGGAGCGCCCCTACGTGTTGATAACCGATCGGAAGCTCAGCGATTTCCAGTCCATGCGGCCGTTCTTCCAACTCCTGGCCGCGGCGGGCGTCAAATCCCTCTTTGTGATGTGTGATGCGTCCGAAGGTTCGGCCCTGGCCGCCTTTATCGCCGCCAAGACCGGCGGAAACATGGAAGTCGCTCTGGTGCGAGCGCCCGCCCTTGGGCGCCGGAGAAGTGAAATTTGCGAAGACCTGGCGATAGCCACCGACGCCCAATTTGTTTCCTCCATCCTCAACCAGGACTGGTCCACCATCACCCTCGATATGCTGGGCCGGGCGGAGTCGATCATCGTTACCGCAAAGGATTTCGCGATCGTCGGACCGAAGGGCGACGCCGATCGAATCTCCGCGCGGCTGGCCTCGATGCGATCCGAAGCTGGACGGGTCCAGGGCTTCAACGCCCGGCGGCTGGCGGAGCGGGCGAGACGGATGTCGGGCAAGATGGCCGTTTTGGAGATTGCCGCTCCCACCGCGGCTGAGCGGCGGGAGCTTCGACAGCGGGCCACCAACGCCGTCTATTCGTGTCAGGCCGCGTATAAGAGCGGGGTGCTGCCCGGAGGCGGAGCGGCCCTGCTGCATGCGCGACCGGCGCTGGATCGGCTCGACGTCACCGGCGACGTGGCGGTGGGCGTCGATATCGTGCGCCGGTCGGTCGTCCGGCCACTGGCCCAAATAGCCTCTAACTCGGGAGTCGACGGTGGATTCGCGGTTGAGGAACTGATCGCGCTTGACGACCCCCGCATCGGCTTCAACGCTCTGACGGGCCGGCATGAGAATCTGCTGGAGGCTGGAATCGTCGACGCCCTCGAAGTGGTCCAGAGTTCGCTGCGCAGCGCCGCCAGCGTAGCCGCCACGATTCTTACGACCGAAACGGCCGCGAAGTACGCACCGGAACCAGGCGGCGTCGGTCGGCGCGGTGAGCCAGCTGACGACGAAGACCGGCGGCCGCCCGGCTGGAAGACCCGGGTCCTCGTCGGAGAACGAGGGAAGGAGGCTTTGCTGCGCGGGGCCAACACGTTCGCCGAGGTGGTCAGTACCACCCACGGACCCCGTGGTTTGAGTGTGATGATCGCGCGCAAATCCCCCATCGGCGCCAGGACGCCGACCGTCAGCCGGGATGGGGCCGCCGTTGCCCGGGCGATCGACCTTCCCGACCCCGCCGAAAACATCGGGGCACAATTGCTCCGGGAAGCCGCCCTTCGAACCGAAACCACCGTCGGAGATGGCACGACCACCGCCACCGTGCTCGCTCAGGCCATCCTGCAGGAGGCCCATCGGCAGATCGCCGCCGGACGCAACGCCATGTCGTTGCGGCGCGGTCTGCAACTCGCCGCCGCCTACGTCGACGCCTTCCTCCACGAGCGGGCGCAAGCCATTTCGACCCACGAAGATATCGAATCGATCGCCCGGATTTCGTCGGGGGACGCTCGCATTGCGTCCGCCGTCGCCATGGCCTTCGACCAGGTGGGGCACCGAGGCGCGGTGGACGTGCGCGAAGGAACCGGATTGGATGTCACCTGCGATTTCGTTGACGGCCTGCGCGTTGACGGTGGGCTGCAGTCACCGTTCTTCATCACCGATCCGCAGCGGGCGCAAACTGTCCTGGATCAGACGTATGTCCTCGTGCTGACCGGGTCCGGTCTGCCCGTCGCGGAGATCGCCCGCCTTGTGGAGATTGTCGGCGATGCGGGCGGCAAGAACCTGCTCATCGTCGCCGCCAATTTTCCCGGCCAGGTGCTGGGGTTTCTAGCGGCGAACTGGGCTCGAGGCGCAGTCAGGGCGTGCCCCGTGCTGGCTCCCTACTCCGGCGCCCTTCAGCATGGAATTCTTCTTGACGTGGCCGCGGCCACCGGAGCCAGGCCAATATCGCCAGAGACCGCTCTGATCTGGAAGCCCGAGATGTCAAATGTATTCGGTCACGCCGCCCGGGTGGTGGCCTCCCCGGAGCACACCATGTTTGTCGGGGGGCGCCCCGGACCGGGAGCCATGCGACGCCGGCGCCGCCAGGTCGAAACCCAGTTGAGCGGGGAGAAACAACCTCGCTTGCGCAAGGCGCTCGGCCATCGGGCGCTTCACTTATCCGGCAAGGTCGCGTTGCTCGAAGTGGGGGCAGCCACCGAATTGGAACGACGCAACAGTCTCCAGCTTACCGACGATGCCGTTCGCGCCGTGCGGGCCGCTATGGAGGAAGGGGTGGTTCCGGGGGGCGGCACCGCGTACCTTCACGCCGGCCGGTCTCTTCCTGAATATTCCGATGCGGAGAGCGACACCGCCGTCGGGATTTCTATCCTGCGCAAAGCCCTGGTGGAACCATTTCGATCGATCGTCGCCAACTCGGGAGCCAATCCCGGAGAAGTGCTCGCCCAGGTTCATTCATTGCCCTTCGGCCATGGCTACGACGCGGCGCAGGGCAAGTTCGTGGACCTACTTGGGTGTGGAATCGTGGATCCCGTAAAGGTCGCTCAGCATGCGCTTCGCTCCGCGATCAGTGTCGCCATCTCGTTGATCACGACCGACTCGGTGATCGCCCCAATCCCGCCGCCGAGTTCGGGAATCATCGAGGTCGATGCCGGTACGTATGCCCGGATGCTGGCCGACGATCCTTCAGTCGATTGGGGTCGTTGACCGGAGACTAAGCGGGCTCAGAACCGGCCGTGACAACGCTCGGGCGGAGCATGAGGCGGCAGCCTGGCGAGATGAATGACCGAAATAGTCGGTCAAGGGGTTCCATCCCTCGTACAGGTTCGGCCGCAGACACTTGCCGAATCTGGTCACTGTACGGATCGCGGTGAAATCGCCAGAAGATAGGTGCTCTTTGAACCGCTCCTCCGGGCTCTTGCCGGTCTGTCCCACGTAGAGACAGTCCATCCCTTCGCGATAGTCCGGATTCTCCTTGGCTATTCGTGCCGGGACGTTCTGGGCGAGCATCAAACTTGCTGCTCCAAGCCGAAGGTTAGGGTATCTCATTGTCGGCAGGCCTGCGGCGTCTTGCAACCGCTGCGAGTTGCAGTCGCGCGCGCGTTCGACCTCTCAGTCCGTACCAATCCCGCCGAAGGTGTCACGTGATCGTCCACTCTGGGCAGCGGCGTGAGCGCCTTCGGCTCCTCCGACCTAGCAAGACAAATCAGCCCTGGTCTCTCCAAATGCACGGGACACGGGTAGCCCCGGGCAGGATGGGCGAGACCGGAGACAGCCCCCGAGAGGTTTTGAAGGGTCTGGAGGCGGTGGACAACGTGGATTGTTGATGCCCGCGGTTCAGTCTCGTCCTGCTATCAGGCAATCAGAGACCAACGTTTGCCCGGGGGCGCCCGCACTCACTGCTCTGGGGGTGACGGGAGAGCCGGGATTGTTAAGGATCCTCCCGGGGGGTACTCGCCCCGGCACTAATCTGAACGATCCGTATCAGTTGCTGTGGTAGCAGGTACCCGGGAAGTAGGAACTGCCACCGCCTAGAAAGCATGCCTGTCGGTCTGTCATGCTGCCAACAGGTCCTTCCGGGCCTCTGGGGCCTTGCGCGCCGTTAGCCCCTCGCTGACCGGCTGGCCCTTGAACACCCGTCGATCCCGCTGGGCCAGTGGCCCCTCGTGCTCCCTGCGGACCTGATTCACCTGCTACTCCCGGGGGACCCTCAGGCCCAGCAAGTCCCTGCTCCCCCGCCGGTCCGCGCTCGCCCAACGCCCCCTGCACACCCGGCGGACCTGCCGGTCCTGCCGATCCCTGCTCCCCCGCGGGTCCGGAGGGTCCGGCTGAGGGTCCCGGCGGGCCGACCGGTCCAGGGGGGCCTTCCGGACCCTGCGGTCCCTGGTTCAAGGTCAGCACCTCGTTCAGTTTGGATTCGACCCGGTGCAACTCGGTGGTAGCTCCATAGGCAACGACGATGGCGATGGCGGCGACACCCGCGGTGAGTGCGAGCGGCACGTAGATCCTCATCTGATTCCCCTTGTCGGATTGGAGGTGCCTTCGAGCGGGAATGCCCGTAGTGGAACCCTAGATGAACAAGAGGGTACCCCCGGCCCCCTGTCCGGGGCGCAGAAGAGTTTCAAGTACTAGAGGGCCGCCGGACCGTTTGAGTTTCTTGAGCATCCGCATCACACGCTCTGGACCACGGCGTTCGTATTCTTGAACACCAACCGTCCGAACAGCCATTCATCAAAACGGTACCCAGTAGGTCACTTGCGAAGCTTGTTTGCGGGTTCCCATCAGGGATTCGTATCAGACCTGCCGGGTCACCTCGGAGATCACCCTCGAGGTACGCCGTTCGTCCCCATCGTGGATGCTATTAGGTACCGAATCACGCAGCGCTGTAGGAGCTGATCATGACATCTGAATATGGGCGGGACACCCCGTCATCTCCTGGCCCGAAGCTCGTCCCTGCTGTGGAGCATTTTGAACCACCGCCTCCGCTCACGCCGGGCAATCTGGGGCCGATCATACAAAGTTTTGAGGAGATCAACCGAACATACGGGACATTTTCCAGAGCATCCAAGGCGCTTGTGCTGGCAACAGTGAACCTTCTGAGGTCCCGGGCCGGTGAGTGGGCAGTGCAAGAACTGCGAGACAGGTTTCCAGACCTCTTGGAGAAGCTGGACCGGCTGGACGAGGACCTCCAAAGGAATCCGCTAACACCTGCCCCGCCCCTGCCAGATCCGGTACCGGTGGAGGCACCGTCAATCATCTTCCATGGTCGTGGCGGTGCAGCCTCTCGCCCGAACGATGTTGCTGAGGCGGAGTTCTCGGGAGATGAAGAAGCGCCTACACCGAGGCGGCCTTCAGGACAGGAACGCAACGGTCCTGACGTCATCATTTGCTACGGCGAGAAGTCCCGTCCCGGAACCTTCCGTCGACTGATCTCCTGGCTGCTGCCTGGCCGATAGTCGCCGACGATTCTGGACCGGCTCTGACACGGCAACCAGACCTGCGAGACCAACAACCCGTCGGATTCTGTCGCGTTATCTAGCCGCGGATCACTCAACCCTCGCTCGACGCCTACGAGGGGGCGCGGATTCGCGCGCCTCGCGCCAAGATTGATGGGTCTGTCAAACGCCTAGGCATCCCGGACGGAAGCGGGAGGCTGACTACGGTAGCCCGGCGGCAGCGATCCATTGACGGAGGTCGCCGTCCGCCTTCCAGAACTCGGTGACGTCGTTCCCCTCGGGCACTCGGAGTTGGCAGAATCGATCGGACTCAGATAGCAATCGTGCAGCACCCTTCTCCCCCTCCTCATCGTTGTCGTACGCCACGAGAATCCGGGAGTAGGGAGCCAGAAACTCCCACGTTTCACCGATTGGCTTGCTGGCGCTGCCGAACGTCGCCACATCGACCAGGTCGCCTGCTTCCTGTCTGAGCAACATGCAGTCAAACTCGCCTTCGACTAGGACCAATACGTCCCTATCTTGAAACAGATTCCCTCCGTACATGAGTGGGTGCCCGCCATCCGATCTACGACGCTCTTTGTCGGCCCAGGCCAGGGATGTGTACTTCTGATCCGAACTGTCCATCAGCCTGACCTTCACCTGCTGAAGCCTCATATCGGGCGAGAACCAGGGGATGAGAATGCCCGCTGGGACCCAGAGTCCATGGGGCTGGCCCTTGGCAGGGACGATGCCCAGGTGGGACTCCAAGATGGTGTCGGGTGTCAGCCCCCTCTCGCTGGCCAGGTAGGCGTGGGGGGCTTCATGAGCCTCTTCTTTGAAGACCCGGATGCCTTCTAGCAGGACCTGGATCGCGGCCCCTATAAAGTCACGGCTGGGCGCCCGGGGCGGCGGCATATGGAGGGAGCCAGCAGAGGTGGCGGTATTCCAGGTAGTTGGAGAAGCGTCTCCACCCAAAGTTGCGCAGGCCTCCTGGAACCCGACGCCGTCTCGTCGCCTCACGTACTCAATGGCGTCCTGCCAGCGCTCGTCCGGAGAGCACTGGCGGCACCACCACATGCCGCGCTCGGGCTGGACCCGAAATCGGTCCCTGCCACCGCAGGACGGACATGGCCCTGCGTACTCGCCGCCGCCGGTCGAGGACACCCTCCTGAGTCGCGTGTCGCGCCCGATGAGGGTGAGCAGATCGACTCGGGACCTGAGATCGGCAGTATCTATCACGGTTGCGGCCCGCCAGGCGGACTCATCGCGGTATTCGCACAATTCGCAGTATTCAAGAGGCACTCCCATTCTGCGAATTCCGCGAATTGTGCGCCCGGGGATTGACTTCCAAGACCGGGCTGGGCCTCCGCCCGGGTCCAGTCCGTGGGGCAGGCTCCACGGATCGGATGTAGCCGTGCTCTTCCAGCAGGTGGAGAGGATCGTCAAGATCCTTGGCCTTGAGGAAGCGCCCCTTCAGCGCCTCAAAAGCGTCACGCTTTGAGAAACGTTCCTGGCCCGTCCTGTCTATCCAGTCCAGCACTCTCTGGGCCGCTTCGTTGGCTGAGTTGGCGCCCATCAGGCCGAAGGCTGCCGAGGCGTGAGGGATGAGGTATCTACCGATCAAGATGGCTGACTCGGCCGTCTTGGCTTCGATGACCTTCCTGTCTGCGGTCGCATTATTCGCACAATGCGCCAAATGCAGGAGGCCCATGATGCGTCCAACAGCGCCGGCGAGTTTGCCGCCCCAGTCTTCGAGGCCGAACAAGGTTCCCCCAGGGTTGAGGTTGTCCTCGATATCCTGCTCAAACTGGAGGAAGAGTTCGTGGGCATTTGGATTCAGAGTCAACCGGTCCGGGTCGGCACCGTCCGGGGGCTTGCCAGAGTGAAGAAGGGCAAGGACGCCCTCAAAATACAAGTTACGGACGTTGTCCGGTACGGGTGGCGAGTTCACCTTCCTCCGTCCTACGAGGC
>Ga0187827_10002175_pt1 | contig 27196 bp, 19 predicted proteins | sample ETNtaG_39_FD_167969 | JGI IMG/M metagenome (GOLD analysis project Ga0187827, IMG submission 167969) | Marine microbial and viral communities from oxygen minimum zone, Eastern Pacific Ocean - ETNP2014_SV_150_PacBio MetaG (Illumina Assembly) | ecosystem: Environmental > Aquatic > Marine > Hypoxic... | reverse complement strand
CAGGCTACGATTTCATCGGCTTCACAGAAGACCTGGCCAAGCTCACCGAGGATGAATTCAAGAAGCTTCAGGACATCTGTAAGGCAAACAGTTCGGAGGCGTTCAAGGCTTATCCCGGTTACGCCTACCTGGATGAATCGGGGAACTCATGGGTCACGTTTTCGGATCGTCTGCGATGGCCGGAGAAAGGGTGGCTCAGCGATAAATACCCGGGCCGCATCAAGATTAATAATCCCCTGTCCCGCGGTTGCCAGTGGCCGCCGGTCGTCCTGGTAAAGTCCAACAGCAATCCGGAACGTGCCGTTTACCAGGGCAACTTCAAGGTCATCAGTCTCTACACCTACGAGAACGGAAAGCTTGTCGATGATTCCGTCGCTACCTATCTGCGACTGCAAAAGATGAGATACCAACTGGCACCGGTTGCCGTGCACCTGGTTACTTCACCGGACCAAGTGCTCAAGGCAAAGTCGAACGGATTCCAGACCTGGGTTCGCTGGTACGACGATCATGTGGTCGATGCGTTGAGCGGCCACATCGGCAAGTATCAGGGGAACTATGTTTTCTTTCGTTCATCCTTCGTTTCAAACGGGCCGATTATCGAGGACAACCGAATCCTGAATTTCGCCACGAGCGACTTGGCCATCCCGACCAACGATCGTTTCCGCCTGCACATCCGTGCCTCTTCGCAGGACGGGCTCGATGAAGTGGAAGTTTTGAACAGCGATTCTGGCCGGCCCTGGCGGCGATTCCTCCCCAACGGCGCAAAGGAATTTGAGATCAGTCTCGACCATTTCCACGATCGGCAGTACGTCCTGATTGTTCGGGCGAAGGACAAAAACGGCAAAACCGCCATCGGCTGGGGCGCGTGGACAGGCGTGCAGGAGAACAGCTTCCCGCGCTGTTCGGACAACATCAATACCATGCCGCGTGGCAAGTGGTGGGGCCAGCCGAAGCACCTGCAGAATGTCCGCGGCATCGAAAACTACCTCGTGGTGCGGAACTTCAGGTACTGCGGTCTTCCCACGTTCAGCCCGCTCAAGGAATTCAGCCGGCCGGCGGTAGAGTACTACCCGTACCTGGCCAGCAGGTTTGGGACGATCCTCGACTGCATCATCCAAGACCACTATCCATCGACGGCCAGCGGCAATCCAGACCGGAACGACATCGCGGAACTGGCCGTCCCGAACGAATTCGTCACGGGCCGCGCCAGGCACACGCTTTTCACTCCCTGGCAGGACGGACCGCTGATCACGCTGGTGGAAGGCGACTTCGTTGCGAAGAAGGACTTCGAGCTCAAGCGCGCCGAAGTGATGCACTTCAACGGGCGCCAGAGAGCGGACAGCTTTTGCGCGACCCGTGCTGATGGGACGATCGTCGCCGGAAAGATCACGATGGCTCAGCGGTCTTACATCGGCGATCTGCCGGCGAACGGCTTCGCTGCGCTTTTCCACCAACCATTTCGCGGTTCGGTCGGGCTGATCGCTCTTCAAGAGGGCCTGAAGTATTTCGCCTTCACCGGCGGCAAGGAGTGGTACCACCTGCGCGGCCAGCTTCAGGACGATGACCGGACAGTGAAAGCAGGAGAGAAGCTGACCTACCGATACCTCGGTGTGATGAGCAAGCTCGACCCGCCGCCCGATATCCGTTTCATCACGAACATCCTCGATACCCTCGGCCTTCGCGGCAAAACCGCATACCGGATCGATCCCTCGATCGGTTTCGTCAGCGATGATCGATTCGTCTTGAAGCTTCAGGCACAGGATTTCGGCTTTGCAGGCAAGATCACCCAGGCGAAACTGCCCCTGAATTTGCCCGTAGAGATCGAGGGACTGAATCCCCGCTGGCATGCCGCCATTTGGTACAAAGGCAGGAACACTTTTGTCCTTCCGGAATGGGTCGTCAATGACATGAACCAGCGTTACACCGTTCGCCGGAATCGGGCCATTGTGAACGAGCTCCGGGCTTTCCCTGTGTTGGAGGAAGGCAATGGCATCGTGCAGATCGATACGGAGATCGGAGACAAAGAGATCTTCATCGGCAATCTCCTGACGAGCGACAATCCGAACGTGTATCTGACGCTGGTGGACACGCGGCCTCAGAAAGCTGCCTTCGTCATCCACAATCCCACCGATGAGACCATCGAGTGCGAAGTGCGGAACGCCACAGGCTTCACCTTGATGGGCAATTTCGCCACGAAGACAAAAGTCAATCCGGGCAGTTCATTGAAGGTGATGGTGCCGCACAAATGAGCGATCCGTCGTTCGCGAACAGATCACCACGATGTCTGAGCATGATTCATGACAGAATCGGTGGTGACAAGTAACATGCATTCAGTCACAGCACGTCGGTAATGGCAATGTGTTGTTTAAGTTTCATTTGATGGACTCTCATGTCAGAAAGAGAGATTCTGCATCCGGTCGAGATCATCCTGCTGGGGGTCTTTACTCTCACATTGTTCGTATCCGGACCGGGGCAGGCCGAACGAACCGCCTGGAATGAGCTCCCCCGCAAGGGATGGGAAGAAGATGCCCGGGAAATCAAAGGACTCAAGGGGCCTAAACAAGTCTGCATCGGATACCCTCCCTCCCAGGCATCGCAGCTTACATTTGCCAGTGCCGAATCTTTTCCGGCCAGGGCTCTATGAACTGAAACTGACCCTCCGCCCCTCGCATACTTCAGGAGCGATTGCTTTTCACAGCAGTGTTCGGATCGAGATCAACGGACAAGAGGCCGCGGACCTGGCGGGGATCTACTTTGCTCGAATCCATCAGCCTGAAACGCGGAGTATTCAGTTCATACACCGAACCGCGGGGCCACTAGAGATCCTGGTGTCTGCTGTCAGCGATTCCAAAGTGTGCGAGAGGATCTTCACTGTAGCCAAACTGAAATCAGGTGGCCCTGTCCTCGATGTGAAGCTGGGGAGTGACGGCGAAGACGAAGATGAGGATATGGAATCGACGGACGACCTCGAATTCATCCCACATCCAGGAAATGCGTTCTATTACGTTATGGACAAAGCCGAGCTGCAGCCCCTGTCCCGGTCCGGCCATATCTCTGCAATCGGTGTGAACAAAGTCCGGTATGTGCCTGGCGAGACACTCACGGGATCAATCACGCTTGAAGATGTCGGAGGCAAAGGGAAACAGGCAATGTGTCTCTGTTCCTCGAACATGATGTGAAGACGCGGCTAAAAGTCAGAGAGATCGAAGTCCGGCTGAAGCCGGAGCGGCAATCGATCGGTTTTGAGATTCCATTGCCTCATCGCGAGCTTGGCCACGCGCTGGTGGCCGTCTTCACATCGGGAGACGGGAGGGATGTCTCTGAAACGGCAGAGTACTTCAACATAGCCGACAACTTTTATCGTGTGGCCATTCACGGGGGTATTGGCAGCCGCGGCGCCAGAAAATCTTCGGACCGGATCAGCAAACAGGTGGGCGGTGCAAGATCCTCCTACATCAACTGTTCCGAGTTCTTCGCATGGGCAGAAGAAGACATGGTGGAGATGAGTTCAGAAGGCGAATACTGGTTCTCGGGGCAGACCAATTATCATCTGAGCAGGACCGGGCTTCAGAACCTTATAGAGGCTGCTCACGGTCAGGGGATTTCCGTGGTGACCTACGGCAAGTTCGTCATGTCCGGTTATCTGGGATGGAAGACTGCATACGATTATCCCAACGATCATAAGAACCAGTATTTCTATCCTGTCGGCATGTGGGAAGGAGTGAACGTTCCCCTGCTGGATCGCTTTCGAAGCAAGGAATTCGTCCCGTATGGCTATCGACCTCATGTGAAAGGGGAGCGGGTCTTTGATGTATGGTGGCAGAATTTCATGCCCATCAATCCTGACCATACACCTCGAATGGTCAGAGTCGCCGCGGAAGAGGTGATCCGATCCATTGAAATGTTTGGTTGGGACGGTCTCCGATGGGATGGCCATCCGCGGGGTGGAGGGCAGTGTGGGGGGGCGGGAAGATACAATTTCCATTCAGCCCGAAAGACCCAGTCACTTGTCCGGTACTTCAAGGATATCGTTAACGAGGAGTATCCAAAATTCAGGCACGGGTATAACTATTACTTTGTGCAGAAGGAACCTGACTACAACTGGTCCTATGAAGATTTTGAGCTGGATGAGCTGTGCAGGGGCGGTGGACTGGTGATGAACGAATCGATACGGAACAGCGCGGGAAAGCCCTTCGAGTGGATCGCCAGGAATGTCCAGGTGGAAGGGGACCTCTCCCGGGAACGCGGCGGGTATCTCCTTGGGATCTCCTGCGACGGAGCGTCTGACCGGGATGTTCTTGTGGAGTCGATCATTTACTTCGCAGGGGGATGCCGTCCCATGGGTGCGGTGTCGAGCAATCGGCAGATCAATCGATACGGCACCCGGTATTCGAAGTACTCATTCGATGAAACTCTCAGCAGGCTTGGCAAACCGGAAAGGATCCTGAAGCCCTCTGCTCCGACGAAACTGTGGTGGCAGCCTTTTGTCTATGAGACCCGGATCGAGGAAGGCCGGAAACAGTTGGTGGTGAATCTCCTGAACATTCCCCGCCAGGGGACTCCTAAAGGGGAGAAAGCCTCCCGGGTCGTTTGGGACCTGAACCCGGGGACAGATCCCTTCGCCTTCGAACTGATGCTTCCCGCCGACCATCGACCCCTGGGCGCACACGTTATCGATCCTTTCAGTCTTGAAGTTTCTCCCGCCACGATGGAAGGCAACAGGGTCCAGATTCCTGCAGTAGCCATCTGGAAGGTCCTGGTGGTGGATCTGGATGTGGATGAGGGGGCCGAGTCGCTCTCTGAAAAATGCGGTTCGATTCGAACCCTGAATGCGAAGAGAAAAAACTTGAAAGTTGATCGTATCGATGCGCTTGCGCTGGACATTTCCAAATCTGTGGTGGAAGTGAACAAGGACATGTCGGCACTCTCCCCGAACAAAAAGAGGAACAGGAGTGTTGATGACCTCAGCCTGGAAAAGATGAGTTGGGACGAAAGGAATAGACATCTGCTTGAGGAAGGTGCAAAGCGATCCCCGGAGAGACTGATCAAAGGCTGGTGGAAAGGAGGGTCTCTACCGGCCGATCTTAAACTGAAGGACAAAGTCTGGTCCTTCGGCGATCTCACTCCAAAGAGGAATGGTGTCGTGGATATCTTTTACGGCCGTGGGGCTATCGATTATCGCCTTCGATTTATCGACATCTTTTCAGGACTGGAACGGTTTCGTCTTCGGGATGGCCCCCTGGCCGGTAGCTTTCGACATCATCCAGGGCTGAGGCTGCGGAATGGCATCTCGTGGCAGGAGTTCCCGAACTATGACCTGCTTCTGTATACCTCTATTCCTCACTGTGCCATCGGGGTGGAAAACAGTTACGCACTCGTGGAATACGTGAAGGCAGGCGGCGCAGTGCTGATGACGGGAGGCGAATACGCTTTCGGAAAAGGTGGTTACGACTTCACAATCCTCGAACGAGAACTTCTGCCAGTGAAATTTACGACAACGGTAGATGTGAAATACTCTGAGACTCCCCTGGCGATCGAGCCCGGTAAAGATCTCAGGGAGCTGAAAGCCAGTCTGGATTTTTCACAGAAGCCTTCCTTCTGGGCTTACAACCAGGTGGCACTGAAAGAGAGCGAAGGGGTGAAGGTGTTCCTGAAATCTGGTAATAGACCTGTCCTGATTGGATGGCAGCTTGGAAAGGGTCGTCTGGCCTGTTTACTGGTGGCCCACAGAGGTACCTCTGAGGAGGGTACCACCGCCTATTTCGATTGGGAAGACTGGCCTCGTCTAATGAGAGCTCTCATAACATGGCTGTCACCGGATGCATTGAAGGATGTACCGATCACGCCGAGAGAGCCGGAAAAAAAGTGGCTGACAATGATTCGATCGAAACTGGAATCGGCGATGTTCGAAGATGGAATTGACCTAGAGGATGAGGGCGGGGTGGAAGGAGGAGATGATGAGGCTCTGGCTGGCCTTTCGGTACTGGGGCAAGGCACAGATGGAGCCGGGAACGACCTGAAGCCGGATGATTTGAAGGAGCGTCTTGTATCCATCAGAGATGCTCTCAAGGGAAGGGGGCCGGTAATAAGTGCCTTGCTGGGAGAGCAAGTGTCCTCGGTGGGGAATCTTCCTTTTAAGGTGAGGAACTCGATCATCGATTTCATCCGGAGATATCCCCCGGAACAGCTCCTGGAGATAGCGAAAGTGTGTGTCGCAGATAAGAACGCCGTAGTCCGCGGGAGCGGGTATCAACTCCTCGCTATTTCAGGTTCCCCGCAGTTCGTGAAAGAGATGAATGCCAAACCCGGCGCATTCGAGACGGATCCGCTCGCACGGGAACGACTGTTGGCCCTCTCCCTGGTCTACTATCCCAGACCGGACCTCCAGAAAATGGGTGAGAAGAAGTTGGAGACCTGGAATCGAACTGTGGCTGACATGAAGGCAAGGTGGACCGGTGGGGAGGAGTTCTCGCTCAAGTCGCCGGCACTCCCTCTCCTGGATGCCGAATCGCTGTTTCAGAGGGTGGCCTGGCTGGCATATCTTTCCCGTCTGAAGCCCGATTTATACTGTGAACAGTTTGCGAAGGAATGGCTGATGACTTCCCAATACCAGGACTATTGTGGCCGGAGTATCAATAATCTCTGGGGGATGAACATGACTGCCAAGGAGCGAAAGCGGGCGGCAATCGTGACAAAAGTATGGCAGGAGCTCAGCTCCTTCTATGCTCGATTACGATTCCTGGCCCGTAAGGATATCGACAGGCTTTTCAGATCTCACAGCAGTCTGGTGGCTTCCGGATTTGCCAGAGCCCATTACACGCTGGAGGCCCGGCAGTGCATCAGTTTCCTGGGAGCATATACAAGAGATGAGACGAAGGGTCTCCTGGATATCTTGCTCAAGGCGAAACACCCCATGCTGTCTAATTTCGCAAAAGTGAGAAAAGCTGAAACGAAGTGAGCTGGGAACAGGGAACTGGTCGTCTACAGGTCCCCCCAAACTGGACAAATGAGTCAAGTTTCGGGAGCACCGTAGCTCTGGCCTCCAGGCCGGAGTTTCGCGGGCGAGCCATCGGCTCGCATAAGACGCCGCCCTGGAGGGCAGCGCTACGATGCGCTGCTCGACGGTTTGAGGCGAAGCTTCGCTATTACTATTTCCGGAACATCTTTACCCAGGCCCAGCAGCCCATTCCCAGCCCCCTTCAGGACCTCTAGCAGGTCAAGACGGGAGAGCTATTACGGATTTAAGAAATGGGAGTCCTCTTGTTCAGGGGCGAAGCCCCGGTCGTTTGCCTAGCCCAGCCCAACGGGCTGGGCTTAGTTTAGAGAAGGATTGCCATTCAGGGGCAACGCCCCGGCCATTTGCAGCAGGCCAGTCGTGCAAATGGTCGGGGCGTTGCCCCTTAGATTGTGCTTCATTACTTCCCAGCCCGCCGGGCTGGGCTAGGCAAACCGGCGGGGCGTTGCCCCTGAAATCCGTAAAGCCCCCCGTCTTGACCGTCTTGACCAGTAGGTTTGTCGAGGTCCGCTCCTCTGCCGGGGAGCCCTTCAATCCTAATTTTGTGCATTAGAATCCGGGAAGATTACTTTGGAGTGCTGCGACTTGTCGCAGCTTTCATTTTTCGAGGATGGTCAGTAGAGACAATGACTGCGAGTTCTTTCTTCCTTCAGAGGCATTAGAAAGTGAAAGCGGCGACAAGTCACCGCACTCCAAAGTGGTGTTCGCGACTCGAAGGTCTAATGCACAGAATAAGAATTGAAGGTCTACCAGTTCGAGTGTAATGCCTGCGGCCGCCGCTTTGGAAAAAATCTGAATCAACGGCAGTGAAACACACGATCCTCAACTCAAACGTCCCAGCGTTAGGCTGCTCACAATTCCATCGCGCCCCGCGCTGTTCCTGGACCTCACCTGAAGGGAATTCATCCCCAGATGCACGTCCCACTTAAAGACACTGGCACATTCGGTCCAGGGACCCTTATCCACGCTTGCAAGATAACATTCGAAATTCGGAGTGTTCGTCTCCAGTGAAACATTCAACACATCTGGTTCCTCATGCCCCTCCAGGCTGTAATGCACCTGGTTCAAGGTTTCGAACATGTCGGCGTACCGATTCGTGTGCTGGGTGAAGTGCGCCAGCGGGGGAACCCTTTCATCCGCCCAGTCCAGGTAATTGTTCCACGACCATACTTCTACCCCCTGGCTTACCGGCAGAGGCCTCTCTCGGCTGAAGACATCGCCCCGTGTGACGATTCGAAAATGGCAGAATGTCTTGAAGATGTAGAACGCGCCCTCCTCTACCGATTCGGGATGGCAACCCTCACGGAACGCGATTGGAAGATCCTTAACCAGAGCATCCAGATCCTGGTGAAACAGATATGGACGATCCCACCTCTCGGGTCGATCCAGGCGATCTACGAGGGCCTGGCGTATCTCATGAGTGTTCAACGGGACACGAGTGGCCTTGTCGTACCAGTAATAATCTCTGGTGGCATCCAAGTGCACCCACTTTCGGTAATCATTACTCCACACTTCGGCGATCTCGTGTCCGGTCATCCCTTCACTGTGGATGTTCACATGTCTTGCCGGGAGCCCCATACTCAGGCAAGCCGCGACGAGAGCCACATTGGAATAGAGACACATCCTGTCCCGTCGCGAATTCTCATACTGGTTCATCCGGATCTGGCCTGTTTCATCTCTTTCGAGAACCAACCAGTCGAGAACATTCCAGGGGAAAGTGCTGCACGGGCCCAGGGGAACCAAGTAAGCCCACTTGAGAAGCCTCTCGATCATCTCGAACTCAGTCTGTGCACCGGCAACCACCGCGTCCAATTCAAACTTCTTTCTCAACTCAACCAGGGAGGGATGGTGATAATCCTCATGCCTGAAATTAATGGACGACCGCAGAATCCTCTCATTGCTCGATTTAAGAACCCTCACATCGAGTTGAGGGCCAGACTCCTCAACTTCTGCTTCCATCTGAACGCCTTCCAGGTGGGGAGTTTCTCCTCGATTTTCAGTATGGAAAGAGGCCTTCCATTGGACGTATCGGCCCCTTACATCTGTTAAAGATTGACCGGATTCGCAGGGAGACCAATCGCTCCAGTAATCGGTAGATACCGTTGGCGTCGTTCCGGTCCGGGTATGGAACACGAGCTGAGTTCCCGCGGGAACCTGGGCATCCCACGCAATCCGGATGTCGCCGACTTTCATGCACTGCTTGATGACGTCTCCATCCGCAGAACAGGAATCAACAACCGTTGATACTAATTCGCCTCCTTCCCGATACCGGTCAAGGACGAGGCGAACGACATACTCCCCTCGCTCCTCCTCCCAGGATTCTCCTCCATCCGTGCTGAAACTGCTGGAATCAGGAAGATCAGCCGGTCCTTCCATTCCGATGGCAAAATTTCGGTAGTCAGCCACGGACAATTGCCAGCCCGGACGGCCGTCCGCCGCTTCAAAGGTAATCTCATTGTCTCCTGGCTTGAGGGCTTCAGGAGGCAATTCGACGTAATACCACCGGCTCCAACTTTTATTCCCAGCGGTGAGCTTGCTGTATTGATGGGCGTCGGGACAGGCAACAGTTGATGGCGGCCTCTGCACGGCATGACCATTCATCGTGACGAGCAACGTCGAATCATGTTCCAATTCCTCCGTAGCAACGAACGCTAACTGAGCTCCCTCTGTCCGGCAGTCGTCCAGATGGAGCACTTTCCGATAGACCGTACCCGGCGCCACGTCGATTAGAGGTTCGATGTCAGGGGAGCGACCTGATCCCGGCGCATCATTCTCTATGACCTGGCCTCGAAAGAGGTGAATTCCGCTGTGATGGTCCCCCATCCACAGATTATGAATCTCAGCATCTTCATAGATTCGAGAGGCCGTTCGTTTCCTCACGATGCTTACCGTTGTTGTTGAGGCCATGGGTCGTTCCAGGAGAGAGAGTGAGTTCGCGCTTCGCTCGATTCTTGAGGGCTTGACCGGGATGTCAAGGGCCGAGATTGGATTCCAATCCCCAAGCTGACTCCTTGACGGGCTGAGGATGCATGGATATCAAATGTACACTTGTTTCCCGGATGGTTTTCGAGTCTACGCAGAGGACACTCAGAATGAAGATTACAGAAGTCGACCTCTATCAGGTGGAAGTTCCCCTGATCCCGCCGATCGCCAAATATTTCCCGAAGATTTACGACATCGTGATATGCCGGGTCCATACGGACGAAGGCCTGGTTGGGATTGGAGAGGCACAGTTAGGCAACCAGGCCCTGGCCGAGAGGAGGCAAATCGGCGAGGCCCTGGTGGGCAAAGATCCGCTGGCCATCAATCCATACGCCGAGCAGGGACCATACGAATGCGCTCTCCTTGACATTGCCGGACAGGCATACGGCATACCCATCCATCGTTTCCTTGGTGAGAGGGTACGAGACCGGGTGCCCGTCTCCTATTGGTCGTGCCACATGGAGCCCCACGAAACGGCCGCTGAAGCCGAAGTGGGTGCCAATCTGGGATTCACCAACCATAAGCTCAAGGCCAGATCCTGGGACATCGTAGAAACGGTTCGACTGATGAAAGAGGCGGCGGGGCCTGACTATACGGTAGGAGTGGATCCGAATACCCAATTCGAACTGGTCCATCGGGCGACAAAGCTCGCCGCGGAACTGGAGACCTTCGGGAACGTATCTAATTTTGAAGATCCGGTTCTGAAAACGAACTATGACTGGTATCGGCTGCTGCGGGAGAAGACCGGTATTCCCATCGCCCTTCACTTGGGCACTCCCAATTCTGTCCTCGCCGCGCTGAAGGCAGAGTGTATCGATTACGTGAACCTGGGTGGCCCCGCAATGCAGGTCAAACGTGCGGCCGCAGTTGCCGAAGCAGCAGACGTCCCGTGCTGGATACAGATGGGAGGTGTCTGCCTGGGGGTGCTGGCCGCATACTCCGTACACGTACAATGTACGATCCCGAATGCGACTCTTCCCTGTGACGAACTGCCTTTCGTAAGAACGGCGGATATTCTCGGAGGAGGACTCGTACTTGAAAAGGGACACTTCCAGGTACCCGACGGGCCTGGACTGGGAGTCACTCTGGACATGGATGTCATTGAAAAATATCGTGTGGCGTAGAGCCATGCAGAGGGGCCGACGCCCAACGCCATCGTCCTGTAACGCCCTCCCTCAGACCGATGCAGTTGGCTAAAGGAACGCCACCGTAACTCAGATTCGTCGGACTTCACGCACCACGTGCTCGACGGTTTTGGCGATGCGATCCTCGACGTCCCCAGCCCAACGCCAGGCTGGACGCCCGTATTCGTCGAGATGGGGTCCACCCTCATAGCCGCCTTCCTCCCACACCCGGCGGGAGGGGATGTAGGCGGCCATGTCGTTGGCGTATCCGCAGACCCAGGTCGTCGGGCCAAATTCCCGCTTGAATCGGAGCGAGTAGTCCACCACGGCCTCACCTCCGATGGAAATCAACAGCAGCTCGTTGCCGATCTTCCAGGCCTGGACGGGGTAGGGGTAGGAAGAGGGGAAGACCGCGCCCTCGTCTATCAGCTTCATCATGCGATTGGCCCAGCGTGCGCGCACCGCGTTGTCGCCTTCAGCCACCGGCAAGAGTGTTTCACGGGTCACGAGTTCATCGTAGTCGAGGTCCACAAACTCGAAGGCCGAGCGCAGGCCACTGGATACCGGCCGCATTGGCCCGGCGAGAACTTCCTCGACCGCGTCGGAGAGCATCCTGCCGTAGCGCTCGCAGAGCTCCACCTTTCGTCTTGGAATGGGGTTCTGATCTGCACCCGAGGCATTGAAGAACATGGCCGCAGTGTCGGGATGGCTGGCTTCCAGATTGGCCTGGGCGAAGCCTGGATAGTCGCCGCAATACGTCGTGAACGAGAGAGTGGTCGGATGGCAGGCGTAACCGAACAGCACGCCATGCAACTCGCCGCCTGGTCCGCGAACGGCCAGGACCGGGACATAGTGATCGACCACACCTTTGAGGGGTTTGCCCTCGGCCAACAGCGCCGACACCTCCGTTTCAGTGTTCTCGCGGCGGTTCACGGCGAAGGTGCATTTGCCTTCGCCCATGAAGAGTTGCGCTGGCTGCCAGTTGGCCAGCGCCTCAGCTACGGCCTCCACCACCTGGCCCTCCATCCAATCTGAATACTCATCCACCAGGCGCCGCTGCTCATCGTCCAGGGGATAGTAATCGACGAGGTCATCCTTCAGAACCGGGCCGCAATGATTGTGCGAGAAGGTGAGCATGAACTCAGAGCGGTCCAACGAGAAGCGATGGCTCATTTTCGCAAAGAGGCTCTCGTAGATTGTCTTTGACATCCCCATGTGGTCGGTGGTCGCCATGACTACACGCTTTCCGTCCGGTGCACGGAGAGCCAGCACCTTGACCCAGAGGTCATGAAGCTTGCCGTCAGGCGCACGTTTGGTGCCATATCCCGCCAGCCACACAGGTGTCCTTGGTGTGATGACCCGACGGCTAATGCCAACATTCCAGTCATTCATGTTGCTCCTCCTTTTCTAAACAGGCCGGCATAAGTCATTGCGCATTCTCTGCCCCGGACAGCTTGCTCAGGAGCTGAATAAAGAATGATGATTCTTCATTTATGATTTTCGAAGTCAGAAATGTGCTGCCTGAAAGAATGCTTGACTTCAGAAATCAAAAATCAGAAATCATCATTCTCTATTCGGATTTCTGAAATGGTTTCAGTCGGACGTAGTTGACGCTCATCCAGATTACTCGTCTCAGAATTCGGATCACGTCATCAACATCGCCCTTGCGAACGCACAATCTTCACAACTGCGGTCATCGCGTTCAAAATCGTTGAATATCTGATAGAGGCCCTGCTGGCGGCGTGAGTTCGTGATCAGGCGGTCGGACCTCTCTGGGCCTCCGAGCACCCGGTCCACCATGAAGCGGGTAACACTCGATTCCGGCTGCGGCGGCATCTGGTCATAAAGCTGGTGAAGGAACGATTCCAGGTGCTCATCGCCGTCTTTTCGTGCAAGACCGAGCAGGGCAGGGAGGAGGACGTTTATGAGGATGATCTCCACCCGTTCCTTGCCTATCAGGCGCATCGGGTTCTTCGTCTCTTTGCCGCCGAACTTACATCGCAGGGCCCAGTAAGGGTCATCAATGCCGGCGAAGATAGCGTCTACGGATTTCATGACCTTCAGGATGTCTTTGCGAACGAGAAAGCCCTCCTTTCGAACGATCTTCTGCGGCAGTGCCCGGTGGACGCTGTTCAGGATTCCATCGTCATGGTACTGGTGGATGAAATGGGCCACGCCGGCAATGCGCCGTTGGGGAAAGTTGACCGGGCGGGTGCCTGAGAAACTCCATGCGGTCGATAGTGCGTTTGATTTGATTTCGGACGCATTGCGGAGTTGCTCCCTGTATTCCCGGGTCAGATCGTAGGTTTCAGGATCGGGCATCCCCGGTAGAAACTGTTCGAGGGGCATCAGGCCGGCCGCATGAAAGAGCGCGGCCTGGACGGCCTTCACGCCGGAGGGGAGTAAATGACGAAGTTTCTTGAGCGTGGCCTCGCGGGCGAGTTCCTCGAAGGGCTGCTTGTTCCTTTTGTAGCCAAGCGCCTGCATGAGGAGTTCGTAAAAGATTTGGTCTTCACCGACGATTTGCGAGCGGTGTCCGAAATACTGAGCTTTGCGAAGGATGCGTTCGTCGCCAGCGTGGTCGAGGAAGTCGCCGACCCATTCTTCGCTCACCGTGCCTTCTTCAAGATACTGATGACAGAGCCCTGCTGTCGCTCCTTCCGGCCGGGGAAAATCGCCCTGGTCGAGCGCGCTGAGCAGTTCTTTCAGATCGCCATCGATGTTGTCTTCGATGACGAGCTGCCGAATGGGCTGGCCGGACTGATTAACGATGAAGTCATCGTCGCTGTCATTCCAGAGCACCACATGCAGGAGCACATTGTTGTAGGCGGGATCTTCATGATGGCTGTGCTGATACCAGCCGGATGGCTCGAGATGGATTTCAACATCGCAGCGCTGAACTTCCCCATCGCCGAAGACAAGCTCCGCTTTCAGGAAATCCGGTCCGGCCTCGACGTTCCACCAGCCAGGTGTGACCACTCGAACAGATTCTCCATCAACCGTGGTTAGAGACTCGGTCGCCAGGTACTGCCCATACCAGATGCAGCGAACCACCCGCTCACGGATCTGCATGCCGCGATAGTTGAGCCGCGGCTCGGTGACGCCCGATGCCTGCTCGAGGACAGTGCGGTAGCGCTCGGTGAAACGATGCATGAAGGTCGGTGAAGGGATTCAGGGCTCAGGATTCTGGATTCTGGATTCTGGATTCTGGATGCTGGATGCTGGATTCAGGATTCAGGATTCAGGATTCAAGATTCTGGATGCTGGATTCAGGATTCAGGATTCAAGATTCTGGATTCAGGATTCAGGATTCAGGATTCAAGATTCTGGATGCTAAATCAAGGAAGCAGGTTTCAGGATTCTGAGTTTTCAGTTGCCGGGCACTTCGTGCTCGCCTTTGGGCTCGCGGCTCATCAGGTCCCTGACTGCTTCTGCCGGGCTTTTCTGATGAAACAGGACGGCGTAGATTTCCTCACAGATCGGCATTTCGACCTGGTACTTGAGGCTGAGCTCTCGTAAGGATTTTGTCGTCTCCACTCCTTCAGCGATCTGCTTCATAGATTTGCGGATTTCGTCAAGCGTCTCGCCGCTTCCTATGCGTTCGCCTACCGCACGGTTACGGCCGTAGGGGGAGGCGCAAGTGGTGTAAAGATCGCCGACCCCGGCCAGGCCAAGAAATGTCTGCGGCTCGGCGCCCATGGCCTGACCAAGCCGCACGAGTTCTGACAGGCCGCGGGTGACGAGCGCGGCCTTTGAGTTATCGCCGTAGCCGAGCCCATCACAGATACCGGCTGCAATGGCGATGACGTTCTTTACCGCGCCGCCGAGTTCTACTCCAATGAGGTCCGGATTTGTATACGCGCGAAAATTACGCCCTGTGAATAGAGCCTGCACCTGATCCGAAAGACCGGGATCCGTCGCAGCGATGACGACTCCTGTCGGGCGGCCATGGACCACTTCCTCACAATGGCTCGGTCCGGAAAGCGCGCCAACCGGGATCTCTCCAAGCACGTCTCGTATGATCTCTGACCCGCGCTTCAACGTCTGCCGTTCGATGCCTTTCGAGCAGTTGATCATCGGCACACCGGCCGGGTACACCGGTGCGATGCGATCCAGAATCGCGCGCAGGCTCTGCAGAGGGATGGCTTCAAGGACCAGGCCGGCACCATTCAGGGATCCCTCTTCGTTGTCGCTAATGGTGATTTCCGGCGGGATCGTCGTGCCCGGCAGATAACGCTCGTTCACCCGGCTGTCGTTTATCCGGGCCACGTATTCCGGATCTCTGCCCCAGAGGGTGACCGAACAACCCTGGTTTCTGAGGTGGATGGCGATGGCTGTACCCCAGCCGCCGGTGCCCAGGACAGTGACATTGTTCATTTGCCGTCCTCGTTCTTCCAGGGGGTGATGATGACCGTCACTTTTGTCCCCGGTGGTGGCGAGTCGTCCTTGTTCACCATGAAACCAGCGTCATCGCCCCAGTAAGGATTACGTGAGCGGACAGAGTAATTCAGAATCGCAGACCGGTCATACCACACGCCAACCGATACCTTTTCGTAATCGCCGCCGAAGACCTTGCCCGCACCTTCAATATCCCGAATGCGCGAACCAGTAAAAATCCACGGCGCGGCCGGCGGGGTCTTCTTTGTTGTGCGGCGGATCATCAGATCTTCAACAGTGGAGGTCGTTTTCTTTCCCTTTGAATTCCACTTGATCTGAATCGAAACGGCGCCATCGATGAGCGCATATCCCGGGACACTTTTCACCATGCCATCCTTGGTAAGCTCGACCTCTCTTTTCTTCAATCCGATGAGGCCAAGGGCAACATTCAGATGCGAGGCTTTGGCATCGGTCACGAGGAGACTCTCATAGTCCTTACCCGCCTTCTGCACCATGAGGAACTCGATGATACCGTCATTCAGGGAGAGCTTGGCATCGACTTCAACGCGCTTGCTGGCAGGGAAAACGCGAATGCCGGGGAAGGTAACCTTTGCGGCGGTCTGTCCGGCTCTGGCGCCAGAGCTGACGAAAAGAATGATAAGTAATGAGTAATGAGTAAGTGATGCTCGGAGCGTGATGCGGGATGCCGGAAGTTTGATGCCATTCTGACTGATCTCTTTGCACTGATTGATCACTTTGCTCTGCCTCCTGATTCGTCACACTTTTCGCCCGATGACAATCGTATGCGGAGCCGGCGGCTCCAGGTGAATCGTCTCCAAATCAGTCAGACCTGCCTCGCGCATCCAGGATTCGATTTCCGTCCAGGAGTGCGCGCCCCCGGAATCGCTGGTCAGGAACATATTGAGAGCGAAAAGGGTCGACAATTCCGGCCCGTCTTTTTCAGCGTTCAGAAAGATGTCAGCAGCCACACAGATTCCGCCGGGATTCACTGATTCTGCCGCGCGACGGATGATCTGCCTGCAGGTCTCGGCGGTCTCACGATGCAGCATCCCGGACATAAGGACCGCATCATTCTGTTCTCCAAAGTTGTCTTCGAGGTAGCTGCCACATCGGAATTCGACCCGCGAATTCATCTGCCACTCCGCCGCGATTTCCCTTGCCACATTCACTACGGCAGGCAGATCCAGTACTTCACACTTCAAGTCAGGATATTTTTTGCAGAAGAGAAGAGAGTAAGTGCCCGGCCCGCCGCCGACGTCGAGCAGTTTGCGCATGCCGGTCAGATCGACTTTCTCGACAACGCCAGGCGCGATGGCAAGGGCCCGGTTATGCATGCCGAGCACAAAGCTGCGCGTCTTCGAGTCGTCCCCGCCGAGCTGCAGTTGAGGTGAAGTAGCCGGGCCGCCGTCCGTGATGGCCTCGGCCAGATCGCCCCACGCGTGATAAACATCGTGCATGTATTGAATGGCTTCACCCAGGTAGGTCGGCTGGCCCGGAACAAGAAAAGCTCTTGCCGTGGGCGTGTTGGAATACTGTTCACCTTCCTTATTCAGCAACTCGAGGGAGCACAATGCCCGCAGGAGAGGTTGCACATGATCTGTCTGAAAGCCACAGGCAGAGGCTAATTCTGCAGCCGTCATCGGCTCATCACAGAGCTGTGCAAACAGGCCAAGTTTGTTCGCGGCCAGGAATGTTGCTGACCGCCAGTAAGAGATGGCCAGGTCGATGACAGGCTGAGGATCCGTTGCGTCCATAGTTTTATTGAGCGATTCCATCTGCGCGAACTATATCGCCCACATCCACGAGTAAGCAAGCAGAGGGTTCCGGGAGTCACCTGCCTCGACCGGTCGATGCTCCTCGAAACTTCGGGTCGGGACTCGCCGTTCTGGTCTTGCATTATCAGAAAATCATGCCGGCCAGGTTTCCACCCGCTCAGGACAGGGCGGGGATGAAGGTAGTCTGAATGGCGGCATATGGAAAAACGTTTACACGGGTTCCGGAGCCATGGTCCGAAGTCAGCTCGGGCAGCGCCTTTTCCCAGCTCGGATACCAGCGGACCTTTGGATTTTCCACTGCGCTGAGCTGGGCTGACCGAGCAAGGTGAGGGCTGATGACGAAAACTCTATCCGCGGCCTCAATATTCCAGGCCAGCCCAGAATGCCATTCCCGGCCGCCGTAATCCGTGCCCCACTGTCCGTGGAGATAGTGATTCAGACCGATCCCCTTTGGTGAATGTGAAAGGGCGACCAGGTCTCCCCCCTGTCGCAGCGTTGGGGCGGCCAGTCCCACCGAAGCCTGAATCTGCTCTTCCTGCGGATAACTGTTCATCACCACGATGTCCGCTGAGGAGCCTGGGTCAGTCACATAGTGAGTGTTGCCAAAGCGGCGCGCATCACGCCAGACGGATGCCGGGTCGCCGGCCAACAGCTTCACCGGCTCCCTCCGAGCATTGATGACGATGTCTACCTTCATGTCCAGCCCAACTATCCGGGCGGCTTCTTCCATGTTTACCCGAAGTGCATCCCGCCCTCCTTCAGCAAGAGCGCCGACGCGAGAGTCGTTCCGTTCGACGGCAATGGCCGGGGCCTGAAAGTGATGATGCTGAATACTGTCGATGCCGCAGATTCCAGGCATGACTATCTTGGCTCCGCCGCCATAGTTGCCCGGAGTCCAGTAAGGAATACTACCGCCAATACCGATCCTCAGATCGCAATTCATCACTTCCCGGTTCACCAGCAGTTTCGTTCCCAACGTTGTTTCCCCCACCTCGACGAGATTCTCGTAGCAGTTGTGATTGAACACCGGGAAGCGCTCGACGATTTCCTGTCCCAGCTTGAGGACAAGCTCATCATGGGTCATGGGCAAATGTGAGCCAAGAGCCGCAACAAACCTGATTTGCTCTGCTTTCATTCCTCCGGCCAGGAGCTCATCAATAACAAAAGGAGCGATCCGCCCTACCGGAGCCGGTCGAGTAAGATCGTCGAAGAGGACGACTGCCCGTTCCCGCTGCGCGGCAAGTTCACTCAGGGTCGGCGTATCGAGGGTACGCCGGAGCGAATCTCGAATCTCATCGCCGGTAAGTGCCGGCGTGGTCTCACCCGCCATCCTCCGGACATCGATGTCCCATTCGTCTGGAAAAGCGAGTTCTATCCATTCATCTCCGTACCACGCGGACGTCGGCACGGCCACCGAACCAGGATGATTTATCATAGCTGTCAATGGCCTCAACAGGACAGTGAGCCGCAGGGCAGAACTACTGCCGTCTGCCAGTGCGTTGGCCGGCTTTACTCAGCTTCTTTATGCCGAAGGCATTACGCCTTACAGCCCAGGGTTGCGAGGCTTTGCGAGTTACCCTGGGTTCCGATGCAAAGCATCTTCTACCCCGAAGGGGTTGTGCCCATATAATCTGTGGACGCAGACAGACTACATATGGGCGTAACCCCTTCGGGGTAAGAAGTAGTCGGTTCCCAGTAACCCAGGGTAGCTCGCTGGGGCTCGCGAACCCTGGGCTGTAAGGCGCAACACCTTCGGTGTAAAGAAATGTGGCGAAAGGACTGGCCGAGCTCGGCCGGGGCAAAAAGAAGGGAAATCTGTGAAAAAAGCGGTCCAACAGCAGGAAGACTTACCATGTCATGGCTCCAATTACCAGAGCTCACACGGTGCAACTCTTCTGCACACATTCCGCAATGACTCCCACGCCTTCGTGAATATCGGCAAGGGTGGGGTAGCCGAACGCGATGCGCAGAAACGGTACTTCCTGGCCCTGGGAGTGAAAAGCACGCCCGGGTGCCAAGCGTACCCCCCGCTCATCCAGCATCTTCCATAATCTCGGTGTGTCGGTCTTATCGGGCAATTTGATCCAGATGAAGAGGCCGCCCGTTGGACGAGTCCACCACTCAAATGCTTCCGGTGAGTAATGGGCCAACACTTCCATCACAGCGTCGCGTTTCGCCTTGATGATTCTGTTGACCGTCTCGAGGTGCTCCCACAGCTTGTTTTTCAGGAACCTCCCAACGATATACGCGGCGAGATTGCTGGTGCCGCCATCGATTTTCAGACTGAGAATCTGCGTAAGCAGCTCCTCCGATGCCGACACATAACCGAGCCTCACACCTGGTCCGAGTATCTTCGAAAACGAGCCGATGTAAATGACATTGGAGAAATCGGCCAGTTTGTAAATGCAGGGCGGGGGTGGGTCTCCTTCGAAATGCAGATCCGCATAGCAATCATCTTCGACAATGAGGAGCTCATATTCTCGCGCAAGTGAGATCAGCCGTTCACGCCGTGGCACCGACATGTTTGTGCCCGTCGGGTTCTGATTGCTTGCGATCGTGTAGATGAACTTCGGTTTGATGTTCTGTCCCTGGAGATCGCGGAGCTTCTCCTCCAGCATGTCCATGTTCATGCCGTCATCGTCCGTGGGCACGCCCACAATGTTGGCGCCATATCGACGCAGACAGCCGAGCGTACCAGAGTAGGTGTACTCTTCCGTGACGACCGTATCGCCGGGCTGAACGAAATACTGCGTCACCAGGTTGATGGCCTGCATGGATCCGCAGGTCAGGGCGAAGCGTTCGATGGGCAAGGTCACCCCGTTCTTTCTGTGAAAGCGTTTCACCATGACATCACGCAACTCAGAGTAGCCCCGCGGGTCTGGATAACCCACCAGCGTTCGCCCCAGTTCTGGCAGCACCTCCTGCGCCGCATCCAACAGACCTTCGACGGGAAACGATTCCGGATCCGGCATCCCTCCACCGAAGTTGTATTCTCTCACAGACTGTTTCTCCTTTTCCAGGTTTTTCAAGGGCTGGCGACCTGCCTGTCACTGCGAGCCCGACTATACCTGAACTGAACGAAAACAACGAAATCGGAGATCCAGAGGTCTTTACTGCACCGAACTCGCCTCTCACGATTCGTTGAGGCTGAGAATAGATGCGCGACACTCGTATCTCCATTTGAAAGGATTACTCATTAATCATTACGTATTACGAATTACGTATTACGTATCTGAAAGGAGCCCCAATGGCACTGAACAATCCCATACTCGACGCTTCACTCAATCACATATCCCTGGAACAGATCAAGAACGAAAAAGGTCCCCCGCCCTGGGCCCACCCGGTCGTTCTTGCCGACCACGTGGTTGGAACGGTCATCTACCAGTGCTCCGGTCAGGACAACGATCTCCACTGCCACGATTACGACGAATGGTGGGTGGTTCTCGAGGGAGAGATCGATTGGATTATCGAGGGGCGGGAAGACCGGCCAGTGAACGCGAAGGCCGGGGATTTTGTTTTCGTTCCTTCGCAGACCTTTCACCACATATTCCCCAAAGGCGACGGACCATCCATACGATTGGGGATAGCCCTGCCAGGCCACGGTCATCTCCACGAAAAGCCCGAAGCAAAAGCCCGCATCCGAATTGAGAGCGGGGGTGACGGTTAGCGGACACCTGATACCTCACACCCGGATTTGCCACAGCCCAAGTATGAGCGGATAACATCAGTACAGGGACATGTGACGCCTTTGTAGAAAGGGGCGAGGTAATGGCTTATTCGGAGTTTGGCTATTTCGGAGCGAACAAAAGGCGTGCGCCCCAGATCATCAATGCGCAGGCCGTTCTGGGAATAGGATGCGCCGCTCAGTCCGGAGAGGCCAGGATAGCCTATCTGAGGCTGATGAAGGAATATCACCCTGACCTTCACCATGGCAAACCAACTCAGGAGGAAGCTGAGCGGAAATCAAAGATATTCACGGATGCATATGAGCTCCTGACCAATCCGGACAGGGCTAAGGCGGCTGAAAAGAACTTTCAGAAAGCGCTTCATATACCGTTTGTTGTTGGCCACCGGGTCTTTCAACTTGGTTCGTTGTATGGCGTGCGGAACTACATTCCAGATTCTGCCGAAGCGCTGCGCATCACTAATCCCGGCCGACTCCTGGCGACCTCTGAGAATAAGCCGGCATCGGCCGATGCGAGCATGGAAACTCAGGATTACTCTGTTTACGGAGTCAGGAACTCGATCCTGGAATCGGGCTTTGCCGATCTCCTGGAGATGTTCTATGGCGGCGAGCCGGTGAACCTGGCAGTCGAGGACAGGCTGGTTGAGGGGTTTAAATTACGGTCGCAAGGGGGGATGGAGGATCTGCCGTGGATCAGGCGGAACAACATCGGAATCCATCACTTCCTGGAGCGCGATTTTGTCAAAGCAGTGAAGGCGTTCCATGAGATTCATCACAAAATGATCAACGACAACATCATCATCATGTATCGCTATGGAATTGCGCTGGAAGCTCGGGTGGCCGAGCCCGGCTACAGGGAGCAGAAGCCAAAAAGTTGGAAGCAATGCATGGATGAAGCCGTCGGGCTCTATTCCCGCTGCCTGTTCAGGTTGAAGCAGCGCAAAGGAGCATGGCTCGGTCCGCCGGGTCACGAGCAGGAAGTGCAGCGCCACGAGCCTTCCTCCACAGTCACGATCATGATGCAATTGGCTGATGCGTATCAGGAGCTCGGGGGCAGAGGAAACCGGGCCGAAGCAAAAAGGCTGTGGCACCAGATCCGTCGAATAGAACCCGAGTGCATTGAAGCCGTGCAGAAGGCACGAACTCTCATTGAGAAAATCACCAACCCCCGTGGGATTCTCGGTCTGCTGAAGTCGCCCAGGCCAGCGGAATGATCACCCGCCAACCAGACCCTGGAAGTGCGGGTGCTCCGGCGTTGACAGGCATCGTGACCCGATGGATAACTTCCAGTCTCCCAGATCTTCTGCGAAGGTAATGGCCAAATGAAACAGCTTGTATTTCTTGCATTATTCTTCAGCGCCGATGTCTCTGGGGAGGCCCTCGCGCCGGAAGTCGTCAAGCTCCTTAAGAAACTGCGGCATGGTAATAAGGAAGCCCAGGCAGAGGTCTACAAAGCGTTCCGCAACAGGATTCCAACAGCAACGTCCAGGACAGCCCTTTCGGAGCTGGCGTCGATCGCCGGAACATCGGGCGGTTCATCCGGCAGGACGGCCATTCTGTGCATCCAATTTCTGGTTACACCAGAAGATGTTTCTATCGCTGAGCCCATGATCGAGGCGGCAAGATCGGCCCCTGAAAACGCGAAGTACGCAGCCGACGTCCTGTCAAAGCTGGAACTTCAGAAGGAACACTTTGAATTGCTGATCAGAGAAATGAAACGCGAGCAACGTGATAAGCTGGTTTTTGTGTATGCGAGCATCATTGAACGGCGGATACCACATGCTGATGACGCACTTGACGCCGCTGTTCAGTTGCTGAGCCATAAGAACCCCACATTGGCCTCGGCAGGGATGAGAGCCATTGCGCGCAATACGATCAAAGACACCCAGGGAATCGACAAGCTGCTCGTCAGTGCGCTCAACAGGCACCAGGCATTCGTGGCAAGAGATGTCGCGGCCGCACTCGTATCCGTTAATACTTCGCCAGCCACGGCGGTCAGCATTTTTGCCAAAATGCAGAAGAAGCTGCAGAAGGACATGCAGCAGGCCGCTGCATACGGTTTCGGCGCATTCTCCGGCGAGTCTCCCGCAGCCTTGCGCGAAACCAAGCGCATTCTGGCCAGTGAAAACCCCATGCAGATTACCTCGTTGCTGGACGGACTCAATCATCGCAACGCAAAGCCGATGGCAGATCTTATCTCTCCTGTCACTGAAATTCTCCAAAGCTACGGAGCACATGTGGACTCCCTGTCAGCACGGTATCTATCCCGGCATGGCATAGAAGCAAAAGCCGCCTTGCCCAGACTCTCTCAAACCATGCTGAATGTGGGCGTCAGATATCAAGACGACTTCCTTGTGGCGCTGGCAAAAATTCAGCCCACGAAAGAATGTCTTCCCGCTATCAAAGAGGTCCTGGAGGCGAATGCAGGCAAGAGCATCGCAGAACTGGAAGTTCAGCGAACTGCACTGAACGCATTGGCCGCGATGGGCCCGGCAGCGGCGCAGATGCTGCCGGGAATCCGTCCATACCTCCAATCGCGTTATCAGGCCGTGTTCCTTGCCGCTGTCCGTGCCATGGGCAGTATTGGGGACGCGGCACAGGAAGATTTACCGATGTTGATTCGAATGGAAGAGGAAGAGTCCAAGAGTGACAGAGTGGCGATCCAGAATGCCATCGCTGCTATCAGAAAGGCCGCCAGCCAGAGCACAGGGATAACGAAGACGCCAAATCCTGTCGCGGAGGGTGAAGGGAATCCGGGTGAAATTCGGCTCGAACAGGATCCGCTCAACGAATTTGGCCTTTCTTCAGACGGCCCCTTGAATGATCTTGTCGAGAATTTCGGCCATAAGAATGCGGTTACCCGAAGGCAAATCCTCATGGCTATTGGCAGAAGAGGCGAGCGCGCTGCAAGCGCAGGCACGTCGATCGAGGCCCTTCTCAAAGACAAAGATATTGGCGTGCAGAAGACTGCCGCATGGGCGCTCGGATCGATCCGTTCGGCGGGATCAGTTTCAGCTCTGAAGGAAGCACTCACTGAAGGCGCCATTGAAACGCGAGCAGCGGCGGCTTGGGCATTGGGCTCTATTGGTGACCCCGCAAGTGTGGAGTCTCTGACGAAGTCGCTGGGATCAGACATTCCACGCCTGCAATGGATGGCCGCCTGGGCCCTCGGTGCCATCGGACCTGGAGCGAAATCCTCTGTAGCCGCACTTACCGATGCGCAAGCGGGGGCAGACGATGTTCTGAGCACCGCAATCTCTGAAGCCATCGAGCGGATTCGATCAGAATGAGCAGCATCCAAATACAGACTGAAAAGACGGACTACACCGGTGGTGAGACGATCCGCGGACGCGTGGTCCTTTCACTGACGGAGAACATCCCGACCAGGGGCGTACGCATCGAATTTTATGGCTATGAAAAATCCTACTGGAGTACGGGCAGCGGAAAGAACAGGACCACGCACACCCAGACTGCAGACTTTTATCACCACGAGCTCACGCTCTTCGGCCATCCTGCTCTGTCACGAATGGAACTGCTGGCAGACGCAATGAAAGGTATTTTCACGAAGGAGCACTACGAGTTTCTCGGGCCCGGCGAGCACGCTTTTGATTTTGAATACACTTTGCCTCCAAACCTGCCCGCTGATTACAGCCCAGGCGACACCAACTATAAGATTGCCCACGAGGTGAAGGCTTACCTCGACATTCCGCTGAGCTTCGATGTCTCTGAAGCAGGTGAGTTCACCATCTACGAAACCTACGACCCGTGGGATATCAATCCCGTCACAGCCAGAAACAACAAGACCTTCATGTTCGACATGGGCGGCGGATCCTTAGAATTGGAAGCAGCCATCGAACGCAACATGTACTTCCCCGGCGAGGTCGTCAAGGGGGCCCTGCAAATCAAGAATGACTCGAACAGAAACATCAAAGAGATAACCGTCGAGTTAAATCACATCGTCCATCAGAAGGCGGGCAGCCGGGATACAACGATAGAGGACCAATATAGTCTTCTGAACATCCCCCATCCCACTATCCGACAGGGCCTCCCTGCTCAGTTCGATCTTCAGTTTCGCCTGCCGGAGGATCTCTATTGCTCGATCACGTCCAGCGAATTAGTCCAGGTCACCTACGAGTTGATCATCAACGCAGACATCCCGTGGGCCGTCGATTTGGATGTGCGTGTGCCGATTAGAATTCTGGAGAGGGCGGGCGTGCCGTCTGGGGTGAGCTGGGATTGAAGAAGACTACCGCAACGGGGCCGACAGCTTTACTATGAAAAGTGCCTTCGGACCTCGAGGCAAAGATGAAATGAAGAACCAAGTGGTGTCAAATAATCTGGATAAGGTTTCTTTATAGCTTCAGCAGTCTGAACAGCGCAGCTCTGCGGAATCACGAAACTTGCCCGCAGCCCACCTGATCTTAAGATAATCAGACTCAAGAAATGGTATCCCGTGCAGAATCTCGAAATGAAATCAACCATCAAAATGAAGGAAGTCACTGAGCCAGAGGGACCGGACGAAGACGGGCAATCGCGAGAAGATCGATTTGCTCGTAACTGGTCATGGTTTGATTCCCACGCGGCCGAAATTTATGGAAATCACCGTGGCAAATGTGTCTGCATAGCGGGAGAAGAACTGTTCGTATCTGCCGATCCACGGGAAGCACTCGCGAAAGCCTGTGCCGCGCACCCGGAAGACGACGGCCGGTTCACTCGAATCATCCCCAAAGAGAATCTGAGCCGGATATATGTTGATCAAGGGTGACTGGCATCTGTGCGATGATGAAATCTATCGGCCGGTCATCATCGGCGAAATTCGTTCGTCTGATAACCTCTGGGTAAAAGTTCCAATGCTCCTGGATACAGGAGCAGACCGAACAGTGTTAGCGCAGATATAGTGGCAGCCCTGGACTTGATCGCGTTAAGGGAGGAATCCTTGGGTGGTCTCTGTGGGACAGTCAGTTCGGTTGTCTTCGAGACAGAGCTCCAACTCAGGCGAGATGACGGTAAGAAGGTCGGATTCACTGGACACTTTTCCTCGGTTGTCGATATTGAGGTGTTGGATATGTCCGTGGTGGGCCGGGATATTACCAACATGTTCCATGTGATTGTTGATTGGCCTCAGCAGGTCGTTTGCCTCCTCAGGGATCGCCATTCATACAGGATCACGCCAGCAGATCCTTCGCCACATCCCCATACAGATCCGTCAGCCTGAAATCGCGGCCCGCATACCGGTAGGTCAGCTTCTGGTGATCGAAGCCGAGCAGGTGAAGGAGCGTGGCATGGAAATCGTGGATGTGGATGCGGCCATCGACCGCCTTGAAACCAAACTCGTCTGTCGTGCCGTGGATGTAGCCTGACTTTACGCCCCCGCCCGCTAGCCACATGGTGAAGCCGTGGTTGTTATGGTCGCGGCCCATTTTCGCGTTCTTGTTTGATGCGTTCGGCATTTCGACTGCCGGGGTGCGGCCGAATTCGCCGCCCCAGATAACCAGCGTGTCTTCGAGCAGTCCCCGCTGTTTGAGATCCTTGATTAGAGCGGCGATGGGCTGATCGCATTCTCTGGCAAGCCTGCCGTGGTTGCCTTTGAGATTGTTGTGCGAATCCCAGGGCTGGCCGGCGCCGTGCCATACCTGGACGTAGCGCACGCCCCGCTCGAGCAGACGGCGGGCCATCAGTATCTGGCGGCCCTGCAGCCCGGGGCCGTACATCTCACGAATGTGGCGTGGCTCTTTCTCGACCGCGAACGCGTCCGAGGCCGCTGACTGCATTCGGAAGGCGAGCTCGAGGGATTGGATGCGCGCTTCGATCTGCCGGTCACCCTCACGGACTTTGAGATGTCTTGCGTTGAGCTGCTGAACGAAATCGAGCTGCCTGCGCTGCTGCCTGGTGGACATGACCCGATTGGTAGCATTCGCGAGCAGCTTGTCGCGCGTGCGTTTGGTATCGATATGCGTGCCCTGGTAAATGCCGGGCAGGAATGAGCTGCGCCAGTTCGCCGCCTGGGCCACAGGGCGGCCGCCCGGACAGAGGACGATGAAGCCCGGCATGTTCTGATTCTCCGTGCCCAAACCATACAGAAGCCACGAGCCGACACTGGGGCGGGACATGATCAGGTCCCCGCAATTCATCAGCATCAGGCTCGGCTCGTGATTGGGTACGTTTGTGTGCATCGAGCGAATGACGCAGAGGTCGTCCGCGCATTCGCCGACGTTGC
>Ga0187827_10002174_pt1 | contig 27196 bp, 12 predicted proteins | sample ETNtaG_39_FD_167969 | JGI IMG/M metagenome (GOLD analysis project Ga0187827, IMG submission 167969) | Marine microbial and viral communities from oxygen minimum zone, Eastern Pacific Ocean - ETNP2014_SV_150_PacBio MetaG (Illumina Assembly) | ecosystem: Environmental > Aquatic > Marine > Hypoxic... | reverse complement strand
CGACGTCATACGTGTCAGCCTCGCCAATGATTCCAAGTTCACCCGGCTGCACGTGAGCGCCACCCGCTTTGTGCCGGAATACGGCGCCTACCAGGCATTTTCACGGGGCAGATTCCTCTCTGGAGCTATCTGTAAATTCAGGCATGGATTGCTCTACTAAAACCAGTTTATTCTTTTCATTCTTAATTCCTTTTTTGATTGTTTCTAGTAGCCCCATTTTACTCAAAATTAGGTATTTTAGAGGGTTTTTAAGGCTTTTGATTTACTATCACTATGAAGTTACATTCTATGGAGAATGCTTAAATAGGGTATTTTGTAACCTTTTTTGCCCCAAAGTAGGATAATCAAATATTATGAAACGTAAAATAAGTGTATCGCTGGATGAGAAGAATATTGCTTTACTTGAGCTTTTGCTCAAAGAAGGTAAATTTAGAAATAAGAGCCATGCTTTAGAATATGGTTTGCAAGAGTTATTGAAAGAGGTTCAAAATGAATGAACGGACACCCGATCAAGAAGGACGAAATTTTATGAGGGGTGAAAAGAATGTAATTCAAAGATATCTTTCTCCAAAAGATGTGTTTATAGATAATTTGGCCACTACGCCAGAATGGTTTGTTGAAGCTTTCGAAAGGGATAAAGTTGTGATGCCTGATCTTATTTTTACACTAGAAAATAATCCTAGAAAATATTTTCGGCCCCTTGTTGAAATAAATGATGGCGAATTTAACGCCATTGGCAATAGACATTTTCTTGAGGCTGCACAAAAAGCTTCTCTAAGTGAAATTTGTGTTGATATCATCCCTTCAGAAAAATGGAGGTCTAAGATTACATCTTTAGAAGATGAAAGTTCTCCTAGAGTATATCAACTTAAAACCAATAGATATCATGAGAGGTTTCTTTATTTTGATGGAGCTTTACCTGCTTTTTCTGTTGAAAATCTTTCTCAAGGATTTCCACATCTTAAAGATGTTAATTTCAATTATGCTAATTCATGTATGCACCTAATATTTTATAGGGATGAGCGTGATTCTGCTCAATTATTAGAGCAAGAAGAAAGAATTATCAAATATGCTTCTGAAAGTCATAAATTACGTAGTGTCGATGGTTTGAAGTGGAAGACTTGTTTAGAGTAATCTATTTTATTTCTATAAGTCCTTTTGCAATAAGCCTATTGGCTTTTTTAATCTTTTTTTGGGGCAGAAGATTCTGAACAACCGCTTTTACCAGCAGTACCAGCGTCTGATGAAGACACTCTCCTACCAGCCCAGACCGGCCGACAACGATCTGCTGGCGGTCACCTACTACCTGCTGCTGCAGGATCGAGTGGAAGACGCCGCGGAGACGTTCGCCCGTGTCAATCGTGTCAAGGTCGACGAGGATCTCCAGTACGATTATCTCCAGGCCTACGTTGCCATGTACCAGGGCAAGCTTGACGAAGCCGGAGAGATGTCCCGCAAGTACGCCAGCCATCCGGTCGACCGCTGGCGCAATCGTTTCAATGAAATCAAAGATCACCTTGACGAAATCAAGGGCGAAGGCCCGCAGATCCGCGACGAGGAAGACCGCTCGCAGCAGCAGACCAAGCTCGCGGCGACCGAGCCCGGTTTCGACTTCACCGTCGAGGCCCGCAAGGTGAATCTGAATTACCAGAATCTCAAGACCTGCCTAGTCAATTTCTACCGCATGGACGTTGAGCTTCTCTTTTCGAAGAACCCGTTCGTCCAGCAGACTGCGGGGCACTTCGCCTACATCCGCCCCAACGCCACCCGCACTTTCAACCTGGACGAAGACAAGACCACGCTCTCCTTTGACCTGCCCGGGGAATTTCTAAATCAGAACGTCATGGTCGAAATCCTCGCCGGAGGAGTCCGCAAGTCGCAGGCATACTTCTCCAACACGATCGCCCTCCAGGTCATCGAAAACTACGGCCACCTCAAAGTCGCCCACCAGGGGACCGGCAAACCCCTCAAGGGCGTCTACGTCAAAATCTACGCCCGCCTCAACAGCGGCCAGCACCGTTTTTACAAAGACGGCTACACCGACCTGAGGGGCCGCTTCGATTTCACCTCGCTCAACACCAACCTCATCGACCAGGTGAATCGATTTTCGATGCTCGTCTTAAGCGACGAACACGGCGCCATCGTACGGGAAGCTGCCAAACCCAAGATGTAAAGCCTGTGGCGACAGGCAGTCACCACCTTGTGGTGCGGCAAAGTCTGGACCCAGGGCTTTCAGCATGAAGAAATGAAGACCGCGCTTGGCCTGGGTCTCGAAGCCGTCTACGACAAGCTGATGTGCCGATTTTGTAGAGGCGGGGATGTGAACTATGATCACAGCAGGCGGACGTTGCACGGGTGTCCAAGCATCTTGGTCGGCGCAATCGTCTGGAGTAAAACTGCCATGGAATGCAGCGGGAGAATCATGTTTGCGGTTCTGTTGGGTCCAGCCGTCATGTTTTGCACGGGTCAAACTGAAGGTCCGGCTGAGGCCCGGCCGTTTCCGCTTGACCGGGTGCGTTTACTTGAGAGTCCTTTCAAGAAAGCGATGGAGCTCAACAAGGCCTACCTGGAGAAAGTTGAGCCGGACCGGCACCTCTGGCCGTTTCACGAGCGCGCCGGCCTTCCCACAAAAGGAAAACGCTACGGCGGATGGGCCAGGAAGGATTGCGTCGGGCAGGTGTCAGGCCACTACATCAGCGCCTGTGCGCTGACCTACGCCAGCACGGGCGATGCGGAGATGAAACGGCGCGTGGACTACATGGTGGACGAGCTCGCCGCCGTCCAGCAGAAACACGGCAACGGTTATTCCGGGCCGGTGCGGACAGAGGTGTGGCGCGAGCTTTTCGCGGGCCGGATCAAGGTCGGCAAATGGGGTCTGTGCACCGGTTACGTGCCGTGGTACGTACTGCACAAGAGCTACGCCGGCCTGATTGATGCCTACGTACATGCCGGCAACCGGCAGGCGCTCGAGGTGGCGCAGAAATACGCCGAGTGGGCCAAGCGAGGGACGGACAAACTCGACGACGGGCAGTTTCAGCGCATGCTCACCTGCGAATATGGCGGCATGAACGAAGTGCTGGCAAATCTCCACGCCATCACGGGCAGCAAGGACTTCCTGGCCCTGGCCCGGCGCTTCGACCACAAGGTGATTTTCGATCCGCTGGCGAACGAGCAGGACGTGCTCACAGGAAAACACGTCAACACGCAACTGCCGAAAATCATCGGCGCCGCGCGCCTGTATGAGCTCACCGGGGAAGAGCGCTACGCGGCCATCGCCCGCTTCTTCTGGGATCGGGCGGTGAATGCGCGTTCCTTCGCGCCCGGAGGCGTGGATTTCCACGAACATTTTCGTGCAGCCGGGGAAGAGGCGAAGCACTTGAACTGGGACAGCACAGAGACGTGCGCGGTCTACAACATGCTGAAGCTGACCCGGCATCTTTTCGGATGGAAACCGGACGCGGCCTACATGGATTACTACGAACGGGCCCTCTACAACCACATCCTGGGATCACAGGATCCGAAAAGCGGCGGGTATACCTATTTCTACTCGCTCAAGCCCGGCCACTTCAAGACCTACAGCACGCCTTTCGACTCGATGTGGTGCTGCGTGGGAACCGGCATGGAGAACCACGCGAAATACGGCGACACCATCTATTTCCACAAGGACGACACGCTATGGGTGAACCTCTTTATCCCCTCGCAGCTCGACTGGAAAGAGAAGGGCGTGACCGTCCGGCAGGAGACGGGATTCCCTCGCCAGGACACGACGACGATCAGATTGTCGGCCAGGCAACCGCAGGAATTCACCATCAGGATCCGCGTGCCCTACTGGGCCAGGGACGGAGCCGAGGTCTGGATCAACGGCAGCCGGGAGCAGGTTGCGGCGAAGCCACAGAGCTATCTGGCCTTTTCGCGTACCTGGAAAGACAAAGACACAATTAAGGTCCGACTGCCCATGAGCCTGCATCTCTATCGCGCCCGCGACGACCGGCGCCTCGGCGTCGTCATGTTCGGCCCCCTGGTCCTGGCCGGCGAATTGGGACGCCAGGGAGTGCCCGGCAACCTCCTCTGCGGCCACAACAAGCAGTACTCGGGCAACCCCGTCCCGCCCGTGCCAGTGCTGGTCACCGAATCGACGGATCCGGGTGAATGGGTCAGGCGCAGCGATAACGGAGACTTGAAATTCCAGACCCGTGGCGTCGGCAAGCCCGAGGACGTCTCCCTCATCCCGCTTCACCAAGTCCACCATCAGCGCTACGCCGTTTACTGGAAACTCCTGACCCGGTCCGAGTGGGATAAAGAGAAAGCCGCCCGCGAAGCCGAGGCCCGTCGACTGGAAGAGCTCGAAGCTGCGACCGTCGACCTGGTAACGCCCGGCACTAAACTCGAAGGTGCGCACAACCAACAGGGGAAAACGACCTACTCGGGCTCGGCTTTCGGGCGCAACTGGCGGGACGCGAGAGGGGGCGGATGGTTCTCTTACGATATGAAAGTTCTGCCTGATCAGCCGATCTGGCTGACCGTCACCTACTGGGGCGGTGACTCGAACAACCGGGTATTCGACATCCTCATCGACGGCCGCAAGATCGCCACGCAGAAACTCGAAGCACCCAAGCCGGGCAAGTTCATGGACGTAACCTACGAGGTCCCCGCCGACCTGACCAGGGGCAAGCAGAAAGCGACAGTCAGGTTCCTGGCCCACCCGGGCGCCATGGCGGGCGGCATTTTCAGTTGTCGGACAGTCAGGTCGGCCAAATAGTGACTGCCGGTGGGCACTATTTCAGACGACAGTGAGGAGCCAGGTCATTCCTTCCTACCGCCTTCCACCGAGAAGACCGGGGCTACCACGTGGACGGTGGCCGCGAGCTTCTGGTTGTACTCTCCCGCGGTTTTGATGAAATCGTTGTAGCTGATGTCGAGCAGGTCGCCGGACCGGGCGCTGAGTCTGCCGTCACCGTTGATGGAAGGGAGGACGGTCAGCTTAAGCCAGCCTTCAAAGATGCCTGTCGATCTTCCCGTCTCGGTGAGGCGAAGGTCTTCCCAGTCGCCGAGGAGGCGACCGTCGGGTGAGGTGGCGTCGCCGTTGAAGCCGACACGGTTGCGGACGCGCAGAGTCATGTGATTGCGAATGGCCGTGTCGGTATTGCTGTCGGGATCGATAACCTGCAGGCCGAGGACTTTGGATACCTCGGCGATCGGGAGATCACTCGGCTTACCATCCGGCCTGAGGATATTGAGGTTACCGTCGGTACCAAGAAGCTGGAGGTTACCCCAACTGTTCGGGTGGCTGGAGTAGTGGAATTTCATGCTGTAGGGCTGGACGAACGGTTCGATCAAATTCGGGTCGGACTCCTGGCCCTTGGCAACGCCGTGATTGATGACGTAATGGAAGCCGAGTACCTGTCCGGCCTTGAAGTAGCCGAGATTTCGGAGCAGCGTGCGGGGGAAGAAAATCTCGAGCGTGTAGGCGCCGGCGTGTTCGGTCGACGCGATCCATTTTTTCTGGCCGTCATCGCGGGACATGATGGTGTCCGTATTATGCCATGCCTGCTTTCCCCAGAAATCTTTGTCCGCCTTCCAGATGATCTCCCGGAGGATGGGCGTTTTGTGCAGGCCCTTGAGCGCCGGCCAGACATAAAACTGCTGGCAGTCCTGCTTGCGGGTGTTCTCGGCCTTCGAGTTTTTCATGTCGAACCAGAATTCGATACAGTCGTAGACCCAGAACCACGAATCAATATCGTCGCCCTTTTTCCAGCCGGGGATGAGGTCTTTGACTTTGGCGAGGACGAACAGTCCTTCGGGCCGCCAGCCCATGTGTAGGCTGCGGTCTCGACCGTCGAGCAGCTTGCCGAGGTGGGTGGTCGACAGGTTCCAGTCGCCGTCTTTACCGTCGATGACTGGCCGACGGCGCATGTAGGGGATGGCTGCGTAGGAGCCCTTGGGATAGTTGGGGTGGCGCAGGCGGCTGCGGTTCGGGTTTTCCTTTCTGATTTCGCGTTTCGGGATCGAGGAGTCGATGTAGAGCTCGGCAGAAGGCTTTGGGCGCTCTTCTTTCCTGATGCTGAAGGCTGTGGGGCGTGCGGCGGCCAACGGCGGCGGCTGATCGGGGATGAGCAGTCCAGCATTGCGCTGGATGATCTCGCGCAAGGTGCTTTCGGTGACGCCCATCTTGCGGCTGTTGGTTATTCTGGCCGCCTGTCTCTCTCTGTTTTTGAAGCGGAGGTGGATCGAAGTGTCCGTATCGGCATCGCCTGCGCCGCCCGGGCCGGGGACCCTTGAATTGTCGGGGCCGTTCTTGAAGCTGGTGACGACTCCGGCGGTGATGGCGATAGCTTCGATGGTGCGGGGAAACTTGTCCGCGAGCTCATCAGCTTCTGCTTTCAGCTTTTCCATTTCGACGAAGGAGTCTGCCTTTGGGGATCTGCCTCCGTACCCGCCTTTGCCGCCCGACGACCCTCCGCCGCCTTCGCCCTCTCCCTCACCTTCGCCGTCTTCGTTGCCGCCGCCACCCTCTCCTGCAACTCCGGCAACGGCGGGGCCGCCTTCGCTGCTGCCGCCTTCCCCCTCGCCGCCTTCGCCTCCGATTCCTTCCCCCTCTCCGCCGGCATCTTCGAACTGCTCGAGGGATCCGAGACTGCCGGCTGAACTGCTTTCTTGGCCTCCGCCTTCGCCTTCTGCTTCGCCGCCAGCGCCTCCACCCTCGCGGCCGCCTTCGTTTTCGGGGCCGAGCTCTTCAAGGCTCTCGCCATCTTCCATTTCACCGGCGCCGCCCTGGGCTGCTGCCAGCGCTTCTTCTCTGTCGAGTGCCTCGAGTGCTTCGGCGACTTCCTTCTGCAATCTCTGAGCGAAACGCTGGGCCCGCTGCTGCTTCTGCTCAGAGGTGCCGGACTGGAGCTTCTCCTTTAATTCATCAGCCGCAGCCTGAATGGCAGACCTGATGCCGTGCGCTTTCAGGGCTTCACGCAGGGCGTCTTTCTTTGAATCCAGGAATCCTGCCTGCAATGGCTCAAGCTCCCGGAGGAGGCCCATGAGCTGCTCCTTCTTCGCCGTGTGAACGGGGAGCTTGGCTTTGAGCTTGTCCGCGGCTTTCGGCGCGCCTTCAAGTTTCTTTCTCGTGGCGTCCGCAAGGTTGGGGATGAACTTGCCTTGGTCGATGGCTGACTTGATGTCTTTCCTGGCAATGGCCTGGTTCAGCTTCTGCTGCGCCCGGATGATGTCCTGCTGGATTTTCCACAGAGCCTTATCCGGCTTCTGCGCTGCCCTGACCGCGTTCCATTCGTCGTAGGTGTTGCGGGTGACCTCCATCGATGTCTCCTGGACGGACTGGCGGGCGAGCTCGTCCAGGGCTTCCTTCTTGAAGGCGTTGTCGACCTGGTTCTGGACTTCGGGGACATCTTCGTAAAAGACGCGGTCGGCGAGCATCTGCTCGAGGCGATCGTCGGAGACATCTTCGACGGATTCCTGAAGGTTGCGGTCAACGATTTCGGCCAGCGCCTCGAAGGCTTTGTCATCGGGCTGTTCGGCGGGCGGGCTGCCGGATGGTTCGGGCCGCGGCGGCAGCGGGCGGTCGAGCTTTTCGACCAGGTCGTCGACCACTTCCTTCAAGTCTTCATCTTTCTTCAGTTGCTCGCCGATCTTTTCGGCGACCTCTTCGACCTGTTCTTCCGTGGGCTTCTCAAGCCGCTGGCGAACGATATCTTTGACATCCTCATCGATCTGCTGGGTAACGAGGGCCTCGTCTTTCTTGCGTTGAGTATTTTTCGCCGCCTGCTCGCGATACGCTTCGATGACCCGGATGGATGCCGTGATGAAAAAATAGAACCCAATGACCGCGCCGAGATGGAGGAGGACCGAGCCCGTGAAGAATCGGGTGAATCCTCGGCCGGAGATGGGGAGGTCGTCGAGACGTTCAGGCATGCTGTATTCTCTTGATCGTTCTCCTACCGCAGCCGTTGGCCGCAACCAAGGCCTGAGCCGTGATTGTCCGATACATATCTTATGCCCGCTTCCTGCGAATGCTGATTTTCTGGACTCGCTACAGCGTCGAGCAGTATAAGGAACCCTGCCGACCTGACCAAGGGCAAGCAGAAAGCGACAGTCAAGTTCCAGGCCCACCCGGGCGCCATGGCGGGCGGCATTTTCAGTTGCCGGGCTGTTGAATCAGGTAAACAGTGATTGCCAAAGTGGATTTTGGCGCCACTGCCTTTGGTTACGTCCATCGCGGCTCAGACGTTATGCTCTCGCTATGGTCTGCCAATCTGGAAACCTCGTGACATTCTGCCTGCTTTTAGTTCTCGCTGGTTGCGTTACGCCCACCCAGGAGCAACGGAAAGGTCAGGAGAGGACACAACTCACACTACCCCACCAGACCATCGCGGCCTCGCACACGGTGGGCTCCGCCGCTGAACTCGCCGGCATCTGTCGTACGGTCCAGCCGGGAGAAGCGATCGTTCTTTCCGACGGCACCTACACGGATCAGCATTTCGTCTTTAAGGCCACGGGCACGAAAGAGCGCCCGATCTCGCTGCGGGCCCAAACGCCCGGCAAGGTCATCCTTAACGGCAGCTCAAGGCTCTCCATTGGCGGAGAGTACCTGGCGGTTGATGGGCTGCAGTTTCGTGGCGGCGCTCTCAAATCCGGATCGGTCATCGAGTTTCGCGCCAGGAGCTCGCCCCCCACGCGACATTGCATCCTGCGTAACACGGCGATTGTCGATTACAATCCCCCAGGAATCGACACGCGCTACTTCTGGGTCTCGCTCTACGGCACTGACAACACAGTGGAGCGCTGCTGGTTTTCGGGCCAGGCCCATTCGGGCGTCACGGTATGCGTCTGGCTCGAGGGCGGCAAAACCGCGCGCCACATCATCCGCCGAAACTACTTTGCCAACCGCCCGCCCGGCAATGGCAACGGCTTCGAGACCATCCGCATCGGCACGAGTACTCGCAGCATGACCGCCGCACGCTGCGTCGTATCGGAGAACCTGTTTGAGGAATGCAACGGCGAGATCGAAATCATCTCCAACAAGTCGTGCGAGAACACCTACGCCCTTAACACGTTCCTCCACTGCTCCGGCTGCCTGACCCTGCGGCACGGTAACCGCTGCGAAGTGAAGAACAACGTCTTCATCGGCGGCGACGCCAAAGGCGCCGGCGGCGTGCGAGTGATCGGCGAAGGTCATCGCATCACGGGCAACCACTTCTCGGGAACCAAGGGCCGCGCGGGAGGCGCCATCTCGCTCCAGGCGGGTATTCCCGACTCGCCCCTGAGCGGCTATTTCCAGGTAAAAAACTGCGTGGTCGACGGCAACACTTTCGTCGACAACCCCGGCGCGCTCTTCGCACTCGATGCGGGCTACGGCAGAAAAGGCTGCAAGCTCCTGCCCGAAAGCGTCACCATCGCCAACAATCTCATGGCCGCGCCGAAGGACGCAAAACCGATGATCGTGGCCACCAACCCATCCGCTGGAATCGTATGGAAGAGCAACCTGGCCGTCGGCGGCGAACTGGGCATCGATAAGCCCGGCGGAATCCAGCTCGCGCCCAGCATCCCCTCCAACTGGAAGCATCGACAGAAACCCCAACCATTGAAGCGAACCGATGTCGGCCCCAAATGGATGCGCGTCTCTAACACACTCGGTGGCTTGCCACCCGTGCAGGCGGAGTCGGTCAGGAGTAGCAATGCCGGCCGATCGTGGCAGGAAAGGGACGTCCGTGCTGCGCCGGATGCCTCGATTCCTCCGGATGAGCGGAACCTCTTTGGAGGAGCTGCCGGCGCCAGGAAGGATTCGGAAGGGTTCTTCCGCGTGCGCCAGGAGGGCCACCGGTGGTGGCTTGTAGATCCGGACGGATGCCTGTTCTTCACGATTGGCGTGAACTCGGTGGATCCCGCACGCATCGGCAGCGATGGTGACAAAGACTGGGCGCGAGACACTCACGAGCTGCTCACCAGCGCCGGCTTCAACACGCTCGGACGGTGGTCTAAGGTGGAGCCGTTCCAGGCTGCCGGGCGCGAGATCGCCTGGTGCAGCAGCTTGTCGTTCATGGGCACCTACAAACGGCAGCGCCCGAAGTCACGGGGTCAGCCGGGATATCCCAACGAGACGATGCCGGTGTTCGATCCGGAGTGGCCGGCCTTCTGTGAGCGCTATGCGCGCGAGAAAACCCAACCCTTGAAAAAGCAGAGATGGCTCGTCGGCCACTTCTCCGACAACGAGCTTCCGTTTCGCCCCGATGCCCTGGCAAAATACCTGTCCCTGCCGGAAACCGACCCCGGCCACCGCGCCGCTATCGCGTGGATGGATGAAAATCGCGTCCCTCGTGATCGTATCAACGACAGACGTGTCCGGGGGAAGTTCCTGGAGATGGTTGCTTCACGCTACTTTAGCACGGTCGCGGCCGCCTTGAAGAAGGCCGATCCAGACCACCTCTATCTTGGCAGCCGCGTGCACGGGCGGTGCATCAGCGAACCTGTGTTTCGTGGTGCAAAGGATTGCGATGTCATCTCTGTGAATTACTACCATCGCTGGGAGCCCGAAAAGGAGCGGCTGGCCAATTGGACGAAGTGGTCCGGCCGCCCGTTTCTCGTCGGCGAGTTCTATGCCATGAAGGTGACCAGCGAAGACACCAAGGCGCATGGCGCCGGTTTCCGGGTCTTGAAATACAGCGATGCTGTGAAATTCTACCAGACCTTCACGGTTGGCCTGCTGCGGGACATACCGAGCTGCGTCGGTTGGCACTGGTTCAAGTATGCCGATGACTCGGCAGACTGGCACAAGGGGATCGTCGGCCGCGATGGCGATGTGCACCAAACTCTCCTCGAAGGAATGACCCGGGTGAATCGCCGAGCCTACTCGCTGCGTGGTCTGCGCTGAGCAGAGGACGGCGCCCAACTTCTTTGCATTGCGCAAGAACATTTCTGTGGCACGGGCGTCCCGCCAACATGGCCTGGAGCTACTGCGCCTAGTACGGCGTGCGCCACCCCCGATGCGCCTTTCGCCGATGCTGCACTACGAGAGCTACATAAGTGGTGATGTTGAATTTGCCGTCCGGAGCACGATCAGAGACCGGGTAATTCGACAATCTCTTTTCAGGGCTGTAAAGACTGACCTGTTTTGCAGGCACGCCTGGATGATCTTCGATGATTTCAGATTTATCCGATCCACGAAGAACAGCTCAAAGTGAAGCTGAAAGAATTCTGAGTGACCGGGAGTGGGCCCTCACCGGCGGCCTGGAGCGAGTCCTCGACGACTCACCTTTGGCCGATCGGAGTGCTCTCCTGAAAGGTCTGACGGACTTCCATCAGGAGAGGATGTCACGCATCCCGGATTCAGATCGCTTTCCACAGTCCGGCCCATGGGTCGAATTCATCCTTGCAGTTGACCAGGAGTTACAGGCCCTGGCTGACCTCAGCGACGAGGCCTGTGCTTTGGGCTATCGGGCTTTCAGCCCAAGAATGGAACTCCGTAAACACAATTGCCTGAATAGTTACCATTATTCAAAGAAGTCTCATCCCTATGCGCACACTGATCACACTCCTTCTAACTACCACAATTCTCACCGCTGAAGACGCCCAGAACATGATCGGGCGGCAGAGCCACAACATCGGCCTGACTGTCGTTCCCGCCCAAGGCGCGGTTACTATCAATGGCAGACTCGATGACTGGGACTGGTCGGGGCGCATCTGGATTTTTGCGGACAAGCTGGTGCGGAATCGTTATTCCGCGGAAGTCGGCGCCATGTGGGACAAGGACAATCTCTATCTTGCGGCGAAGTGGAAAGACCCGACGCCGGCGTTCAGCGATGTGAATCCGGACTTCAATCCGAAAGACGGATGGAAGTCCGATTCATGGCAGATGCGCATCGTGACCGACCAGACGCTCTGGCTCACAACCTGGCACTTTGCCGCGAAGAAGATGGCGGTTCTTCATCACGCGACCTGGCAAGACCCGCGGAACGCGCGCGGCGGCACGGATGAGTTTGTGTTGCGGACGAAGGAGGACGGCAGCGAGCTAGGCAGAGGCGCGGCCATGAAATACCGCATTGATGATGACGGCAAAGGCTGTTTGCAGGAGGTACGGATTCCGTGGAAGCTGCTCTACAAAAATGTGCCGAAGCTCAAAGACGGTTTCACGTTCCAGCTCGGCAATGAGTTCCTCTGGGGTGACACCACTGGCAAGACGTGGCCGATCCACCGCTATGCGGACAACTTTCAGCCGGGACACACCTCCCGCGAATTCTACTGGTCGAACTACCGGATCTGGGGTGCGGCGACTCTTGCCGCCAAAGGTGGTATCGAGCCTCGCCAGTACGTGAGCGCGGGCAGCAAGCTCGGAGGCACGATCCCTATCCGTTTCGACCTGCCGAAGGATGCGGCCCGATTCACCGTGGCCATCGAAGACGAGAAGGGCAATCGCATCCGCAATCTCGCGGGTGATCTCGATCCCTCCGATTACACGGTCAGCGAAAAGGGCGACACTCGAACGGTCGAAGTGAGATGGGACGGCCTGACCGACAAGGTCTGGTCGGGCAATCATCGTGAAGGCTACAAGGGCGCGGGCCAGTTTGCTGCTACCGGCAATTACTTGGTGCGCGGCCTCTACCACAAAGGGCTCGGTGCGGAATACGAAATGTGCTTCTACAACCCCGGGACGCCGCCGTGGAGCACTTCCAGGGGCCATGGCGCCTGGGGCAGTGACCATTCACCTCCTGAGGACGTGGCACGTTCCGGCGACTGGATGATCCTGAGCTGGAAGGTCGTGGAGGGCGGCAGCGGCATCATCGGCATCGGGCCAGACGGCAAAAAGCGCTGGGGCGAAAAGCGAGGCGGCGTTCGCATCACCGCCAATGAGAAATACGTGTACGCGATGGCGGGACACACGTTTCACAGCAAAGACTTCAACAATTTGATCCGGCTCAACAAGAAGAACGGCGCTTACATGCCGTTCGTGCAGGACGGAAAGAAGCTGCCGTTCGATCTCAATCCGGCCGACTTGCTGCCTGGTGATTTCAAAGGAAAGGTCACCGACATAGCGGCGTCTGAGAAACTCCTCGCGCTTGCCTTAGACGATGGTCGAATAGTCATCCTGGATGCTGAAACTGCATCGTTCAACAAGGAGATAAAGCTGGACGACCCGATCCGGGCGTGCTTTGCGAATACAAACAAGGTGTACGGGATCAGCGATGCCAAGCGACTGGAGGTCTTACCTGACGACCTCTTTGTGCTGGACGGGAACAAGGTCATGAAGGTTAACACTCGGACAGGAGCTGTTGGTAAGGGGCTGGTAAACCATGTGTCTGGTGGAGACACAGTCAGAGATGCCGTAGAACGGCGCTTAAGGCATCCGGTTGATATTGCCATTGGTCCTGGCGGCGAAATGTGCATTGCGGATGATGGTCCGGACAGGCAGGTCAAGGTCTTCGGACCTGGTAGCAACTTTCTTTACGCCTGCGGCAAGAGAGGCGGTCGCCCCATCCGTGGCAAATTCGATCCGCAGGCCATCGTCTCCATCAAAAACATCGACTGCGATACGCAGGGCAACGTCTGGGTGGTCGAGGACACGAGCCTTCCCCGCCGCGTCTCCGTCTGGGGCAAGGATGGCAGACTCGTGCGTGACTACATCGGCAACACGGGCTATTCGGGCACGTGCAGTTATCTGCACGACAGCGATCCAACCCTCGGCTACTACGGCCCGGTCGAGATGAAGCTCGACAAGGAAAAGCGCACGTATGAGGTCACGCAGATTCTCTGGGCACCCGATCCGGAGGTGCCCGGAGAGAAGTTTCCCATCAGTCACCACTCACACAACCAGCCGACCCGTTTCGCAAGCTCTGCATCCGGGCAGCCACGTGAATACGTGCATTCCCCGCAGAAATGGCAGGCGGTCTACATGCCCATCGACGGCAAGTGGCAGCCGGTCGCGGCCATCTGCCACGTGGGCAACATTTCAGGAAAGATCACGCGGCACGGCGATGTCGAGGAATTGCCTTCCGGAGAATGGGCCGACCTGAACCCCAAGGACGGCCTCATCTGGAATGACAAGAACCGCAACGGTCGCATCGAGCGTTCCGAGTGCATCGTGATGAAGACCGAGTTTCCCGCCGATCCGGAAAGCAAAGATTGGCGCAAGAGAAAAGGCGAATACGCTTTGGCCGTTCGCAATGGCTGGGGCGGTCGCCCCGGCAGCGACCTCAGCATCTTCGCTTCTGGCCGCAATCGAGACATCGTCCGCTACAAACCAGCCGGCTTCACCAAAGACGGCGCTCCGATCTATTCCGATAAGACGATGACCAAGGTCGGTATCAACGAATACGGCGACCTCGTTCCCGTCACCGACGAGAATCTGCTCCTCTGCCTGAGCTGGAAAGGCTACGCCGGCCCCACGCGCCTGCTGGGCATCAATACCAAAGACGGCAGCGTCCGCTGGCGTTACCCGAACCCGTATCCCGGAGTCCACGGCTCGCACCGCGCCACCATGCCGAAACCCGGCATGCTCATCGGCCCGCTCAAGACGCTCGGAGTCGTGAAGGTCAGCGACGAAATCGGGCGAGTCTTCGCCATGCGCGGCAATCTCGGACAGGACTTTTATATGACGACCGACGGCCTCTTCGTTGGATCGCTCTTCGTCGACGGTCGCCTGCCCGGAGAGTCCTTCCCCGACAAGGAAGAGCATCTGGTCGGCGCCCCGATGGAGTCCTTTACTGTTGGTGGCGAACCGTTCAGTGGGACACTCGTCAAACACACCGATGGTGTGGTCCGCACGGCGACCGGCCAGCCCGGACAGGCATGCATGGTCCACCAGGTCAAAGGCCTCGACACCATCCGCCGCTTCAACGTCGGAACGATCGCCATGGACGACGCACTTCTCGCCAGAATCAGAGCGGACGTCACCGCCCGAAATCTCGCAACAACCAAACCGCAGAAGAAGGAATACACCATCGCCCGCGCGCCAGAGGACGCTGCCGCCGACGGCAACCTCAAGGAATGGAAAGACGTCGCCCGCATCCGAATCGAACGCGAAGGCACACCCGAGAACGCCAGCATCCAGCTCATGTGGAACGACACCCATCTCTACGCAAACTTCAACGTCAGCGATCATTCACCTTGGAAAAACCAGGGCAAGGATATCACCCGCCTGTTCAAAACCGGCGACGCGGTCGACATCCAGCTCAGTCCGACCGGCAACAGGAAACGCGAGCCAGTCGAAGGCGACCTCCGCCTTCTCATCAGCCAGCACAGCAAACGCCCGGTCGTTGTCCTGATGAAACCCAAGGACGCCACAGTCACCGGCACCGGGAAGACCTACTCCTCCCCGGTCATGGCCAGAAACTTCGCCCGCGTGGAAATCGTCAAGAGTGCAAGAGTGCGAGTCATCAAGCGCGGCGACAGCTCTTACTTCATCGAGGCATCCATTCGCCTCAAAGCCATCGGCCTCACCCTGAAGCCCGGCCAACTCCTCCGCGGCGACGTCGGTTTCATCAGTTCCAACGCCGCCGGCACCATCAACACGGCCCGCACCTATTGGTCGAACCAGCAGACCAACCTCGTCAATGACGAGCCATCGGAGTCGTGGCTCTATCCGGAGCAGTGGGCGGAGATCAAGGTGAAGTAGAATTGTGGCACGGGCGTCCAGCCCGTGAATCACGGCCGAGACGGCCGTCCACTGTTTCTGTTGTGGCGTCAGGCCGCGTCCGAATAAATCTCTTATCGCAGAACCCACACACACTCCTATCACCCGAATAAAGAAACAGCAGATGGATTGGTCACCTTCGGCGATTGAGAAAAAGCTCCAGGAATTCGAGGGTGCGCTTGACGGCTATGCTCTGGAAGAACCGTTTCGACGGGCTCGTCAGTTGGCCAAGCTCGAGGATGACTGGTTAGACCCGGGCATTCTCCAGTCATTTGTTGTTAACGTTATCCGTCTAAGCACTGAACTGATGCCTCTGACCATACTTCGCGGCCAACACACCATGAACAAACTTGACCGGCTGCTAACCTCTGTCTTTGTGGCGTGTCTCACAGGATGGAGGTTAGGGTATGCATCACATGTTTAGAAACCTGGCATCGACCACACTTGCGATCCTGCTCTTCGCGATCTCGGTTTCGGAGGCCAAAAGACCGAGAGGAAGGGCGTCCGTTAACGGACGCTTCACAGCCAGCCAGGAAGAGCCCGTCCAGGTCGGAGCTCCATTCCAACAGGAAGGGTGGGAAACTCAGACAACCGAGAACGGCAAGGTCACCTGGGCGGCAGGGAGACCCGGAAGGATGGCCTTGAAGCTGGACGCCGGATGCGGTCTGAAGACGTCTTGCACGCTGGCAAAGGGTCTGCATCACCTTACAGCGGTGAATATCTATGGTTGGAACGGCGAAGGCGAGGCCCCCGTTATGCTGTCCATCGAAGACGCGGAGAGCGGCGAAGTTTATTCCTCAAGCCCGGCCAGGTTCAGTTCGGCGTCGGTCGCGGTGATGCGCTATCCGATCATGGCGCTGGGCACGCGCGGGCCGGGGGACGTCGCGGTCGACGGCGATGTCACCACTGATTGGAGCTGCGAGGTCAACTCTCCCGGTCAACGCCCCTGGCTTGTCGTGGACCTCGGGGAGCGTTACGAGGTCGGCGGTTTGCGCCTGACGCCTTCCCCGAAGAAGGACGGTTCCTGCGTGAAGACCTTCGAGATATTTCACAGCCGGGGTTCTTACAACTGGCTTCCGCTGGGTGCGGGCGTTTTCCAAAAGCCCGGGACCAGACCCGTGACGGTGATGTTTGAAGAGCCCTCAACAGAACGCTATTTCAAAGTGCTCTGCAAATCTTCCCTGGACGGCGGGAACAGGGCCTCGCTGGCCGAATTGGAATTTCTGGGTACCGATGGCAAGCCGCTTCCCCGCAAGCCCTGGGGGCCGTCCGTCCGCCGCCTTTACTTCGCCATCGACCCGGGAGTAGCAGACGCCGTGAACGAACGGCAGGTCAAGTTGGTGGTAAGCAACAGGAGCCGAAAGTCGGCGGTCGTGAACGAAGTCGTGATGCTGGCCTATCCGGCACGCGGCAGCATAGTCGATGTGGGGCTCCTGGGATTCAAAAGTGCCTACTGGGCCGAGGAGGCATGTATGGCGGTCGTGGAACTGCGGCCCGGGAAGTCGGCCGCACAGGCGGGTCTGCGCGTCGGCGATCTGATCACGGGGGTCAACAGGATTCCGCTGCAGCCCAACGACACGAAACCGACCGTCGGCTGGTTCATGCGGTCGCACGAAAGCACGCTGGGCCGGGCGGTCGTCGCTGCACTTCTCGATGGCAGCCGGAAAGTTGAGCTCACCGTCCTCCGAGGCGCGGACACCGTCTCCGTACCGATGACTCTCCCCGAGACCCCGGCCTTTACCGATACCTTTCCGTTCGACTGCCCCATGGCGGACGAGATGCGGCGTGACATGGCGACGTTCAGTGCAGACTATCTCGAGAAAAGGGGAGCACCGAGGTCTGCGAGGGGCATCATTCCGTCCTGCTACTCCTTCTGCAACGTGCTCGGTATGCGGGATGCTCGCTACGGCCCCCTGCTGCAGAAGGTCGCTCACGAGTTGGTTAAGTCGGGCCGCAACGGCATCGGTCTGAACGCCTGGTTCAACGGCGCCGCGGGAGTGATGCTGTCGGAATACTATCTCGCCACCGGTGATGCGGCCGTGTTGCCGTGGATCACCGAAACGCTCGCCTACTTCCCCCAGACGGCCGACTTCAGCAAGTGGGGGCACGCCATCTACGGGCACCACCCGGGCTCGCTGCCGTACGGCGGGAAGTCGCTCGTCGCACCCAGCATCGCCATGCTTTCGTTCGACGCCCTCGGCGCCTACCGCATCGGGGTGAAGACGACGACGTGGGACACGATCGGGGCCTACGTCATGTCGGGCTGGTCCGATCCGGGACGGGGCGGGCACGGCGGCCAGGGCTACGGCCACGGCCCTTCGCGCCGGCAGGCGTGGTTCCGCACCGGCGGCGCCGGCCTGGCCGCGAAGCTCCGCGGGGACGACCGAATTGCCAATGGAACGGCCCTTTACCAGATCGATCATCACTGGGCCATGCGCAACAACCACGCCTACGGCGCACAAGGGGCCGCGTGGGGCCTGCTGGGGCTGGCCGCGTCCGATCCGGAAGGGTTCCGCAGCGTGATGCAGCAGTATGCGTGGCATTTCGCGCTCTCGTGGGAACCCGGCTTTGGCCTGCGTTACTCGACCTATCACATGGGGTGTTCCTACATGGATCCGGTCGTCATCATCAATGGCGGGTACGGCGCGGTGTTCAGCGTGGTCAACAAAGGTCTGCACATGACCGGCGCCACCGATAAGAATTGGCTGGCCGTGCCCCCGAAGACGTACGCCAGCGAAGTCCTCATTACTCGTGACCAGCTGGGCACGGTTTCGTTCCGTCCCCATCTCCCTATTGCCGAACTCCGCTACACGCTTGACGGCACTGAGCCAGCCAAAGACTCATCACTCTACGAAGAGCCCATCTCCCTGCCCGACGGCGGGCTCGTGGCCGTCCGCGCATTTGATGAGGCGGGCGAGGCCGGGCCGGTCGCCCGGAAGGCCTACGGAACGTCGCGCCGAGGCTGGACGATCAGCCGGCGACTGCCCAAGCACCTGTTCAGGTTCGCGTTCGATGGCGACCCCTACACTTACTACGAGACGCCTCGGACCACGCAGTGGTGCAGGAACGTGCCTCACCACCTCCACCTGCAGTTCCCCACGGACGTCCCGCTCCTGGGCCTGCGCATTGCGCCGCGCCTCGACAACGTCCGCTCCTGCGCCATCGTAAAGTGCTCCCTTCGCCGCTACGACGCGGCTACGAAAACCACCACGCCCCTGGCCGAAGCCGAGATCCGCGGCGGGGGCGACATCCTGCTCAAGCATCCAATAACCACAGATTCCATCGTCTTCTCCGTGGACAGCACCGCGGGCAACTGGCCCTGGTCGTCCTTTGCCGAGGTCTATCCCATCACGCCGGATCCGGAGATGTACTGGGAACCTGAGGATCACGGCGTGCGCATCAAAGCCCATGACGGTTATCCAATCACGTACGCGACTGACGGCACGATTCCCGGCGCCGATTCCGCCCGATACGACGGGAAGCTGATCAAGTGCGGCGTGGACTCCAGGATCATCGCTCGCGTGGTTGCAGAGAATGGATGGATGGGAAAGCCCGTGGTGTACGCGCCCGATAGGCTGATGCTCCTGAACCTGAAGCGTACCTACTACGAATATGCCGGCCGATCACCGGTCATCAAGGAACTCACGCCCCTTGAGACTATAGGCGTCTCAACCGTCAACTGCGCGGGAACCAAACGCAAAGGCAACATCGCTTTGGTATTCACTGGAACGATCGTGGCGCTTGCAGATACGCGAGCCACGCTCACCGTCACGACACACGCCGACAATGTTGTGCTCTATGTGGAAGGCAAACCTGTGTGGGACAATCGCAGAGACCGCAAGCGTCGTCCCCGAGGAGGAGTGACCACGGTAGCCCTGAAGCGCGGAAGCCATGCATTCCGTCTCGAACACACACATGGAAAATCCGCGGCCACCCTGGGATTCAAGATGGAGTGGTGAGGTCAAATGGAGCGGCAAAGAAGGTGTGCAAGACGGAGTCGTTTTGACGGATTTCAGGGGCAAAGCCCCGGGCCGTTTGCCTAGCCCAGCCCACCGGGCTGGGTGAATGGTACAAAGATTTGAAAAGGGGCAACGCCCCGGCCATTTTTAAGGAGGCCAATCATTGGGGCCTTGCCCCTAAGAATGATCTGCCCGAAAACCCAGCCCGTTGGGCTGGGCTAGGCAAACGGCCCGGGGCTTTGCCCCTGAGAATTGTCATTCATATCCGTAAAATTGTCCTCGCCTTGGCCTACTGGTTTTGGGATTATTCGTTGAAGCCCAGCCAACCCGGGGCAATTCCAGTATGCCGGCGCAGCATCGACTGCATTGAGCCGAGGTGATGGGAAACATGCCGAAGCTGGGCGAGGGCTCTGTCAGCCGGGGACCACTTGTGTTCGCCCCACTGTACTTCACCAGTGACGGACTGTTCTGTCTGGCTGCTCAGATACTCTTGTGTCTGCTGAAAGACCTGATTCATGAAGCCGGAGATTTCGTCGCGTGAGATCACCGGTTTTGCTCCGGGGACCAGGCCGGCAGCTTCGTCCGTATGGAATGGTGGTGGCTTGAATGGAACGGCATCGTCCCTCAGGAAAAAGTCCAGGCCAATGAGAATGTGATATGCCTGCTGCCAGAACGGAGCATTTTCGGTTTCGATGTGCCATGCCTCTTCCGGGCACTCTTCGATAGCGTTACGGAGCATCTCAAGGGTCGGCTCAAGATGCCGGAGCAGAATATCGGCTGTAGTTGGTTGGTATGACTTTGTGTCGTTCATGAAGCTGATTCCTTCAGATCAAAAACTGGAGCACAGATTCCTATTCAGTATCTGTTACGGACATGACTCTGGGTTACGTCCGGGTACTGCCCCCGTGGAGGCGGGAAAACGTATCCGTAACAGAGACTACTTATGCTTACTTAAACAGGCCTCTTAAGTCATTGCGCATTTTCTGCCCCGGAGACGCATAGGCAAGTAGCCGGTGGTTTCAACCACCGGAGCAGGAGCAGGAGAGGTCTCCGTCGCCGAAAGGGCCACCCGGCTGCAAAGACGCCTATCGCCTCTTGTATCGATACGCCAGCCAGGTCGCGTCGTTGCTGCCGCTGTCACCAGCACGGTAGATGAAGTGGACGTTGAGCTCAGGATCGTAGAATCCATGTGCGAGCATGTACTTGGGGTTGTAGCGCTTCCACGGGATCTTCGGGGTCGTCTTTCCCATATCGGTCCACCGGCTTGTCTCTGGATCGTAGGTCCAGATTTCTCCGCCCGCCTTGCTGAAGAGAACCACGCCATTGGCCGAGTCGAAGAGCAACAGCTTGCCGTTCGTGTTGCCCAGGTTCTCAGGCTGGCCTTCCGCCTCGAGCCTGTCCCACTTCCTCGCCTTGATGTTGAGGACGTGGAAAGTCTTGCCGGAGGCCAGGTACATCTTCTCGGCCTCGCGGTCGAGACACGCATTTGAGTCATAGCCACTCGGGCCTTTGGCTATCCCTGAATCTGTCCACTCTTCTTTCTCAAAGTCATAGAACCAGACCTTGCCGTAGTGGACGCTGAGGGCCTGCTTCATGGATGGGACGTACTCGAGGACGCCGCAGAAGCTCTTCTCTGGACCGCCCTTCTTCCTGACAAAGGTTCTCTGCCACTGGTTCTCGTTGACGTCCCAGTAGATTGGATGGCGGCAGTTCATGTTGAGCTTGCCGTAGTTATAGGACAGCTTCGCGCCATCCGGAATGCCGAGCCACTTGGCGCGTTGGGGCAGGGCCCTGGTCCACCAGGGGCAGGGACGGTGGATCAGCATGTACTTCCTCAGGTGGTCCACGTAGGTCGTATTGCAGTACGCGTGGGAGAGGTAGGAGACCGGATTCTGTACCCCTTCGAGAGTCACCTCGAATCCGTTCTCGTCGAGCTTGAGCTGAGTCAGCTTAGTGGCGCCGGGATACAGGCAAATCCACTTGTGGGCATTGACATCGTAGAACCAGAGGTCGTCCATGTAATAGCCATCCGGCACAGCGCCGTGGCTCCCGGTGCCGCAGAAAAAGGCACCCCGCAGCTCAGGGACAAAAGCCATTTTGCCGGCCCAGGCCCTTCCCCGGGCAACCTTCTTCCTGGGGAACCGGCTGCAGGGCGCTGCCTGGCCGAGATTGATCCAGGAGTTGTCTCCCATCGCCTTTATGCGCTCAATGTGCGGTCCAGGCGTTTTGGCTAGGCTTTGCAGTAGTCCCTTCGCTTCTTGTCCTCTCTGCCCGCTGTCTGCGTCAAGCGCGTGGGGAGCAACCGAAAGCAAGGCGAGCACGAACGCTAGCTCAGTTCGTCTCACATCTCCCTCCAACGAAGCTGGAAACACCGCACGTCCTTCGGTCTATGCTCGTAGAGCTCCCGTGCGATTTCAAGCAGCTCGGCCTTCTCTTCCGGTTGTTCCCCCCGCGCCTGCCGGCAAATCAGCGTGCCTGATACAGGAGTGGCGGCAACTCTGCGAAAGTCCAATCTGCCTTTCTTCATTGACCTGCTTGCCGGTTCTGAAAGCAGAAGTCCCTGGGCACCCACTCGCCAGGCTCAGGCCAGAATCAGTCAGGTTGTCGACAAGGTAGCCAAGCCCACGGTCGCACGTTATGCGTGGGAGACTTTTCCCCTCGCCAAGCTCTATAATCAGGAAGATTTGCCCTGCTTTCCGTTCCGATTCAAGAAACAGTTGGAGCAGTACCGCTATGTCTATGCCTATCTCCCGTGTCATGTTTATCGTCTTCTGCGCCGTCTCTTCGGTCTGTTGGGCTGCCAGGCCGAACATCATTCTTGTCATGGCAGATGATCAGGGCTGGGGTGATACCGGCTACAACGGCCATCCGATTGTTAAGACTCCGAACCTCGATGCCATGGCCGGCGCGGCCTTCGTCTTCGATCGATTCTATGCCGCTGCGCCGGTTTGCTCGCCGACACGCGGCAGCGTCCTGACAGGACGGCATCCGTTTCGTATCAAGATCACCAACCACGGTCGATACATGCGCCCGCAGGAGATAACCATTGCCGAGGAGCTGAAAGCGAGCGGTTACGTCACCGGCATGTTCGGCAAGTGGCACGTCGGCTCGGCACAGGCAGAGAGTCCGGTCTCTCCGGGCGGGAGTGGCTTTGACGAGTGGTGCATCGGGCTCAATTTCTTCGACAACGATCCCTACCTCAGCCGCAACGGCAAGGTTGAACAGATCAAGGGCAGGGGATCCGACATCACGATTGACGAGACGATTGCGTTCCTGCGCAAACACAAGGACGGCGACAGCCCCATCTTTGCGATCGCCTGGTTCCCATCACCGCACGATCCGCACCGTGAAAAGCCGGATCCGGAAAACCTGTATGCCGGTCAGAAGAAAGCCGGGTATCTGGGCGAGATCACAGTGCTCGATACGGCCTTCGGTCGCTTGCGGAGTGAACTGCGTAAGCTGGAGATCGCAGACAATACGATTCTCTGGTACTGCAGCGACAACGGCGGGCTGGATGCGGCGACGTCCGGCGGACGTGCGAGGAAGGGCAGCATTTACGAAGGAGGACTGCGGGTGCCGTCGATCATCGAATGGCCGGCCAGCATCAAACCGGGTCGTACTGCCGTGCCTGCCAACACCTCGGACATGCTGCCGACCTTGTTGGCGATGGCGAAGGTGCAGCGCAGCGGCAAGCCCGCGCTTGATGGGATCGATCTGAGCGATGTCATCGCCGGTAAAGTCAGCAAGCGTCCGCCGATGGGATTCTGGCACGGGTTCCAGGGCGGGCAGGGAACATGGAGCGATCGCATCCTCAAGGCGATCATGGAAGCACAGCAGGCGGGCAAGCCAACACCTCACCCGGAACGGTTGAAGAAGGATATTGGGACATTTCCACAGTTTTCGGAGACGAAACTCAGGGGACACGCTGCGCTGCTGGACTGGCCGTGGAAGCTCCACAGCATCCACGCAAAAAAGTTAAACTACCAGCTATACAACCTGAGCAGTGACCCGATGGAGAGCAAGAACCTCGCGGCCAACCCGGAGCATCGGGAACGCCTTGACGGTATGCAGAAGAAACTCAACGACTGGCAGGTATCGGTGATCCGCAGCCTGAACGGGAAGGATTATGAGAAATAACTACCCCAGACCATCCTTCACCGCAGAACTGGGTATGATTGCCCGAGACCCATGGTTGCTCGCTGACGCTCGCGAACCCTGGGCTGGAAGACAAAACACCTTCGGCGTTCAAATCCAAGATCGTAAGCCGTCAATCTTTGGAGCATGAAAGATCTCCACCGTATAGAGGTGCTCGGGCGCAGGATGAGATGCCCGCGCGCCAGCCGAGGCGAAACCATGATGGTCGTACGTTGATCATGGGAAAGCTAAGGCCGCGACGTAGTAGGAAGGACAGGTTTCCAGGTCTACAATGCGTCGACAGTGCAGCCGATGCTGAGACTGTCGTTGAAGTGCCAGGATGATTTGGAGTGCAAAGATGCAACGAACAACATTGGTTTTGGTGGCGCTGTTTGCTTCGACCGCTTTCGGTATTTCCGCGCAGACGGTCACGGAGTACAGCCGGCAGAGGCCGCAGGACTACAAGTGGAGCAACACGCGGTTCGGAAATTACCCCGGCAGTTATTTCACGCCCCGGATCGAATGGGCGCGCCCCTTCTCCGCCGGACGGCTGGACCTCCTTGTCTTTCTGCCTCAGAGAGCGGCAAGAGAGTCGGTGGAACTCGCTTCCCGCCTGGATGCCAGGGTGGACATCGTCGCCAACAGCCGTCATTCCGGGTGGTGGGTGGGATGGAGCCCGCCGGGCCCGTCCTTTTATGACGATATCCCGTCGGAACAGGCTCTGAACGAACGGGCCCTCGGCTTTCTCAGCCCGGCCTATCGCTACCACGCCATCATTATCGGCAAAATCAAGTGGTCCGTTATCCCGGAGAACATCCGAAAACAGATACTGGAGAGAGTCAAGGGTGGTACGGCTCTGGTCCTGGTCTCGCCCTGGGGCGCTGACGAAGAGTTGCAGAAGGCCATGAAACCTGGCGACGCCACCAACCCCTTGGCGGAGAGCGTGAGCGCAAGCGTGCCGCTGGCCAGCCTGCCGCTGGACAAGGACCTTCAGCCTCTCTATCGCGCGCAAGACGGATATCCGCCCCGCAAGATCGGGCCGCTGGAAATACGCACGGGAAAACTGGGCGAGGGGCGAGTCGTCTTTCTGCAATACAACGACATCTTCCTCAAGAACGGCAAGAAGGATGTGTTCCACACCGGGAGCTGGACCCGCTACAGCAAGGATCTTGCCTTGACGCCTTTTGCGGGTGTGGAGGACGACGACCTGTTCTACAACTACTACCTGTCCATCCTTTGCAAGGCGATACTATACGCAGCGGGCAAAGAAAGCGGGTCGCGGGTACGGCCGGAGCCAGTGGACACCGTGATAGCGCGGGATGAACTGCCCTCGTCTCCCGTGACCTTCCGTATCTCCGGCGGCCGGATTCTGCCGGGCACGCGGCTCTACTACGAGATACGCGACCGGGGCAACCGGGTGATCGTCAAGGGGAAAAAGGAGATTGATCCCGGAGAGGCCGCGGTCTCATTCTCGCCTCCTTTCCCGGTTCTCAAGCAGGGGTTATATCTGACGGACCTGTGGCTGAAGCGGCGGGGGATGGTGCTTGACTGGGCGTCGGCCGCCGTGACGGTCACCGACACCGTTTACTTGGCGTCGGTCTCGGCAGACAAGGAATACTTCGGCCGCACCGAAGGGATCAGCGGGAGCATAACGCTGAAAGAACGGGTTCCAGCCGGGAAGAAGGTCGTTGCTGAGTTGTGGGACACCTATGAGCGGCTGGAGCAGCGCGTGGCGCTGAAGAGCGGCGAGACGAAGTTCCGTTTCAACAGAATTCGGCACCCGCTCTCCCGGGCATACAAGATCGTCTGCAAGGTGGTATCCGGAGACACCGTGCTGGACGAGCAGGAAACCTGGACTGGTCTTCCCTCCAACGATTTTGACGAGTTCCAGTTCGTCTTGTGGGGCAGCGGCTGGAGCGGAAGAATCAAGAATACGCACCTGCGTCTGTTGAAGGAACACGGGCTGACCGGCTATTTCGACATGGCGCAATACATCTCGCCCCACATCATGAGGCAATCCGCGGACAACCTGGTGAGAGACAACCTAGGGGCCTGGCCGTTGTGCTGGGGGCTGTGGAGTTTCCCCACCTACTACAAATATCTGGCGGGGGACTGGAAGGAAACGTTGAGGAGGGTCTATCTGTCCCGGACCGCGGCCTACAAGCGGTACGGTACGCTTGCCTACCAGATAGACAGCGAGAGCAGTATTCAGAGCCATGAAAAATGGGATAACCCGACCGTCCTCAAGGACTATCGGAAATATCTTCAGGGCCGTTACGAGAACATCGCCGACCTCAACAAGGTATGGGGTTCGGCCTTCGGCTCCTTCGACGAGATCGGGTTCATCTCATTCCTCGACGCCAAGACCGGCCGGCAATCGTCGCGCTGGATGGAACAGGACCTCTACAAGCGTGACCGGTTCAACCTGGTGGCGGAGTACACCGCTGGGCTCGTCCGGGAACTTGACCCGGGTGCGCGGGTGGGGATAGACATCAACTGCCTGGGATCCCACGATTCTTTTGACATCCCGAGAATGACCAAGGTCGTGGACGCGTTCATCCAGTCCGACCTGGAGTATTTTGACAAGGAGAAAGACAAGACCAGGGTGAGCGCCGGGTACTGGGTCGGCTTCTACCGGGGGCAAATGAGCGAATGGCAGATGCGCACCAAGCCGTGGGAGTCGCTCTTCCGCGGTGGCAACGCGCTTGCCTGGTGGCCTTATCACAACAATATCAACGCAGACCTGACTGAGCCGTATCTATGTTTCAAACAGACTTCGGAGGAGATTCTCGATATTCGCAGCGGAATTGATCGGCTGCTGATGTCCGCTGAGAAACGGCTGGACCCGATCCTGATTCTATGGTCGAACCGCTCGCGAATCGCTGGCGTCTACAACCCGCTCGAGACCACCTGGGCGAACTCCATCCGCAACTTCATAAACCTCCTTCGCCGTGTCGGGCTTGACTTCCAGTGCGTGGGGGAGGACGTGGTCGAGGAGAAGCTCCAGTTCGGCGACCGGCAGCGTGTCCTGATATTGCCCGCCAGCCAGTCCATTTCGCGCCGTGGGGTGGAGAAGATTAAAGCGTTCGCCGCGGCGGGCGGTCTGGTCGTTGCCGATTACAGACCGGCGACCATGGACGAGTATCTGCGCCCGTTAGGGGAACAGGAGAATGCCGGGCCGGGCGAGATCGAATTCGAGACCTGCCCGAAATGCAAGGGCAAGAAGACCATGCATCTCGGCGGCGCCGGAGACCCTATCGGAAACTGCCCGACCTGTGCCGGCACCGGCGTGGTGGCCAAGGGCGGCGCGCTGGTTCTGGATAAGAGTGCGCTGGACGAACTGTTCGACTTCACCAGGAAAGGCGCGAGACGATTCGGCCGGGGTCACGGACTGTTCCTGGCCGGCGCGCCGACGGTGGACGAATTCCGCGCACTCCGCAACACCCTGGTCCAGAGAGGCGGAGTCAAGGGCGAC
>Ga0187827_10002173_pt1 | contig 27198 bp, 22 predicted proteins | sample ETNtaG_39_FD_167969 | JGI IMG/M metagenome (GOLD analysis project Ga0187827, IMG submission 167969) | Marine microbial and viral communities from oxygen minimum zone, Eastern Pacific Ocean - ETNP2014_SV_150_PacBio MetaG (Illumina Assembly) | ecosystem: Environmental > Aquatic > Marine > Hypoxic... | reverse complement strand
TATATCTCGCTGATTCCGTATATTCGGCTCAAGGTTTCATTCAATATCTCAAGTGTACTGGCGCAAGCAGACCTAATGATCTCCTTCCGGCTCCCCTCAAAGCTCAATCGGGTTGAATCCACGATATTCCCCACTGCTAGTCCGACATATACCGTCCCTACCGGGTCATTCTCAACGCCACCGTCAGGGCCTGCGTAGCCAGTTGTGGAAATCCCTATGTCGGAACCCGATATTCTTTTCACCCCAAGAGCCATTTCTCTGGCAATTTCGTTGGAAACTGCTGAATATTTAGCAAGAGTATCAACCTCTACGCTCAATATGACCGATTTCATATCATTGGTGTATGTTACGGTTCCCAGGATAAAGTATTTCGACGCTCCTGGGAGTGATGTAAAAAGAGATGCTAGGGCTCCTCCGGTACAGGACTCGGCCACGCTCAATGTGAGTTTATTTTCTGTCATCTTTTCTTTTATTTCTTCAAGCAAGTCCTCACCACGGGATTTCGATAATGACCAAGACAAATATATAATTTGCAATCATAGATTGGATTATGAGAAACACCTACGGAAAATACACAAAATTATAAGTAATTCACTATATATAACCTACGGCCACACTTGACAGGTACTTTTTAATCGTTAAAATATGCGATCGAGTAGCTTACTGTCGGAGAGAATAGCATGTCTCCTGAGAATTCAATATGGTTGGAAGACGGAAAGAAAGAATACAGGAAAAAGAATTTTTCCGAAGCGATCAACTTTTTCAATCATCAGATAAGGGATAACACCAAGGATACCGAAGCATGGTATTACAAGGGGAAAGCCTGGCTCAGATTGGGACGCTACTCCGAAGCTCTCACATGTTTTCAGAAGATCATAGACATCGATAAAGAGTTTGTAAAGGCATGGTTGCGTGTCGGTGAGATCCAGTTGAAGATGGAGAAGCTCGAGGAAGCTCTGCACACCTATTCGAAAGGAATCGAGGAGATTGGCGATCTGGCCACACTCTGGTTGGGTAAGAGCAGGGTTTATATCATGGTCGGAGCCATGGTGAGAGCGGAGGAGACACTGGACAAAGTCATCGAATTGGATCCGACCCTGGGAGAAGCCTGGCTGGAGAAGGGGCGTCTTTTGGATGAGTCGGGGGTTTTCGAGGGCGCCATTGATTGTTATACAAAGGCCACACGATTGAATAAGAAATTACCCGATGCCTGGTTCCTGAAAGGCAAGGCTCTGGAGCAACTGGGACGGTACAAGGAAGCTATCAGGTGTTTCGATTGGACTACCAAGATCAATCTGGACAATATTGAAGCATGGTACCGGAAGGGAAACTCCCTTTATGTTTTGGGTCGCACGAAGCGGGCCTTGGAAGCTTTTGAGAAGGTACTAGAGCTTGATCCCGAGCACAGGGATGCGATATTCAAGGTAGGCCAGATACACGAAGAGATGGGGAATGTAAAGCTAGCTTTACAATATTATTCCCTGGCTGACAAGGAGGAGGGGTGGGAGGAAACGCTGACCACCAAAGGGGACGCTTTCTTCAGAATGGATAAATTGGACGAAGCGCTGAAGGCTTACGATGCGGCTCTCGAAACCAATCCAAACAACTATCAGGCATGGTCTGGCAAGGGCAAAATAATGATGATAAACAATGATTTTGAAAAGGCAGTGGAATGTTTCAACCAGTCGATACGCTTCGAGTCACGGAACGAGGAAACCTGGCATTTGAAGGCCAATGCCCTTTTCAATCTTCATAAATATGGTGAATCTTTCACCTGCTTCGACAAGGCAATAGAACACTCGTCTGACAACATACCAATATTACTGGATAAAGCTATGTCCTTCATCGCTCTCAGCAGGACAAAAGACGCCTTAAATATCCTGAATGGTATCGTGAGGCGGGAGCCGGATAACGAGAGAGCTATCGAGATACTGGAAACCATGAAGGACAGGAAAAGCCGTTCCAGAACCACGGAGATTCGTCAACAAAGAGACCTGTATCACAGCTCCAAGGAATCTCTTGATCATTATCGTTCGAACATAATGCTTGCAGAATCCGTCAGGGTGGACGTTTCAAAATTCAAAAAAGCCCTCAACCACGCAGTGAGGGAAATGAAAAACCAGAACTACCTTGGTGTCGTGGGCATCATAAAGAGCAATATAAAGAAGCTTGACAAGACCTGTCACACTATTATTACAAATTACATGAAAGACACCAGGGAACTTTTGAAAGGACTGGATATGAGCGTTGACAGTTCTCACGTTGAAGACATCCTACGAAAGGCGAGTTCATCATTGAAGTCAGGGCAGTTCCAGTCAGCTTTCGAACATATCGAGAGCACACTGGATGAGATAGAATCCCTCAGGGAGATGTCAGAAAGACTTTCGGCACTTAGAAAACAGGATCCGCGGTATCTCGAGGAAGCGCGGAAGACCTTGAAGGAAGTCAAATCAATGGTGAAAAAGGCGGGTGAGAACGACCTTGATACATCCCATATCGGGAGGCTTATGGAGAAGGCCAGCATCTCAGAACTGAAGAAAGATTACATCGAAGCCGCAAACATTCTCAGTGATGCGAAGAAATATGCCAATAACCTTCTCGTAACATTGAGCATAGATTCCTCCATCGGCGAGTTGAAAAAGGATGCGATCAAGGCGATCAAGAAGGCGGGGGAAACGCTGAAGGGGCTGAAAACATTCGATTTCATCTACCCGGAATCGGAAGACCTGCTCTCGCATGCCAAGAGGAAGCTTGAGAGCAAATCGTACACGGAAGCTTATGTATCGGCGAAGAGAAGTCTTTCCACCATTCACCGGATCGAAAAGCTTGAGAGGATATTGGAACTGTACCAGGAGGGAAAGAACCTCATTACAATGACCAAGAAGTTCAAGAACTTTCCCACGGACAAATTGGCTTCATCCGTGATCGGAGCAAAGGATTATCTCAGAAAGAAAAAGCTCAATGATGCACTCCGACTCCTGGAAGAAAGCGTTCCATCCTTTTCGGCGGCTTTGAAGAACAAGGCACTGGTGGTGAAACTGAAGGTAGCGCAGCAGAAGATACTGAAGTTGAAGAAGCTGGGAAAAGACACTTCCAAGGTCCAGGAGCTCGTGGTCAAGTCGAAGCCGGCCATGGATAGCAAGAACTTCGATATGGCCATCCGTTATGTGGAAGGGGCCCTGAGACTGGCAAACAAGATGCTTGCGGTTTCCTAGTATGGATAATTATTTTTACAAACGGTGCGAGTAGCGATTTTCCCCCGTAACCATGAGGATATAACATGGGTAATTATCATCAGCACCTGATCTTCGGTTATCTCGTGGCTCTTGTAACCGGTGTTATCGGTTATTTTTTACTGGGATTCGATCTCATTTACTGTATAATCGCATGTATGCTGGGGACCTTTGCCGCCATTCTTCCCGACCTCGACCACGATCAGAGCACCCCCCTGAAAGAGGTTTTCAACGTGGCGGCTGCCATCGTACCCTTCGTCATCATCACCGCAATGATGGAGAGGGGATTCACGGACATGGTCTATCTCACGGCCATCTTTGGCGGAGCCTATCTTTTCATAAGGATAATTGCCATATTCATGTTCAAGCGGCTCACCACTCACAGGGGTATGTTCCATTCCGTCCCCGCGCTGATCATAGTGGGGCAGATCATTTATCTAATGTACTTCGGGAACGATTTCAAGGTAAGACTTTTTCTGGCCATCGCCGGAGCGTTGGGTTTCCTGTCCCATCTGGTTCTCGATGAGGTGTCCAGCGTGGATTTCACCGGCGGAAAGGTGTCCAAAAACAAATTTTTCGGGACAGCTCTGGATTTCCACTCGAAAAGCATGTTTGCCACAGGATTTACCTACGTTTTAATGCTGGGTTTTTTTTGTTTGATTTTTATGAAGCATGCGGGTTTGATCTAGGTATGGTTAAACCAGCTCATACGTTCATAATCAACAGTATCACAGGCAGCAGCAGGCACCCCATTGCGTGTGACCTCCTGACACCCAACCTTATTGGCAGCATCCCCACCACTGTTCCTACACCCAGTATGACAAGGCCGATCCACCCGGTAAATACGAAGACCATTGCTATGATAAAAATAATAATTCCTTTCACGAGTTTTTTGTACGAAATACGATGAAAATGCTTGGCTGCGAGCTTCCCGATGGCCGAAGTAGTGATGAACGCCGTGCAGGATGCCACGAGCACCGCAACCAGCAGATACAAAAGCGATTCCGGTAGTAGAAGGGCTTCCCACTGGGCTACCGGTATTAATTGATTTATCACTATGGCAGCACCCGAGCGGGGACGAAGGATGAGGAAAAGTGCAACCAGAACAAAAAGAGAATTTGCAGTGTTGATGGCCGAGAGAGTTACAATAACCTGTTTCTTTTCCGTATCCTTTCGAAATATCATGGCCATGATCGTTGCGATACCCGAGGTCATTCCCGGCAGGAAACCCACGATGCTTCCCGCAAAGGTCCCCGAAAAGATTGACCCCGCGGTGCTTTTTACAGGTACATCCGGCTCTGTTATAACCTGGGGGGGAGCGCTTTCTTCCGCCGACAGCGATTCGAAGAGTGTGGAAAGACCGAATATTCCTGACAGCATTGGAAACAGCACCGCAGGCGGCATCATGGAATCGGGGAGTATCCATGGCGCCGGCCAGAAAAAAGGCTTGAAATAGTCCATGGAAAGTACGGTATAACCGAAAATACCTGCAGTGAAGAACACAAAGAGAGCAAGAACTATACCTAGGGCCCTGGACTTCCTTTTAGGTTCACTTTTCCGGTACCGGACCTCCTTGGTCTCTGTAATGATCAGTATGGCGAAGATGCCCACAAGGATGTAGATCATGTATTCCTTGAGGTAGCTGTAACCCATTACCGGCTCGCCGATCACCAGCCTGAAGGGAAGGATCAATAGAAACGCCACCATGATCGCCCCCATGGAGCCTATTGCTGACAGCTTCACTGCTTCATAGCCCTTTCCCGCCAGAAGCATCTCATGGGCCGGAAGCACGCTCAATGCGGTATCGGGATCCGGAGCGCCCAGGAACGTTGATGGAATGAAATCGTGAAATGTGTGGGAAATGGAGATAGATACTACCACCGCCGCAAGGAGAAGTGAAATGAAGACGACACCCAGGGTATCCCCAAATAGAGAGGTCAGGCCGGCCATGATCACACCGGAAAGTGATAGAAGAATTATGGAGAGATTATTAACATGTAAACCTGGGATCAGCCCGGTGATGATACCTAAGCCTGCGCCTATGAGCGAGAACAGAATTACGAGAAGCAGTATGCCCAGTCCGGTTCCCAAATGTTTCTTCTCCTAATCGCTATATTGGTAAAAGGATTATCTGATTACCTTATCTATTCTCGTTCTATATATTGTCAATGGTGAAATCTTAACGAATCTGAGATTCTCTTATACCTGCCGCACACTGTTTGCGTGGTAACGGTTTGTAGGGTTAGGTCCCTGCAAATACAGTGATGCCTACTGGTGTCACAGTACCCCGCAAATACAGATGCATGTTTCATACATCAGGAGCGGACAGGGATAGAAATATCCGTAGGGGACATCGTCCCCGAGGATGCAGCATAATCTTGATTATGCGTAATATAATGAGCATCTCGGATGTTTCAAAGACGAAGTGGGAGCATGAAGCCCCGATTCCGCTGAATAAATAATCCGATAAGTTTCAGGGAATGTACCATTTATAAGAAAAACAGCTCACATAAGGATTAAGAAAGAAAAAACTACCTTAAGAGAGATGAAAATTCTGTTAACTATTTGAAGAGAACCTACAATAATATGAGAAAAAATGCATTAAAAATATAGGTTCCACTGAAGGAAAAAAAATAAAAAATAAAAAAAAAGAAAAAGACGACGACTTATAAGTCGTCGTCAAAATCGTCGTCGTCGAACTCGTCATCGTCGAACTCGTCGTCGTTGAACTCGTCATCGTCGAACTCGTCATCGTCGAACTCATCCTCGTAATCGTCGAAGTCCTCGTCATCGAAGTCTTCTTCGTCCTCAAACTCCTCGAGTTCTTCTGCGTAGTCGTCGACGCCCTCCATCTCTTCGTCGGAAGGTTCGGGTTCGAACTCCTCGAATCCATCATCTTCTTCTATAGCTCCCATGTCGTCATCGAAGTCCTCGCCGATGCCTTCTTCCATGCCTTCCTCTTCTAGATCGATTCCGGCTTCCTCGGGCTTCTTTCTCATGAGAAGAACTATCACGATTACGACAATAAGTACCGCAACGATTGCGATGATGATGTATAACACAAGGTTGCTGTCATCATCTTCTTTTTCGGCCTTCATCTCGGGTATGGAGTCTCCCTGTTTCCAAGTGATGGTTTCCATACCTTCCTTGGTAGCTGTGATCTCGGTGTTTGCGGGAACCGCTACTAAGGGGAATCCGGTGATACTTGCAGTACCGTTTGCATTGGTGGTACCGGTCCATGTCTTGTTGGCATAAACGAAGGTCACTGTGGCTCCCTCACCGGCTCCGGGGATTGGTCCCACTGAAACCGTGTAGGTGTCAGGTACAATAACCAATTCGAGAGTTATGGTACCGATATCCTTATCTGCGGATCCGTTGAGCGTAACGGTCTTGGTCTGGGTGACATATCCCGTTGCGCTGAAGGTCAGAGTAACAGTCGTGTTGTTGGCAATGCCGCCGAGTTCGAAAGCGCCCGTGACGTTATTTACAGTTACGGCCGTTGAGCCTTGCTTGACGGTTGCGGTTATCGGAACAACCTTACCGGTTATTTTGTAGGTTACTACCGTGGCAGTCAGCGTGAAGTTCTTTTCCGTGAGTGCCGTTGTGAAGGTAATATCCTCAGAATGGACTTCAAAATCTGCAGCAGTCACAATGACGTTCAGTGTACCAGGGGCGATTCCCGAAATGAGGAAATCTCCGTTAGCACCGGACGTTGCGGTCAGATTCGCGTACGTTTTGGTGGTTACGTTGGTCATGTTTCCGCTGATATTCTGCTGTTCGGTAGTCTCTGTGAAGATTACGACTGTGACTTTAGCTCCAACAATCACGGGGCCGGTGGCGCTAACCACAAATCCTCCGAGTTCACCAGTGGTATCGGCAGGGGTCGTTGGTTCCCATTCCGTGAGGTTGAAGTCGACGGTTTCAAGATGGTCAGAAACGACCACTGTGAATGTAGTCTCGTCGGAATCAACGTATCCGGTGGCATTGACGTAGGTTGTATAATTTCCGAACTCCAGTGTCTTGGTATAGTTACCATTTGCATCGCTTGTCGCGTTGAAGTAGGTCGTAACATTCACGGTCACATTCGTAAGATTACCGCTAATGTTCTGCTGTTCCACAACCTGATCCACCTGATAAATGACCACTTTTGCACTGGCTATATATGTAGTGTTGTTACCCGTACCCGAGCTTACCCTGCCGGATACTGTACCATCCGTAGGTAGCGGTGTAAGGACGTCGAAGCCTGTGCTGTCGACCTCTTCTACCTGGAACTCGCTGTCGTTGGCTATAAAAGCATATTCGTAATCGGTTCCCACAACTGCGGTCCAAGCGTATGTGAAGTTGTTGCCATCCGTGTAATCGGTGTCAGTCGCGTTCTCTGCAGTCAACGTGTAGTTCGCGACCTCAGTACCGAACATCTTGGAGGTGACATTCCAGTCTTTACCAAGATAGAGTTTGATGGAAGTGGGAGCGTCGTCATCCTCGTCCTCGTAGGCGACGATGAAATTTACCGTATCTCCGCCATAAGCGGTGGCGGCAATATATCCAACAAAGGGGTGAAAGATGCCCGGAAGAGTGGTCTCATCGTCCAGAGTTGGCGCATGGTTGAGTTGCAGAACCGCAAAACTATCGGAAAGATCATCACCGGTATGATTGAAATCAACGGATATGGTATAGCCACCATTCTCAGCTATCACGCTAGCGTAGGGATGGCTATGCGTAGCTCCGGCTGCTACGTCGCCGGTGCTGAGCATTTCTTCCATTGACCATCCGGTCTTGCTCACGTTGACGGTATAATCAAAGTCGTGCTCCACATTACCGGAATTGGTTACGTTAATCCATGCGTTTAAAGTGTCTCCCGCATTGATCGTGTCGTCCATGATCTCAAGCGTTGCAGTGTAGCCTGTCACATTCATGATTTTGAATGTCTCGTTAGCATCCAGATCCTCTACTGTATCCCCGTTTACATCGGTACAATTCCATGTGACATTTACTGCATAGTCTCCTTCCACGGGAGGTGTCCACAAGTAAGATGCATCAGCTTCGTCACCTGCAGCCAAACCGGATAATTTCACGCCACTTGTATTCAAAGTTACGTTAGTGGCATTCACAACGGTGAAATTCACCGTGATATCCGCTGTGATCTCCTTGTTACCGTTGTTGGTAATTGTCGCAATTATATCCAACGAATCGTTGGCATAGAAACCACCAGACTCGGCTCCACTGAAAGAGATACCCTCATATTCAACTGCAAGGTTGTAGACATCCTCGAAGGTATATGTCTTGTTCATGGAGTCGCTCTCGGTACCGTTCCATATGGTAACGTTCACCCAGTGACTGGCCGCATTGAAGGTCCAGTTGTTCGAAGAAATTATTGTGTGGTTCCCGGCAATATAGGAGCCCAACTTTGTGTGGTTCTCAATAGCTCCTGCGCTTGATTTTATTGTCACGTTCAATCCCACTAATGCAGTGGTATTGAATTCGAATGTGACATTGTAAGTACCAGGCTCCAACTTTCCTTCAGAGCTTTCATTTGCATCCTTTATCCCGATACTATTGATCAGGACTGGCGTATCTCTAGTGTTTCTTGACTCTGCGCCCGTGCTGGAACTCAGCAAAGGAAATGCGCCCAAGACAAGAAAGATCACTAGCAGATATGCCATTAATCTTTTCATACTGCTTTTCATTTTTTTCACCTCAAATTTTTCACAATTTTCTTTTCTTTTTATGCCATTTATACTCTTATCGTATAAAATCCCCCCTATTACCGCGACCATACTATATAAACTTAATGGGTGTATTTAAAATCTGCTCGTCATCTGGTAGGAATAAATAAGGTAAAACTCAACAATCCAATATTATGTGATAATCACAATAATCTCTCGAAAAAACGCCCTCGTTTACCACTCTTGTCGTCATTAAGTTCTCATTTTGTCGTATTATTGTATCGTGTCAAAATAATTGGGATAATTATCTATGAGAATCGGTTTTATATTGTATGTTTATGAGTAAAGACACCCCTGTTGGCGTGTCACACTTTCAAGCCTGGCCATTAGTACCCGGCTTTTCAAGTAATTCCGGACAATAAATGGGAAATGTTAATATTCATGATCAAGCTACCTAAAAAAGTGGTCGGGAGCGGGTGGACGGCTGACGGTGCTTCATTAAGGAGTTGCTGAGGAAAGTCCTCCCTCCGTCGGGCAAGGGGACCCGGGGCAATCCGGGTGTCTGAGAAGGCAGGCTCTGGAGCAGAAACGACACAGCCCGTTTCACACCGGTTTCGACCGGTCCGGAATGATGAGCTAGGCTCTGACGACGTAACGGGAATTGATGAAACGGCCAACCTCCCCGGAGCAAGTCCAAACTCATTGGGATGATAGGCCCGTTGACCAAAAGGTAGGACGCTAAGTCGAATGCCGTCTAGGACATGTACGGTAACGTTGTGCCCAAAACAGAAGGAGGCTTACTACCCGGACCTGGCCACCTACTTTTTCTTTCAACTCCTGCCTCCGCTGGATAGGCTGCGTGAAAGAAAAAGCAGCCCACCATCCACCAGGACACTTCCTGGTGGGACCAGGTGTGGTGAAGGCACACCGAGGGTGCTCGACAGAAGGGGGAACAATCCGGTACTTTCATCCAGCGCATACTTACAATAAAGGAACATCATCTTTATCAATACTATATTATATCAATATTATAATATACAATAATAATCGCTTTTTGAGAATCCCATAACAACATTTTATTATTCCTTTTTCCACTAACACGCCCATGACTGTCAAGGATAAGGTCGGAAGAAAGAGATATATCCTGGTAAATACCTCCACCTCGTCACTTCAGCGCGGGCGCCTTATCCATCTGGTGAACAAGAAATTTAACCGATTTTCTTTGAGAGAGAACTTGCCTCGGGAATCCAACCCCCCATGGCTAACGGTCCTTGACAGTGACTATGCTATATTCAAATGTTGGCATAGAGAGAAGGCGACCATGGTGGAATTTCTGGAAGGTCTGGAGCTTACTCCAGGATACTCTGGGAGTGACAGGGTCCCGCCGATTACCTTGAAGGTCCTCAAGGTATCGGGCACAATAAAAAAACTGAAGAAAAAGATAGATCGCTACCAAATCATGAGAGGTGTCAACCGTGGATAAAAAATGGCATATTCCGTCTGAGCGGATCTACAAGAACATTCGCGGAATTCTGGAAACCCAACTGGTGCTTCAGGACATCAGTCCCAATCTGGCGGAAAAATTAATGAAGGTAGCAGGAAAGCCCGGTTTCGATTTCAAGGGAATTGACATGCTTTTGGATCATATTGCGATCTCCACCGATGAAAAGGGCGGTGATATCGAGGATGCGGATCAACACCATTGAGCTGTATAATTACAGGGTATTTTACGGTAAACACCGGCTTGTTATCGGCCCGGAAGAAGGTGGTGGGAAAAGCTCGCCCTCGTTGGCTGTGATAATCGGAAGGAACGGGAGCGGGAAGAGTGTAATCCTCGATTCGGTTGTCTTCGCCCTCTTTGGCTTGGATCGCCGCAGTGGAAATATCGAGGCCGAGTACAAATCCGTGATGAACCGGCATGCTAGAACGCTCGGCCAAAAAAAGTGCTATGTGCATATTAGCTTATCAATCGACAATAGGGAATTTGGCCTGACTCGGGAGATACGTCCATCCGGAAACTCAAAGATCACGGTGACAGTGGATGGTGCTGTAGGGGACCAGGATGAACTTTCTGCAGTTCTGAGAAACCATATTTCTCCCGAGAGCGCAAAATATCTTTTTTTCAGCTTCAGGGCAGGTCCCGGAGAAAAGATCTGCCTATCCAGCAGAGATGCAATCAACTCCTTTCTTGGTATTGATATACTGGAAAACACAAAACGGAATCTGGCGCTATATCATAAAAAGGTATTCCACTTCGTTGAGAGAAACACCCGCGCCAAGGAGCTATCGGGCATAAAACGGTCAATGAAGGCTTTAAAAAAGAAGAGAAAAATACTGCGGGACCAAGCCGAACAAAGGAGCGAAATGATCCGGAAACTGAAAAGAGAGCACGGTACCCTAATGAAGGAAGCATACAAGATCAGGGGACTCGGTCGGGTGATCGATCTGCATCAGAGAATTCAGAAAAAGATGTTCACTTTGAAAAAAGAGCTTTCGGAAGAGAGAAAAAATCAGAGGAACCGGTACGACCTTGCACCCTATTTTCTAATGAGCGAAGGAATCTTATCGGCTCTTGAACGAATGAAAGATCGGATTGCAAAACAAGATACACTTCGTTATAAGACTGGAAGGTTGGACTCCCAGCTTGAACTGGTCGAAACGTTTTTCGAACCATGTATAAGCACAGGCAAATGTGGTTTTTGCGACAGTCCGATAAAAAAAACATCCGAAACCACTCTTGAGGTAAACAGCTTGAAGAGCGATCTGAAAGCAGAACTGGAATCAATGGATAAGGAGATGGAAGAGATCAAAATACCTCCGAATGTCGATATTGACAAGGTACAGGAAACGGTATACATGCTGGATCGATATAAAGCGGACCTGAAACAGCTCATCACGGGACGAAGGGACAAGATCGCAAAGATAAAGCGTCTTAAGAAAGCTGCCAGGAACCTGCTGGTCCGTTTTCCCACCCTGGCCAAGGTAGGTACCTCTCCGGGTTCGGATATTCGATTCAAGGATTTCGTGACAAAAATTAGCCGGAAGAGAGTTGAGCTGAACGACGCTCGTATCGATCTAGCTAGGACCAAACAACAGTTGAAGGATATCAAGGCACAGTATGGGGAGCATTTTACGAAATTCAGGAATATCACTCTTACAATGCGGGCTTCCATAAACCGTTATCTAAAAAAGGCGGACATGTCGGTGAAAGTTATCCAGGCCATAACTTCGGCCATAAAGGAAATCCAGACCGAAAGTAGGGGGGCAATCGAAGCCGGTCTCAACAAGATCCTTTCAGGTATCTTCTCCAAGAAGGGCGTGATAGAAAGGGTAGTTCTCAAAAAAAGCGATTATTCTATGGCGGTAAAGATAAGTTCCGAGGGTGAGAACAAGGGGCGGAGGGCAGTTGAAGTGAACGAGTTTTCAGACGGAGAAAGGGTTTTGATTTTCATCTCGCTCGTTTGGGCCCTGAACCGTATGAGGGGCGGATCAACCATTCTGTACGATTCACCCTTCTGTTATCTCGACTCGAAGAACAAAGGGTCCATCGTAAGACCCCTTTCACGCTTACCGGGAAACCAAGTAATTCTAACCACAAAGGACGACCTTTCAGGTGTATATGATGATCTTCTCATACATGCTGATCGAATTTATGATATTAATTATAACGAAGAGCTGAAAAGTTCAACGGTGGTGGCAAGGAAGATAAGAACCGTCACCTCTTCGGATGAATTGAAATGGGTGCCGGTCAGCCATGATAACGTGGAGGGAATCCCATGAAGATAACGATGGCTGAAAGGCATTTGAGCTTTCTCGGTTCGCTACATTTGTGCGGAACATCTCATATGCAGATGACACTGATAAGGACTGCAGTAACAATGGGGGTGCTGCATAATAGGAAAATTCCTACTTCAGAGCTGAAAGAAAAATCATATAATTATTACGAACTGGATGACAAAACGATATTCTACCTGATCTTTCATGATCGCAAGGAGGCGGACAGCATGGAAGATGCTGCTCGTATGTTCAGCCGGTACTGTGGAGGAGGTATGGATATCATCGAGTCCATGGTGAGTGATATGGATGCCGAACGACTAAGTCTGGACGAGATACTGGACATTATTGACACATACGTTGCAGGAAAAGCAGAATGAAAGGAGTAGGGCAAGTATTGACAAGAGCTAAAGGTAAGAGACGAGGGCGTGGCCGGCGTGGATTGAGAACCGCCCGTATGGAACGGATCGGAGCCGAGAGAATCGACCTTCTGGTCCATGAGGCAAAGCGGAGGGCGCGGGAGGGCGAAGAAGCCCTCGCATCGAAATACATAATCCGGGCGAAGAAGATTGCTATGAGATTGAATCTTAAAACCCTTGGGAAATACAGGGGTGAATTCTGCAAGGAATGCATGGTCCCTTTCGTAAGTGCTTCCATTTTCAGGGCAAGGCTGCACGGGAAGAAAAAGGTGATCACTTGTCTCAGGTGCGGTAATGTGCATCGAAGGCCCATCGAGATCAAGAATTTGGATCGTGAAAAATAGCGGTAAATCGGAAGGTAGATACATGGATAAAACACAGAAAATGAAACTAAGGGCGGAAGCACAGCAAATAAAACCAGCCATAAGGATCGGCCGAAACGGCCTCACGACATCGGTAATAGAAGAGATCCGGTCGCAGCTTAAGGCCAGGCGATTGATGAAAGTGTTGGCACTGAGGAGTTATCTCTCCGACAACACTATGGATGACGCGGCAAGCGACATTAATAATTCTATTCACGGTGTGCATGTGATCGATGTGAGAGGGCACACGATAGTTCTTTATAAATAGGAAATGGATATCCGTTTTGGTTGCGCGCAACCCGGGATGGTCATTTTATCGGCCCCTCGCAAGTAAAACTTATTTCGCTGGCAGATAGATTACAAACATTATTTATATCTTTATATTGTTCGCTAAACTGAATAAAATCACTCTGGAAATGTATCAAGTATCAGGTAATATTGAACGGAAGTGCGAGGATGAGCTGGGTATGTATGAGATGTGGATTTATCAACGAGGATGATTCTAGTTTTATATGTGATAGATGTAACAATAATCAACCTTTCCAGTGTGAAATAGTTACGAAATCCCCTGAGGACGGGAAAATTCCCACTCCACCCGGGGAGGGATCTGAAGAAGAATGGGGTGCTGAGGACCAAACTGAAGACGACGATGTTGGATATGGCGGGGAAAAGGATGATAACGAAGAAGAAGAATGGGATGATGGTAGTGACGAAGATGAATGGGATGACGAACCACCCGAACCCGAAGATGATGACAAGGAGGCAATTGTGGCCCCTACGCAAGATATATGTCCAAAATGCAGCCGGAAGACGAAGGAACATTGGACCAACTGTGCGTATTGTGGCATCCGGCTGGGGGATGGGAATCGCGACAAATGTCCCAGTTGCGGAAAACCCCTGAAGAAGGGATGGGCTCTCTGTGTTTATTGTGGTAAGAAATGTTAAAGTAACGATCGGATTATTATTATTCACCCATGGGGGTAAAGTTAATGGAAGACATCGGAAAAGATGAAATATTAGATGATGACGACGATGATGAGAAGCTCATCGAATTGATGGGGGACATATTCTCGGATGATGATGACAAGAAGGGTGAGATCGGAGATCTGGTTCTACTCGATAAAGGATTAAAAAAAGTGGGGGAACCACGCCGACAGGCTTTCGATTTCGAAGTGGAATCACCCCGAGACCCCGGGTTAACCGTAAGCTCCACGGACCGGGGAACAAAGTCATTGAGAGAATTGTCTCAAATGGAACCAGATGCAACGGAACTACCCGAACTTGCCAGAGATGATATCCTTAATGTACTAAAATCAGTGCCCAGAGTAGGGCATGTAATGGCGGTCTCCATTGTCAATGGTGGTTTTGATAATTATCATTCACTTTCCACATTGGAGGTTTCAGATCTAAATAATATTCCGGGATTGGGAGCCGATCTGGCAGCAAAGATCGTCGAATGTTTAAAGAAAGAATATCCTCTCCAGGCGATCAAGGAGGAAAATGTGGGAGAGGAGCCGGCCGTTCCCGTTGAAAAGATCGAAGAGAAGGTGGCGCCAGAGCTTGAAGAGAAATCTGAAGTGAGGTCTGAAGAGGAGATGGAGGAAAAAGCACCCATACCAGAAGAAGATGGAGCTGAGGAAAAGACGGACGAGGTAGTTCCACCGACGAAAGGTGAAGTGAAGGCGGAGGATGGAGGGGTCGGAAAGGAGAAAAAGGAAAAGAGCGGGATGTGGGGGAAGATAAAGGGACTCTTCTCCCGTAATAAGGGAGAGGCTGATAAAGAGGGGACGGAAGAGAAGGCGGATGATGGAAAGAACCAGAAGACTTCCGATGACGAAGTGCCCGAATTGGTAGGAACAGACGATAAAGAAATCGCCCCCGATGAATCGACGGACATGCCGGAAAATTCTGATGGAAAAACACTCGAGCTGCTAACTACAAAAAAGGAAGAAGGTGATTCGATCAAGGACGATCCGATCCAAACTTCCGTTCGGCATACTGATGAGAAAAAAAGTGAACACCTAAAATTGATCGAAAAGGATGCGGAAGTAGATGGGAAAACTCTGAAAGTGGGGTCCCCCGAGATCACCGGAACCGATACTGTCTCTCCAGTGAGAGCGTTCGTAACGATACTGGACGTTGAAGAGGATGTGGCTGTCAAACTCTACTCCGCAGGCTACCGGAACCTGCAGGAACTAAAGGAGGCCATCCCCGAGGACCTTGTGTACGTTGAAGGGATCAATCCCACCCTGGCAAGAAAGATTTACGCCAAATTACACTGATTAATAAAAAGGAAGCCGTATGGGAGAACGATTGCATGGACATCAAAGAGATATTGATAATATCTGCACAGTCCATGTGGTTGATGCTTCCCCTGTTCATCTCTAATCCATCGGCAGTATTTACGGGAAACAAGAAACCCATTGATTTTGGTAAGAGCTTTTCGGACGGTACCAGGATACTGGGCGACGGGAAGAGCTGGGGGGGCCTCGTGGGAGGAACCCTCATCGGTATGGTGGCGGGTCTCGCAATGGCCTTCGTCATGAGGAGTGCTGATGCTGACGTTCACTGGCAGTTCGGAGCCAGCCAAGTGGAGATATTAAAGAACGTTTTTCTCATCTCGTTTGGTGCCCTGTTTGGAGATTCGGCAGCTTCTTTCATCAAGCGAAGGATGAAGTTCAAGCGGGGGGCTGCTGTACCGGGATTGGATCAATTCGACATGATCGCAGGAGTATGGCTATTGCTGATGATCTTCTCGTGGGGATGGTTCACAGACATGTTCATCAGTGACGGCAGGTGGGTCGGTTTGATCGCGGTACTTATACTCACACCGGTCCTTCATAGGGTGGCGAATATCATCGGGTACAAGATCGGTGTGAAAGAGGTTCCATGGTGACTCATCAGATGTAGATGATGTTGCCTCTTTCTTCATTTTTCAATGCATTTCTGTCCGCGTTCTCAACTTTATTTTAGATATTATTTACCGCAAACCGGCTCTGGCTCCTTCCCGGACCTCAACCTCTATATCTCCCACGAACCGGGCCCCTTTTCCTTCCTTTATCCCTCGTATAAGTTTATGGGCTTCATCGGTCCAGATATCGTATTTCCTGCCTTTTTTCATCCTTATGCCAATGGTCTCTAATCCGTCCGAACGGAAGATAAAACTAAACCCAGGTGTATTTGTTTTCAATCTCCATGAATAGTAGCGTCTGCGGCGGTACCGCTCGTGGAAATTGACCTTGAGGATGTCATAAGATCGTATATTTTTTAGAGGCAGAGTGATCTGTCGTATCCCGACCCCGTAACAGATGGACAATCGTGAGCTGTTTATAGTGATGATCCGCCTGAAATAAAGGAACAGAAAAATTGTTCCAATGTCGACGATTATCATTAAAATAATGGCATCCCACACTAGTCCTTCCCTGACAATTATCAACACGACAAGTCCCCAGAAGAAGAGGGTGATCGGAGTGAATATCATGGCCGCCAGGTTGTATCTTGTGTCCCGGTACACCTCCCTTTCGGTTTTACTCCGAGATAACATGGCGGTATTTTCTGATTTTGATATGATACGAGGATCCCCCTTACCCTTCCTATCTTTCACCAGGCAGTACGGTACATAAATAATAAAACATAAAATAATAAGGACCTGAATTATGAAGACCGAATAAGCCCCTATATCAAACAAAATAGCATATGTATCCGCAGGCACACTTGCCGAGGATACAGATGAATCTTGATTCATCGAGTATCTATTGATGCCCCGGAACGTAGTGGGCGCCGATACTGATGAAAAGTGTACTTGATATTTTGTTATTTTTTGGGGCGGGTCGGCGTGGCTTTATTGCCGCCGACCCTCTTTAGATTGTAGAAAAGGAGTAGATAATATTGGATGTTCACTCCTTGGGAAATGGATATGTGGAGATTATTTCAATAAAAATCTATCATGAACCTAAGAAAATCAAATTTAATATATCACCTTCTACAATTTCGCATCATGCACGTAAGCGCCATAGTGCTGGCAGCAGGAAGGTCTCGAAGATTTGGCGAGGGTCCAACTAAAATTCTTTCAAAGGTGAAGAATAAAACCATCCTCCGACAACTAATGGAGACAATTTCTCGTTGTGCTGTCACAGATGTGATCCTTGTTACTGGCCACCAGGGGGAGCAGGTGAGCGAGCATGCGCGCAATAAAATAAATTCGATATTTGCACATTGCAATAAAAAATTTATTATGGTCCACAATGCCCGCTATGAAGAGGGAATGGCAGTCTCGTTCCGTGAGGGCATAAAGGCTGTTCCACAGGACTCCGAGGCATATTTATTGTTCCTCGGGGACCAGCCTCTCGTTTCGGAAAATACCGTTCATCAGATCATCGAAACATACCGCGATATCAATACCAGCGGCAAGAATTATCTTCTGATCCATCCGCGATTCAACGGTAAAAAGGGTCATCCTGTGCTCTTCTCGTCTGATCTTCGCCCCGAGATAGAAATGCTGGGCAAGGACGATCAGGTTAGATATCTTACGTGGAGGTATCGTGAGAAGGCGTTCATACTCGATGTGGACGATCCCGGAATTAACATCGACGTAAATACCGCCGAGGACCTTGACGATCTTAGGCGTATCTAGTCTACAAAACCGTTGCCCCTGTGGGACAAATAGCGGTCTCGAAGACCTCGCAATTTTCGAGTAGTTTTCCCTTCACTTTTTTGTAAAGGACATCTTCGGTGAGATTTCCATAGGGGAATATCACGAAGATCGAATTTCCCAACATGCACATGGAACTTCCCGGAGATACCACTTTGTTTATTTCTTGGCACAGCTCCCGGGTCTTAGGATTCATTAGCCCCGTATCCAAGGCAAAGCGGAACGATAGCGTCACCATTTCAGCGAGAAGTGTTTCTGCGGAGCCTGGCTCCAGTGGTTGATTTCCGCTGAAATGGGAAGGAAGATTAGTCAACAATCTGCTAAGCATTCCTTCGCTGTGTTTATTGATAGTACTCCTTTGAGTATCGACCAAAATAATATTCCTGGTGGGTACTCTGCTCCCGAAAACCGCGAGAATAACCTTGTTCGTCACCGGGAAATTGTGAATTTTACCGTACGGCATCAACCCCTCCCTTTCCCTAATGGTAAAACCACCCACCGATTGGGCGGGGATGTCACCCAGGCCGGTCCCGTGAACTATCTCGCTGTGGTGAGCAATCCGTATACATTCTTCTCTGGAGAGGGGTGAATCGAAAAGACTGTTCAGGGCCATTACTTGCGAGATCAGACCCGCGCCGCTCATTCCGAATCCCTGCGACAGGGGAAGGTCGAAACGGGTATCGACTAGTAGATAAATTCCGCCGCGGGATATTTCCGGCAACTTAACACTGTCAATCAGGCTTAAGAAACGGGATATCATGTCACGTGATACTGCGAGATCATCCATCTCCACTGGGTTACCGCTACGGTTTAGGCTGAGAAAAACTCCCGGCTTCATCTCCACAGCCTTTTCGGTATTTCCAAGCCGGTTAAAAGAAGCTTTTGTCAAAGCTCCGGCTGTTGTGTTGAATCCACTCCCAATTGAGCCTTTCCTTTGCGGTTCATCCGACGAATCCCGGATCTGGAAAAAACCTGTGATATGACCGGGACAGAAGGCTGAAACCGATTTTGATGATACCAATTAATTCCCACCGGGTTGATTACGTCTCCTCGGGCTGCGTGGAACATGTCCCCGGGGGATCATTCCTTCAATATCTCGTTGAATATCTGATTTGCATTATCGGTCTTTCGTCCTTCTATACTCTGTACTTTTCCGTCTCTCTTTATGATATGAACCCGTCCCTTATCTCCCCTGACCTCTTCCAGGTCATTGGCTATGATCATGTCTATATCAAGTTCATTAAGCCGGCGGTTGGCATTATCTATCAATTCTTTCTCGGGAAGACCGCTTTCCAGCTTGAATGCCACGATGTAACTCTCCGGGGCGTTCTTTTTTATCAATTCGATAACTTTCGGTGTCGGTGAAAGTTCGATAACTAGCTTATCCGTTCTCGATTTTATCTTTCCCTTCTGTTTCTTCATGGTGAAATCGGATATGGCCGCACAGTTGATAATAATATCGAATCGATAGAGATTGGAATAATCCACCAAACCCATCAGATTGTCCACAGATTCGAAATCCCTCGTTTTGATAAAATAGGGCGCTTCGACCTTTGCCCTACCGTACCACAGCTCCACCTCCCCTCCCCTTCTGAATGCATTTACGGCAAGAGCGACGCCGGTCTTGCCGCTGCTCCGGTTCGTGATCATCCTGATGTCATCCATGGGTTCCGCTGTGGAGCCGGCGATAATGAGTATTTTCTTGCCGATAAGATCCTTGCTCCCGAATGCTCTGAGCACATGCTCAACGACGATGTCGACATTTGCCATTTTTGCCTTTCGCTCGCTCAATACAGGCTCGATTATATCGGCACCCATGTCCTTCAACTTCCTCACGTTCGCCTTTATGGAGGGGTGATTATACATGGACTCGTGCATGGCAGGTAGGATCATTAACGGGATTCCGCTGCCGATGGCGGTTGAAGCGAATAATGTAACTGTGGTATCACAAATCCCCGTCACGATCTTCGAGACGGTATTTGCAGTGCAGGGTGCAATGAGAAATAGGTCAACCCGGCTTTCCACCATGCCGCAGTATCTCACATGTTCCACATCTCCCGTTATCTCGGTCACCGGTTCCTTACCGCTTGCGAAGCATATGGACTTCGAGGTGATTATCTCAAGAGCATCCTTGGTCATCACCGGTATGATCTCCGCACCATGTCGTATCATTTCACGGATGAACCTGACACATCTCACTGCTCCAATCGATCCGGTTATTCCAAGTACTATTTTCTTTCCCTTCAGCTTTTGACTCTTTATCATGTATATGCCTTCGCTCGGATGCATGAGCCAAATTAGGTTTTACTGATTTTTATTATTATTTGTCCAATATCACAATATCTTTAAATTCGGGTGTGGAATAACATACTTATTAAGGTCACGGACCCGATATTAATCGATATCTATCAAATATAGCTCCCGACCCTTTCCATTCCCTCGACTATCTTATCGTGATTGTCGCACAGGGGTCCATAAGACACCCGTATTCCTTCCTCCATGGAGGGACCAAAGCCCGTGCCGGGTATGAAAAGGACTCCCGTTTCACGCAGTATTTCTTCTGTAAAACGTACGGGATCCGTGTCTATCTTCACGCATGTATACAGTCCCCCCTTCGGATCTAATCGCGGTTTACCCATATGCCTGTCTATGGCTTTCATTGTAATGGTGGCGGTCCTCTGATACAGCTTCCGCATCTCGTCGATGTAATGGACAAGGCTTCCGTTTCCAATTGACTCTTCTAGAAACCTTGCCGTGGCTGCGGAATGGAGTGAATCAGGACTTAACAGGGTTGATTCAACCAATCTCTCCATGGCATTTGTGATCACGGAGGGGGCTTCCAGCCACCCTAACCTCCTTCCAAGGCTCGATAGCCATTTTGAATTGGAATGAATACTTATCAGGTTGGGTATGTCCTCACAGGACCATGAATAGGTTTCCGGCATATCCCCGAAATACTGTGTCTTGTAGGCATGGTCCATGACGAGATACGCCCCTGCATCGGTGAGAATATCGAGAAAACCACTGAGGATCCCCGAAGGCATTATCTGGGAGGTGGGGTTGTCCGGATCGGGTATGACCAGGGCCTTTATCCGACCCTCACTGCAAAGTTCCTTCAAATACTCCGTGGGTATTTCCGGGTCCGGCATGTATTCCCAAGTCACTGGGTCCAACGCCGGAATGAATTGAACCGAAGAGCCGGGAAGGGCGCACTTGACAGCATTGAAATAATTCACATAGGATGGATCGAGAACAGCAATCCCGTCCCCCGGATCGCAGATCACTCTAAGTACATCGTGAAAGAGTTGCGTTGAGGAATGGCCAACGCAGATGTTATCTGGTCTCAATCCGTTTACCGAAAAAATATTCTTTTCGAACTCGCATAATTGCTCTCTGATTTTTAAATTACCGGTTATGGCGCTGTACCTGCCGGAGATATGGAAGTCCGAAGCATCCAGACAAATATCGGCATATATCTCGCGCAGTCTTTCCGGCGCCTCGTGATTGCACCAGCCACCACCAAAGGAGATGATGTTTTCGGGATCGAGACCCATCCTTACTATATTGCTGGGATCGGCAATCTTCATGATGCTCTGGATTGGCGATAGGGTGCTTATGGTTTCCTCAACAAGGCGGGATAATCCTGGTGATTCCGATCTTTTCTGTCCCATTGGGTCACATCCTATTTCGTATCAACTAAAGAAGCCATAAAGATATGCAAAAGATTTTCGATCTATGGATGGCACTGCTCCGGGAGACCTACCATCAACTCTTCCAGATCGGCAGTGTCTCGCCCCATTTCCTTTCTCAAATCATAAGCCTTGTTCCAGCAATCTCTCGCCCGGTAGAATTCCTTTTTCATCCCGTAAATAATGCCGATATTCTTGTAGCATCCGGATATTCCTCCTCGGTCACCCAGTTCCATGTCGATCTCCAATGATCTTTCATAGTAACTCAACGCCGTTTTGAAGCTCTCCCGGGCGGCGGCAACGTTACCCATCTGGGTGTAATTCACGCTGATACCCTTTCTATTTCCACTCGCGAGGTCGATCTTGAGCGATCTCTCCGCATAATCCATCGTTCTTTCATAATCCCCCATCTTGAACAGAACATTAGCAAGCGAGCCGTAAGCATTGCTCAAAGCCGGTTTATCCCCGAACTCCTTGGCGATTTCCAACGCTTTGCTGGCATAATCGAGCGCGCTTTTGTAATCGCCTCGCTGACAGGAAATCCCACTCATGTTTGCATAATCGCTTCCCATGCCTCCTATATTGCCGGTCTTTCGATCCAACTCCAACGAGCTGCTGTAATGGTCCATTGCCTCTCTGAGATTTCCAAGTTCCTTGGCCACGTCCCCGAGACTCGATAATGTCGCGCTCATGTTTTCCAGATTCCCTAACACCTCGTTCATCTTCATGGACCTGTAATAGTATTCTGTGGCCTTTTGGTGGTTTCCCATATCGTGCTCTATATGACCGAGATCTAGATAAGAGGCCACCATTCCGTTTTTGTCGTCTATGTCAGTGAACAATCTCTCCGCTTGCAGGAATCTCTTTTGCGCTTTTATAAAACGCCCCTGGAAATTGTGAACGCGACCCAGCTTGAGATTGCACCAGGCAATATTCAACGGATCGATCCTCTTTCCGTATATGGACAGAGCCTTCTTGTAATTGTTCAATGCGTTTTCAGGTCTGCCGGCCATGTAGTCCAGCTCACCCATTTTCATGTACAATCCGGGGTCATCAAGTACTCTGCCAGCACTCTTTTCCAGTTCCGTAAGGGCGGTTTCCACCTTGGATATCACAGTTTTCTCGGTGGTGGAAAAAGGCATTTTCGAGGTAAGACCCTGACCATGGGGCAAACCGACATGGATATTGTCAATGGTACGAACCTCGACAAAATCTCGAGGTTCGGAGCTTGACAATGTTCGCGGAATCGCAGCCTGAAAGGACCGATTCCGCTGAATCTTGTTGACAAACAATTCCAGTAACTGAGATAATTCGTTCAGTCCCAATCCCAGTTTTATTTCCCCCACATCCACGATGGTACTGACGTTCGCATACTTCAAATAAGTCTTTTCCTGGCCGGTCAATACGGCCAAATCCAGTTTCTCCCGTTCTAGCCCGGCCCTGAACTCCTGGGGCATCCGGTCAAGGTCTGCATTGTCTTCAGGAAATCTCACGCCGCAGATATGACAAAATATCGCCCCATCCGGTACATTCGCACCGCAATTATCACAGCAGTTCATGAGGTTTCACCGATCAGGTTTTCATCTACGAAGGATCATTCCGCACTGTATCTCAAGATGGCGGCAACACCACCGAGGCTTTCGAGGTACGGCGACTCGTCTATGAACTCCAGCTCTCCGCCGCTCCTCACTACGAACTCTATTATCTCCTCCACCACATCCACTCGGGAAGTCGGACCGTTGCAGTAGGGGCAGGTCTTTTTCATACCCATTTGCACAGCCTGACAGTTCTCACAGATCCACCCGCCGATGGGATGTCCTTTGAGTATGAATAATTCTCGTACGATCCCGTTCCTGGACGCGTCCACCACATTGTCCAGCCCGTAGACGGCAGGGCCGCCTGTCAATATCAATTTCTGTAATAGATCCACTGACCTGCCGCCTGCAATTTTCTCGTCAAGGTGAACAATATCGGTAATTTCCTTAATCATCTGGGCCAGGGGGATGTTCTTGTCTATGTCCAGCACACGGCTGACCATTTCTTTCTGATCTGGAGTGAGATATTCCAGTATCTCCTTTTTACCCTTTCCCGGGCCTGCCAGAATGATGGATACGATGCTGCCCTCCTCGGCCACAACCTCATTGACGTCCCTTGCCACCATCTTGTAGAATTTGTCCACCGCCTCCTTTCTCAGGCGATTGAAACGCATCTGGGACCACCCTCCCTTCTTGTGACGACCCATAACGTCTGTTTCAACTTCCTTCGACTCCTCGATCTGCCGGGCCCCCATGAGATATATCTGAGCCGAAGTGCCATCTATAAATACCAGCAAGAACTGTTCCCATTCATCCTGTAACAATGCCAGAGGTTTTATGTAGGGTGATGAATCCACGATGAACAGGTTTTCCGGTGGTACGGAGAGCTGATAAATACGATAGAAATCATTCTTTTTGGAACCGACAAGAGCAAGGCCCCGCTCCTGGTCCAGGTGAGGAAGTTTTTCCAGCTGCCCCATCATCACATCGAAGGTTTTGTTCACGTTCTCGCGGAGATCCGCACGGCCATGAAGGGCTTTGATGCAGTTTCGCATTCTCTTTTCAATGAACTTCTTCCAGTTCTTGTCAATCAGATTTATAAAAACGGTTACGAAGCTGTCGTCGCTATCCGCATCATAAATGCTTGCGAGCTCCCGAAGGTCGATATCCTGCAGAGTTTTCATTTCGCTGTCCATTATTTTCGCCACCAGTGTTCATTTTACGGAATACACGTTGACCACTTTCCCGATAATTTAAAGATAGTGCCCTGATTATCAATAAAACAAAGGTTGGGAGTGTAATAATCAAAAAAAAAGAGACAAATCTATAATAGTGCAGCGGATTTTAGGAATTGACTGGAGTGATGGAATGACTATGCGCGACCTAACGTTTCTAAACCTTCTCAATAATGTGGAACGGCAAAGAGAGCTGACGCCCAAAAACAATGATCCCGAAGAATTCTTCGGGGGACTTCTGGATAACTGCGAGAAGAAGATTCCCTGTGGTTATGAAGATATTGAAGAATTTATCAGGGACCGGGCCAAAGAGACCGGAATTCCATTTCAGGCCCTTGCGGAATCCGTAAGCCGAAGAAACCACGGTGCCCTGAACAAGGACGGGAATGAATTCGATATCGTTCTTGACCTCGTACGGCAGCGAACCGAGTTCGAGCGGACGATTATCAGAGAAAACCTGGATGGTATGGCTTTGAGTTCCATAGAATATATTTTATTCGACACGGGCCTGGAGCTTATGTCCGTTATAGATTTTCTTTTTTTCAGATGGAAAGAGGCCGTTCCGGACGTATTGAAACGAACTGCTCAAGAATTGAAAATGGAGCGCTCTGAAGTCGCACAATTTCTCATCGACCGTAAGCTGAATGACCGGTATGCAGTGGTGGTGGATGCTGCCACGGACCTGCCTCCCGTTATATATGAAAATGATGGAGATTATCGGGAGATTGCTTATGCGGATTTTTTCAAGGTGGAAAGCTCGGAGATCCGGCGGATACTAATGAACGGTGTAAAAAGTCTCAAAAAACTTCCGAATGTCGATGAAACGGGATCTTGGATCGCCTACTTCGAAGCCTGGGCAGCGGCGGCGGTGAACGGGAATGCTGAACTACACGAAATATTATGGAAAAAGGTTGACGAGGCCTGGGTTGCGTGCAGCGGCAGGGTAATTATAGTTCATCCCATGGAAGAAGGTTATGCTGATCCCATAAGAATAATGCCCGAGGTGAGGGTTTTACTGCAGTTGAACGACGCCAAGGACATGATCGCCACTATCAAGCAACGGATGCTGGATTGGGAGGAGGAACTCTACGGCAATCACCCCCGCTATCCGCAGTTCCGTACCGCTCTCGAAAACACCCACGCCGGTGTGTTCATTACCCCTCTGTACAGCGGTGAGGATTTCGATTTCAGGTTCTCGGGCCAGATCGTGCCCAACAGGAGCGAGGTGAGGATAAAGGGAACAAAGATTTTTCTGGACCGGAATTCCTGCAGGAACAAGATCGACATATACGGCGCGACGGTCAATAAATATTTCACGGAAGAATTCGTGAGCAATTTCCATGAGAGGGTAAGCCCGGAAACCTTTCTCTATTACGTGATCGCTCACGAATGCGGTCATTCGGTTTTAATCGGTAGCGACACCAGGGAAAAGATGGGGGACAACTACCGAAACGTAGAGGAGTTCAAGGCGAGCCATATCGGAATGGAAGTTCTTATGACCATGGAGAACCGACTTCCACCCGGTTACCTTGACTCCCTTTCATTGTTTATTGTGGCAAGGATAATCCGTTTCATGACCAAAGGCATGAGAGGCGACAAGACGCTGGAGCCATATTACAAGGAATCATTGATCCAGCTGAACGTGCTTTTAGATTGGAATTTTTTACAATTCGAGAACGGTAAACTGAGTTTCAACATGGAGAACCGGGCGGCATTTTTTACATCCATTCTACGGATAAATGATGAACTGAAAAGGCTCTATCTCGATGAGGATTGGGCAAGTGTGAGGAAATTCCGGTTGAAATACACCGTCGTGGACGATCGGGTGCAAGAGATATTCGATTATCTTGATAAAGAATAGGGGAACCCTCTCAATTATTTGTATTGGCGTTCCCATTTAATAATATCTGTATCCATTGTATCAAATTCATGATCTCCACGACCATTATGATTCCACTGATGATATTTTTTGTGATGGTGAGTTGGCGAAAAATCTTTTGGATATCTTGACCCGTAATCGGTTGTATCTAACTTGAATACAACCCGACCATATGGATGAGGATAGCACTGAAAAAGAGGTTGAATTATTCCATTCCGGATACCCAAGTACGTACCACGATATGCTAGTAGTGTCAGGATCGAGCTTGTAAGACCCATTATCCCCGCGAAAATTACAATTATCGATAGTAAGATATTAATACCAATATCAGATGAACTAATTACGGAATTTACCAAATTAATAAAGGATGCGCTCGCTCCCAAAGCAAAACCTAGCCAAAGAAATGTTTTATGCTTTTTTTGAGCAATGGAGACGATGAAGTAAATATAACCTAATGATGACAACATTGTTCCAATAAAACTGATTAAATAAGTAATAAATGGTGGACTTATAATACCCGAAAACATAACTCCAATGAATGTAATTCCAAAACCGGTAATAAAATAGGTCAATCCCTTTTTTACTTTATGCTTATGCTCTAAACTGAATTCATTTTTGCCTTGATAAATTTTTACTTAAAAATAGCCACAAGAACGCCAGTGCCTTTAGGCTCTGGATGAATTGTGGCGCCGAAGATTTAAACCGGTTGAGGACATTCCCGTTTTGAAAGTCTAACACGGAGGTCTACTTGACCG
>Ga0187827_10002172_pt1 | contig 27222 bp, 21 predicted proteins | sample ETNtaG_39_FD_167969 | JGI IMG/M metagenome (GOLD analysis project Ga0187827, IMG submission 167969) | Marine microbial and viral communities from oxygen minimum zone, Eastern Pacific Ocean - ETNP2014_SV_150_PacBio MetaG (Illumina Assembly) | ecosystem: Environmental > Aquatic > Marine > Hypoxic... | reverse complement strand
TCTTGCCGATTTTCTGATGAATGCTTCCACCTGGGATTCTTCCATCGCCTCTGTGATCGGAAGCACGAGCGCAACAGGAGCCGAGACGATAGCGGCCATCGCCGCGCTGAAGGCCATGGCCTCGATCAACGAAAAGAACTGGGCTGAAGCCGAAAGTGCAATCGCCGGTCTGCGAACCGGCCCAACACAACTCGCCAAAGATGCGGCAGAGTACATTCAGGCGAGACTTTTCATCGGCCAGGGAAAATCGAAACAGGTGATCGATGAATTTTACCAACGGGCCGAGAGCCTGACTGGCCACGGCCGGGCCTACGGCTTTTATGGCGTCGGCCTTGCCCACCTCCGGGAACAACAGGGCGAAAAGGCCATGCTCGCCTTTCTTCGGGTGGGTCTGCTGCATCCTGAGCTCGCCGCACTGGCGGGCGATGCCCTGTACGAAGGCGCGGTCATCCTTGAAGAATCACAGCCCAAAGCGGCGGCAAACTTCTATAAACAGATCGTTCGAAACCACCTCAGTTGCAGCCATTGGGAGGACGCGAAAAAGCGCCTGGCCAAGCTGCAGTAGGGCCACGGAGAACTTAATGACCACCCCTCTTTCAAAATCGTTCAGACTCGGACTCTTCTTAACGGGCTTCATCGCACTGATCCTGATTCTTGAAGTGCCTCTGATGGCCGAAGACGGGGGCGAGCCGGAAGCTCCGACCATCAGCATTCTGGATTTCGTCAGGAAGGGGCGGGCCATTGGATACGTCCTCATCCTGTTGAGCTTTGTCAGCGTCGGCTTTGCCATCGAGCACGCGCTTACCATCAGCCGCGGCAATCTCATTCCGAGGGGTTTCCTGGAAGAGGTCAATCAGCTCCTTGACGCAAAACAGTACGACGAAGCCGCCAAACGCTGCGAGAATAATCGGTCCTTTGTCGCCGGTATTATCGCGGCCGGACTCTCCGAACGGGGCAAAGGAGTCATGGGCTACATCGATATGCAGACCGCGATGCAGGAGGCCGGTGAAGCCCAGGCCGGAAGGTTCTATCGCAAAATTGAAGTGCTCAGTGTCGTGTCACGAGTCGCACCCATGCTCGGATTGCTCGGGACGGTCACCGGAATGATCCGGGCCTTCGAGACCATTGCCCGGGCGGAGTCAGCTCCTAATCCGGCCGACCTCGCCATCGGTATTTCAGAAGCGCTGGTGACCACCTGTATGGGCCTCATCGTGGCCATCCCCACTTTCTGTATTGTCTCGTTCTTCCGCAACAAGCTCGACGGATTGGTCAGTGAAGCTGAAGCCACAGTCGAACACATGATGAGCCGATTCAAAAAGGGATAGGATGAAGAGCACTCGCCCAAAAACAGTCACCGACAGCTCACCGGATATGACGCCGTTCATCGACTGCGTCTTTCTGTTGATTGTCTTCTTCATGACCGTTTCCCGTTTCTCCGTCCAGGAATACGAAACGCTCAAGCTCCCGGACGCCAAGTCCGGCCAGGAGAAACTGCCAAAGAAGAAAAAGAAGCTCGTCATCAATCTCAATGTAGACGGCGATACCATCATCGGTGGCCGCCATCTCAACCCGCTCCAACTCGAAAGCCAGCTCACAATGGAAGCCCGTCTCAATGACGGCCCCGAAAACGTCATCGTCATCGTCCGGGCCGACCGGCAAGCCAGATTCGAATACATCCAGGACCTGATGACCACATGCGCCCGAGCCGGCGTCTGGCAATTGTCGTTCGCGGTCGTGAGCGAACCGGTTCCTGATTAACGCGGCCTGAATCCTTTGAATCCTGAGCCCCGTTGAATCTTGAATCCCGCTGAATCCTGATTCTGATCCCTGATCCCAGCACTAAATGCGCTTAAACCGCCCACCAAGAGTCGAAAACGATGAAATCGAAATGTCGTCCATGATCGACATCGTTTTCCAGCTCCTGATCTTCTTTATGGTCGGAACGAATTTTTCCGTGCCAGAAAAGAAGATGGTCACCGATCTGCCACGCTCCGGGGCGCCGCCGGTGGAGCAGAAGAAACTCGAGCTCATCAAGATTTATCTGAAGTACGCCGAAGGACGCTCGGGCATCGAGATCACCTGCAACGATGAGCCGCTTGGGGAAGACTGGGGCGCCCTGTTCGGCATGATGAAACAGATAGCGGAAATCGACCCTGAAGTGCCAGTCGTCATCGATGCCGAAAAGTCGATGTCATTCGGTTACGTGGTCAAGGCCATGGATACCAGCAAGCAGGCGAATCTGAAACAGATCGCTTTTTCGGCAGGGAAGGCAGAGAAACTGAACGAGTAATGAAACGCATCCTCCCTTTCCTAATCATTACTTCGGCGCTTACCGCCGAAACGCTCACGCAGGAAGATGAACGATTCATCCACCTCCTGACCGAACAGGGGCTTCACAAGCTTGCGTACGATTTCGCCAAAGACCGCCTCGCCAGGGGTGGGCTCGAGGACGATATCGAAACCCTTCTCCAACTCCGCGTCGGTAATCTCGCCCTGACCCTGGCTTCTAAGACCATCGACCCGGAAGAGAGAGATGCATATACCCGAGAATCAGAACGGATGATCAATGTGATCCTGCCAAAGGCTGCCAGGATCACAAAGCTGCCAAAATCTGCGATCGAGTTCATCCGCCTGCTCGTCAACCGCGGCAACATGGCGCTCACCGAGTGGCGCAATTCCAAACGCGAAACTGACCGAAAGACAGCCTATCGCCTCTGCGCGCTCGCGCTCGCGCATGTCGATACCATGCTTGATACTTTAACCGAAAAGATTGCGGACATAGAAGCGACCGCAGACGAGGTGCAGCTCGAAGGCAATACGGAATACAAGCAACTCGATTCGTGGGTAGCCGAAGGGAATTACCGCAAGGCGTGGGGATCGTTCTACCTGGCCCAGACACTCAAGAAAGACAGCCCCGAGCGCCCTCCTTTGCTCGAACAGGCCGATGAGTTCTTCGACGAATTCACGGGCGAATACATGAACAACATCGTCGTCGTGAACTGCTTTCTCGGTAAGGCCCAGGTCATGTATGAGATGGGCGATATCAGCAAAGCCATCAAAATCCTCGGGCCTATCAAGCGCGGCACCGCACCGAAGGTTCTCGTCGACCAGGCAAACGTCCTCCGCATCAACTGGATGCAGGAGCAGAAACGTTACATGGGCGCCATCGAGATGATCGACGAGATCCTCGAACCCTACTCCTCAGATAAAATGATGGGGAATGCCGAAACGCTCATGTTGCTCAAGCAGGCCGAGTGTTACTTCATGCGCTACGCCGAAGAGAACCGCCCAGCCGACCGAAAGCGGGGAATCCAGATCTCAGAAAGAGTTTCGGCGAAGGGCGGCGCCTGGCGTAATCAGGCCCTCTCGCTCGTGACCCGTTATCCGGCCGGCGGGCTGGTCAAGACGGACAAGGGGCCGTTGGAAGTCTGGATCGAGGCCGAGAAGCGTTATGCAAGCAAACACTACCCGCGAGCGGAAATGCTCTACTCGAAGGTCATAAAAGATAAAGACAGACTCACTGATCCGACCCTTCTGCCGCCGGCCTATTTTCGCCGTGCTTCGTGCCAGTACCTGATGAATGATTTCAGACTTTCCGCGATATCATTTGAAAAATTCCTTCGCCAGTATTCGAAGCACGAGCTTGCCGAGAAGGCAGCCTTCCTGGTGGCCCAGTCTTACTATTTCATCTACCTGCGAAGCCAGGACGAAAACGACGGCGCCAAAGCTCTCAGCGTGATGAAGAGTTTCACGACCAGCCATCCGAAATCGAAGGACATCTCCCGAACGAGCATGGCCAGCGGCGATACGCTCTCCCTCATGGGCCGGCACGAAGATGCGCTCGAAGTTCTGAAAAAGGCAAAAGATGTTGAAGGTGGCGAGGCCGTCATCCTTCTCACCCGCCGTCGCCAGCTCGATGAAGCGCTTCAGGATGGAGATGCCGGCGCCAAGGCCAAAGCCAGAAAACTCGCGGCAGACATGACCACCTACATGGATCGCCGCGGCGGGCAGGGCACCTGGGTGGCCCAGGTCCAACTCAGCCTGGCGGAGATGTACATGTCCGCCGCGTTCAATCAGGCAGATGACGCGCTCGATCTTCTTGAGAACTTCAGCCAGATCCACTCCGGCGTGCCCAGCCGCCTGAAGCTCCAGGCCATTCGGAATCGGCTTACCCTGTACTGCCGGCAGAAACAGTGGGCCGCGGCCGAAGTCGAACTCGTGAAGTTTCTCGACCGGCCATCGACTTCCGAAGCGAGCGGCGCGGCGCTGCTGCTCGCAGCGCAAGGCATGAATACCGCGGGACGGGCCGCCCTGGGCAAAAAAAAATACAAAGACAGCACCCGTTACTTTCGCCGCTCCGCCGCGGCTTATGAAGCACTCCTCGAGTGGATGGATGCAAATCAATTGGACGACGCGCAGAAACGCGAGGCACACATTCGAGCCATCCAGATCTATCTTTACGTCCAGGATCCTGAAAAGGCCGGTCCGCACCTCCAGGCCATCTACGACCCCAATCGCAAAGAACACTTCATCGAGCGCGGTATCGCGCTCGTCGAACAGATGCGAAAGAATTACAGGGAAGCGCTCCAACGCTGGCAGGCCATTGAGAAGGGGGTCGAACGCCGAACGAACGACTGGTTCGAGGCCCGCTTCTACATCATCAAGGATATGGCCGAGGCCGGACAGAAAGAGAAGGCGATCAAGCTCCTCAAATTTACGAAGGTGCTCTCGCCCGGCCTGGGCGGCGCCAAATGGAAGCCGAGGTTTCTGAAACTGGAGAAGGAGTTGTAATGCGTAATACGTAATGCGTAAGCAGAAACCTGTTGCGAAGCTTCTTCAGCCGGTCCCTGGCAGGTCTGAGTTATTCGGAGAATCCCGCTGAAGCCATTACTCTAACTTTCAGCCATCTACGTATTACGCATTACACATTACGTATCATTCATTACTCTTTACGCATTACGTATTACGCATGCACATCCTTGTTATCGGCGCCCATCCTGATGATCCCGAAGTTGCTGTCGGCGGCACTGCCATAAGATTCTCCGACCGCGGCGATCACATAAAATTCGTCACGGTCACGAACGGCAACAAGGGCCACTTCAGCGACGAATACAAAGCCGACCCGGACAAACTGGTGGCACGCCGCATGGCCGAAGCGCAGGCCGGTGCGCGAGTGGCAGGCGCCGAATTCGAATGTCTCGGTGTCCCGGACGGAGAAGTGTTTGTAACTCAGGAGCTCACGGAAAAACTGGTTGAAGTCATCCGGAATTTCGGCCCGGAAGGCGAAGGCCCTGACCTTGTCCTCATCAACCGCCCCTGTGATTATCACCGCGATCATCGGTACACCGCGCAGTCAGTCCTCGATGCCTCGTACATGCTGACGGTGCCTCTCTACTGCCCGCACGTCCCACACCTCATGAGGATGCCCGCCTTCGCCTACTGGGCAGACCGGTTCACCGAGGAGGGCCTTTTCAGGGCGGATATCGTGGTTGATATCTCAGATGTTCTCGAACGAAAGGCCGAGGCCATCGCGGCGCACGAGTCTCAGTTTTTCGAGTGGCTGCCATACAACAGCCGTTCGCCGAAGCTCCCGTCCGATGGCAGCCTGCGGATGGAGGCTGTGATGAAATATGTCCACAATCGCTGCAGGAGGGTGGCAGCAGTTTCCGGTGACGCGGTGGAAGGGATCGAATTTCCTGAAGCATTTCAGATCAGTGAATACGGCGCGCAGCCGAATGAGGAAGAGCTGGCCGTGCTGTTTCCTGGATGAGCGCCCGGGCCTGAACATTGACACGTAGGATGCGTGCGACCAAGATGCTGGCCAAAACCTCTTTCACTCGCGAGTATCCAGAATGTCCACCATGCGCGCTGCTGTCATCGGCCTCGGCCGAATGGGCAGCACTTTTGACGATGAAATCAAGACCGGCGGCTCCATCATGCTCCCTTACTGCCACGCGCCGAGCTTTGTCGCTTCGCCGCTGACCACTCTCATCGCCGGAGCGGACCCACACGACGGGCAGCGCGAGACTTTTGGTGAACGCTGGGGAATTGATGACGCGCACATGTTCACCGACTACCGCGAGATGCTCGAGAAGGAGAAGCTGGAGATTGTCAGCGTCTGCACCACCGCAAAGATCCGGTCGCAGATCGTCGTCGATTGCGCGGAAGCGGGCGTCAAAGCCGTCTGGGCGGAAAAACCAATTTCCATCAGCCTGGCCGAGGCCGATGCCATGGTCGATGCCTGCAACAAGAGCGGGACGGCTCTGGCCATCAACTGCGCACGCAGATGGAATCCTTACTTCACTACCGCAAGACAACTGATCGATGAGGGCGAGATCGGAGACGTCCTGCAAGTGACCGCGTATGCACCTTGCGGGCTTTCTCACAACGGCAGTCACATGCTGGATGCCATCCGTTTTCTTGCGGGCGGCAACGTGGAATGGGTGTTCGGAGAGATGTCGTCCGCCGAAGCCGCGGCAAAGGAAGAAGACCCCCAGGGCAACGGCTACCTGGCTTTTGACAACGGAGCCCGTGCCTTTGCGCGAGGCACTTCCTGTGGCTGCACCAGTTGGGAATTCGAGGTACTCGGAACGAAAGGGAACATTCGCTCCCGCAACAGCGGCGTTACGTGGGAATGGCGCCAGGCGGATGAGTCCCTCGCCCTGCGCCGTTCAGGCACGGCCGTCAAGCCCTGGCCATTACCGAACTATCCGGAAGGCATGGGCATCACCATCGTCCGAGACATCATCGAGGCATACGAAAACGGAGGAAAGCCCAAGTGCAGCGGAGAGGATGGCCGCGCGGCCCTGGAGATAGCGATCGCCCTGCGCGAATCCCATCGCCGCGGTTGCGTGAAAGTTGACCTGCCACTTGAAGACAGAGAGTTGAAGATCTTCTCCGCTGAAACTCTGTCCGGTGATGAGCCGGCGATCGTCAGAAGACAGAAGCGTGAGGGGAAGCGATAGGCGCAAGTTCGTCGAGGCCGATTCCTGCCCGGCAGTGAATGGTGAACCTTCATTTCTTCAACTTTTCAATCCGGCGTCATCGAGTGCCCGGTCAAGAAGGTCAGTTACTTTGAGTGCGTCGGCCCAGTGTTCGAGATACTCGCGATCGAGCTGATCGCCCTGAACTTTCAGCACGCCCAAAATGTCGTTCCACTGGCGGTCGGAGATGCCACCACCTTTGCGATACCAGTCGAGTTTGGCGAGGACGGTGTCTTCCGGGCTGGCAAGTTGGACATCGAGCGAATCCGATTGTCCGAGCGTATGTTGACACCGGCGGGTCCATTGAGACCGTCCGAAGGGAGTTGGTTTCGCAATAAAGACATCGATCTTGACCATCGTGGGCAGGTGGATCAGGTTGAACGAACTTTGGCGATTGATGGCTCTCAATATCGTGTCTTGATCTGCATAGAAGTCGCCGGACAGTTCATGCGCCAGTGGGGCCGCGTGGTCGGTTTTGAGTGCAGCCACGATGTCCACATCCCTGGTGGCACGCGGGTCACCGTACACGCTGCTTGCAACAGACCCACCGACAAGGTAAGGCACATTCAGCGCATTCAGCAGGCTCACTACCGGCCGAAGCGCGGAGAGCATTTCGACCTCGGTGGGATCATTCGCCATTTGCAGTCTGCGTCTCGATTGGGCCGTAAGCCTTCATCGCCAGTTCTTCGCCGAGCAGCAGGTCAGCCAGGCGGCGCTTCAACTGCCCATCCGATTCACTCGGGTGCCGCTCTCGCAGCCCCGCCATCGCTGCACATCGCACAAGGCGTTGATTGGCTTCAACCATCTGAAATTTTCGGGTGGCCGAAGCCTGACGCAGAAGCTCAATCATGACTTTTTCGGCTTCTGGACTGGTATCAGGTGACTGTGTACGCATGATCAATAGTCTACGGTCGTTGCATGTGAGAGCAATGAACGAGCGCAACGAGCCGCGAGTGTCAGTCACGATGGCGAAGGTATCCACGGTGCGCAGATCGTGGCGGCTATCGAGGCCGGTGCGTCTGTGCAATCTGATTCTGACTCGCTTATCGACACGGCCACCATTCACCATTCACCTCCCCCTCACTCCCTCTCCAGCACCACACGAAAACCGATGGTGCAATTCGAATAAGGCGGGCAGTTGAAATTCGCCTGGAAGACGGTGCAGTCGCGGGCCGCATGAATGAAGCTCCCGCCTCGGAGCATGCGATTCACTTTGCCGGGCAGCTCTGTCCAGCCTGGGAAAGGAACGTCGCTTTCCGGCGGCTTGCGGGTCATGGTCACGAATTCCTGCAGATTGCCGAGCATGTGATAGAGGCCCCATCTGTTCGGGGGATAGGTAGCCTGCGATTCCAGTCCCCCTTCGCCTGACAGCAACGCGGTTCCTGTCTCCTCCTCCTCTTCCGCGTCTTCGAATCCCTCTTCAGCGTCTGCGTCCAAATCTCCGGGGTTGGCGCGAATCACCTTATCTTTCGCCAGGGCGCCGTTGATCTTTGTCGGATCCAGTTCTTTCCATCGTTGGAATGCCTTTTTGCTGCCGGCCCGTGCAGCGTATTCCCATTCGACTTCGGTCGGGAGTCGGTAGGTGCGCCCTTCCTTTTCCGAGAGCCATTTACAGAAGGCGAGTGCATCTTCGAATGAGACACAAGCGATCGGTAGGTGAGGGGATGACCAGCCTTCGGTTTCGAGCGGCTTGAATTCGCTTGTCCACCGTTGTGCCTTTGGCGTGTAGAGCTCGCCCTGGGGCTCCGCGTGGTCTGTCGCTTTCATGAATGCCTGATAATCGCGCACACGGACTTCGTGCACGCCCATGTAAAACGATTTTGTGAGTGTGACGCGTGATCCCGCGGCCGGATTACCGGTCAGCCAGGGCGCTTCATCCTTGCTGGTCTCCGACGGGCCGGGAATGAATCTGCCGGCGGGGATGAGACGGAATGCCATCTCCAGTGAGTTCCGGTAGGTCTTCTGTTGGGCATCTGCACTTTTGAGAAATAGAAGGCAAAAAAATGGAAGGCAAAAAAATGAAAGTTTGAGAGATGGAAGGCTAAGAAATGAAAGCCTGAAAGATGGAAGGCAGAAAAACGGAAGGCAAAAAAATGGAAGACACTTCATTAATCTATTCCCTCGAATTCGTCTTTGACTTCTTCATCTGAAATCTCGTCCGTCCTGGAAGCTTCATCCCCGATGGTGATGCTCGATTTATCCATTTTGGTCGGTTTGAAACGCGCAGGGGGCAGTGCGCCTTTCCTGGCGTACAGGTGAACAGCACTGAGACCATCGCCTTTACTCACGAAAACTTCAATTCCGGAAGCTCTAATGGGGCTCTCGAAAACCCAGCGTTCCGCGCCTTCCTGGCCTTCGTGTCCGGCAATGGGGCCGAGTTTGATGTCATTGCCATTCCCCGCAAACACCTTTGCCTGGAAATCGATCGGGTAAAAACCCGGGTAGCGAATGCGCGGCAAGACTCCCTTGACCTCCACCGCAGAAAGATCGATGTAGCGTTTAAAATTGATCGTAATCCTACTGGGGTTCACCTTACCCCTCGAAGCAAAACGCCAAGGGTCGTCATCCGGGTCAAGGGCCGCGTAAGCCCCCCGGTTCATTTCTGATTTCTCGAAGGCGTATGGAATGCCCGTCACAGATTCGATGGCCGCGCTAAACCACTTATCGTTCGTTGTCCATTCCTTTTTGTAACCCATCATCTGGGGAAGTGGCGGCGGAGAACGCCGAACAAGATCGATCGTCTCAACACCCTCGGGCAGCGCGGGTCGGGACCGGTATTTTCGCAGCGCCGGCAGGGGCATCCCACTGGTCGCACGCACATCGAGCTCTGTCGGGACACGTCCACTGATGGCAAACAGGCAAAGCTGATTGCCACCGCTCTCCGATTGCGCGGACGCGAGGACATCCATCGCGGCGATAGTTTTGTCGGGATACGGATTGCGCCACGGCATCATGAACAGGGTGACATCGCTGCCATCGTCCGTCCCGCCTCGCCAGGCCACGGTTGCGCCGGCCAGCGGTGCGCCCGCGGGTTCAAACTCCAACTGCCGGTATCCGAAATCCCTGGTCCATTCAGCGATGTGATAGCCGAAGTGAATGGGCACAGTCAGGAACGTGCCGTCTTCGAAGCGAATGCGATAGAAACCAACGAGCAAGACGCGGCGTCCAAGACTCGACCAGACTTCCTTCCCGCAGGTGTGAAGGAAATACAACTCGGCCGCTTTTCTGCCGATGGGAATATCCGTCACCTGGTCAGGAAAACGGCCGGTCGCGTTTCCCGGCCCCGCGACGACGATCGCCGCTTGCTCGTCCTGCGAAATAGCCAGAGGAACATCCCTGCACGTCAGCGTTCCGGTCGGCAAATGCCGAAGGTCTTTGCCGGGCCCTCCGTCGAGCCAGCCTTTGCCGTCCGCTAAGGCATCATCCTTTAACGACCGGTTTACCTGCCCGGTGAGATCGGCGGTGAAGAACTCCTGTCTCTCGCCCGGCACGGGCAGCGGGATGCGGTCGATTATGTGCGTCACAAAATTCATCGCCCGATTCACACGTGAATGCCACACCGGGGATTCCCATTCCGGTTTGTCGGTCGACCAGTTCTGCTCTGCGATAATGACCTGCGAACGGATTTTGCCCTCGCCGAACATGGCGGCCTTATCTTCCGAGCCCCAGTTCCAGACCACGGCTGCGTGCAGAGGCGAGCCCTTCTCGATCTGCACAGGCCTTGTTGAGCCGCCGATGACCCGGTAGCCGTGGCCTTTTAGCTCGGTGTTTTCTTTTACACGGAGGTAATTGGCGATCACGGAATCGGCAGGCACCTGTGTATAAAAATCGAAAGGTTCATAACGCCTGAATCCGGTCGCGAAGGCATAGACGCCCATGTTGCGTTTTTTAAGGAATCGATATGCCTTCATGTACGCGTCGAAAATGTTCTCCTTTGTTGACAGTCCTCGCGCCCGGCAGCGCGGGCAGATGTTGAACGGGTTATCGAGCATCTCATCGAGCCCTAAATCCACGAGGTCACCTTCCCAGCCCTCGATGTTTTTCTCCAGAATGGGGATTGTGCGATTCCAGTAATCAGGATGACTGGGACACGCGCTGAGGCGAGTGATATCGAGAGAGTGTTTTCGCACGCCGGGTTTTGCTTCGAGAAGATCGCCTCCCGTCCCGCACCTCGAACTGGGGAAGAGCTGCCCCTTCACAAAGTATCGGAGGTAGTTGGCGCGCATGAGTTCCCGCTGCGGACGCGATCCCTGCAGGAAACTGTACTTGAGTGTCGCCAGCGCAATAGCCTGCTGGCGTTTGAAGTCGCCTTCCCAGCCGCCGAATGCGAATGCAGGCCGAATCTCGCCCCGAGGAAAATCTCGAACGTAACCATGCGGAACCGCGGCACCACGCCTTTGAGGTTGAAGCAACATCAGAAAAGTACGGGTGGCGTAATAAAGTCCTCGAAGGTCGCGTCCAACAAGCGTCGCGCCGTCGGGGCCGATCTCGACTCCGTATCCTTCGGGCTTGATTTCGTCTTGTCCAAGTTTGCGGCGCTTTGCCATCTCCGACCATCTGCCGTTGTCCGTCGCGAGCCCCAGCCAGACGGCGACACGTTCGGGCGGCTTGTCTGTCACTTCAAGATCCATGAAGACCAGGCCCGACGCGTGCCTGGCCAAAGCCTGCCCGATCTGGCGGACCTTTTCGTCCGCATCTTTAGCCACCACGATCGGGCACTTCTCAGGCAGTTGCAGCAGTTCCTTCGAAAACAGCATCTCACTCGGCTGCGGATACACGAACGGATCCGGCGCCATCGGCGGCGTGGCTGAGGGCTTCATCGAAAGCCCTTTGAACGGTTTGTCAGCAGCCACAGGTGGCAGCGGTTTCGGTGTGAAAAGGCTGGCCGCTTCCCCGAGCGGCTTCCCCCAGATCTCCAATTCACCGGCATTGCCGCCGTACTCGATTCGAAAGTGGTCGGTCCGAAATCCGTTTACCGTCGCCTCCGTTGCGCCCTTCGCCAGTGGTAGCCAGCGTTGTGCTTTCTTCGAAAGACCTTTGAGGATTACGAACCGCGCGCCCGCAAGTTTCACCTTCTTCACTTCGCAGACTTCGCCTAAAACGACCTCGAGTGAGTAGCCTTCCTCTGGCCACGCGTATCCCGTGTACCTGACGACGTCCCGCTGCTTGCCCTGGAACGGCAGCCCGGTCGAACTGCCGTCGCACAGGTAGCCCTCTTCGAAGGAAATCCACCCCGCGGTATATCGATCCGCCGGGAACATCGTCTGATTGGTGTCGGCCCAGACATACCTGTACCCGGAATTCTCCAGCCTCTGATTCAGCGGCTTTATCGCCGAGTTGCCCGTGAGGCAGAGATCGGATTGCGCGGATGCGGCAGCGGCGAATGTGAGGATGGGAAGGAATCGGTGAAGCACAACGAGACGAGACGAGGTAGAGAATTGCGCCGAAAGCGTGACGCTCCACTGGGCGAACAACTGACCTCATTTGCCATCAGCACACTACGCGAGGAAGAAACGTGGAAACCACTGGGCAAGCCAGTGGTCTCGAGGCTGGGCTTGTAGGTAAGGCTGAAGACTAATGCCCCAGGGCTTGATGTGAGCTACAGACCCTACTCAGCCTCCTCACCTGCTTCGGTTTCAGCTACAGATTCATCCTTTGGAAAAGCGCAGTTCGCGGCGAGAGCGACGATTACGCACACCGGATTACAAATGATCGGCCTCATCAGGAAGCTCACCTTTGAGGCATCCTCGCCCCAGATCGCAGTTGGTCTGCCCATCAGGAATGAGAGGCAAACATAGCTGGCGGCGAAGCCGATGATGGCAGCCCACTTGTTCACTTTGATGGGCAGGAAAGCGAGGACCATCAGGCCAAGCACGCCATTGGTCAGCACACCCATGACCGTATTAAAGACCACCTGCATGCTGGCCTTCTCTTTGGTGAAGCTGAGCGCTGCGATGATGGTGAAAATGCCCAGGATCACCGTCAGAATGCGCGCGAGGTTGAGACACTGTTCATCGGTCTTTTCGCCATCGGACAACCGTTTATAAAAATCTTCCACGATCACTGTTGAAGTCGAATTCAAAAGCGAATCGATGCTTGACATCGCCGCGGCACAGATGGCAGCGATGATGGCGCCGGCGAGGCCGGCAGGAAGCTTGGTTGCGATAAAGTAGGGATAGATGGCGTCCTTCCTTCCGCCTTCGAGCAGCAACGGGACATTGGGATCTGGATTGGCCTGGTAGAAAACGAAAAGCGAAGCGCCGATAAAGTAGAACGCATACCCAAGTGGGATGTATCCGAGCGCAGAGATCCAGACGCTTATGTTTGCCTTCTTTGTGGACTCGGTCGTCATGTAACGCTGGGTCATATCCTGCTGCGAGCCGTAGATGCGAATCGTTTCGAATATCGTCTGCAGGACAAGCCAGACAGTTCCCAGTTTCATGACGTCCATGTTCCAATCGAACGTCCGGAACTTATCATGCTCTTTTGCTATCTCGCCAAAGTTCGCGTCGCCCATCCCGGTCATGATGAAAAAGATGGTAAAGACGGCAGCAACAGAAAAGAGAATCACCTGGATGGCATCCGTCCAGACCACGGCCTCGATGCCACCTATGACGGTGTAGATGGTGATGACGACGCCCATGATCACGATGGTCGTTGGGAGCGAGAATCCGGTGATGATGTGGAACGCCAGCGCCGGCAGGTAGAGCACGATCCCCATCCTGGCCACCGAGAAGAGACAGAAACAGATGGCGGCCATGATTCGTGAAGAGACGTGAATCTTCTGTTCAAGATATTCATACACACTGATCACCCCAGCCTCGCGATAAGCCGGCAGCACGAACTTCGTGATGACAAAGGCCGTGAGGATCAGAAATGGAAGCTGCACCGTCCAGGTCATGTCGAGGTCACCAAATGCGAGCCCCGAAAGCGCCATCATGGTAAGCGCGGAGAGATACGTGCCAAGGAGTGACAGGCCGACGGCAATGTGATTGAGCTTGCCTTCCGCAATGAAAAAGCCCTTCGCACTTTTGATCTTTCGGCTGCAGTAGAATCCGATACCGAGCATGCCGAGGAGATACAGGACGAGAACAGCGTAGTTGGCAGCACCAAAATCGGGGTGTGTGATTTGCGGCAGATTTTCCATGAGACTTTCCTGGGAGAAATGCAGATATATCGACGAAGGATTGTAAGCAGACCGAATCAAAAACCCAAGCCCCAAATTTCATCCTCTTGCCTGGCCTTGAACCGACCGGTTCGCGCACCATAATTCCAGAACATGTCAATGGCGCAGGATTAACATGAACGACGAACAGGAACACACCAGCGAAGCGCACAAGATTACCGAACCGGAAACAGGGCAGGACTGCCCCGCAGAGAGGGTTGTTACGCCTTCCAATATTGTCGACGCCGGTTCGACCATTGAACTGCCGGATGCGGAGACCGGTGAAGATCGGGCCACGACCGATACCGCCTTTATGGTCGAAACCGCTACAGTGACTTCATCGGTCCTGGGCACGACCGTGCCGCCCATTACGGACTCCGGGGCCCTGGCTCCGATGATCGATTACAGGCGGCTGATCGATATGGCCCTGGAAGGGACGCCTTACGAATTCATCCCCGACACCGATGGCAAAAAACATCATCGCATTCACGTGCCGTTGAGGGAGGGCCGGAAGCAGACCGTTTATCTGATCGCGGATACGCTGGACAGTGAAAGCGCGCCGCTCATCTGCCTTTATACGATCTGCGGTCCGGCGAATGGCCTCCATCATGAAGAGCTGCTCAAACGCAATATGCGCCTTTCATACGGCGCCTATGCCATTGCCGAGCACCGCGGCGAGAGATACTTTGTGATGGTCAACAATCTGATGGCGGAGGCGACTTCCCCGCTCGAACTTCGCAAGAGCATCAGCTATCTTGCCAGACATGGGGACTCACTGGAGAGGGCGCTCTCAGACGAGGATGTGAGATAGCCTCAAGGTCGATTCAGGACTACGAGTGAATGTTCCTTCAGTGTTGGAGTGTTTTCTGTTGGAGTTAGGCGCTTTTTTAGGCGCTAAGGGGTCTCAAACCTAAAGAACTTTTTTCGATTTGGTTGGCAGCGACATATGGCCACAGGCTGCCAGCCTGTGAGCCGAAATAAATCAAATGAGCCTACAGGCTGGCAGCCTGTGGCTACGCTGGTCTGTTGCCCGAAGGGCCATTTCTTCGCAGCGCAGTCTGAGAAGAATCGTAGAGTCTGACTCTATGACTTCTCCGCGCCGTGCGAAGATGTTGGACTGCTTGCTGGGTGCGCCGGCGTCTCGCCGGCATAGCGACCTCCGGTCGCTTCCGAAAGCCAGCGGGGCGCTGGCGTGCCTAAGTTGCGGCCGCAAGGTAGCCTTAGGGCTTTCTTCGGAAACGCGTGAAGGCGTCACAACACAACGGAGCTGATACTGAGCTAGGAACACTTGTTAACCAGACTGTATCTCTTCACCAATGGGAAGCCCCGCCAGCAAGACAAAGCGATTACTGAAGCTCTCATTCGTCATTGTCTGTAGTTCTGCCGGTCTGGGCCTGGCCATCGGTTTGGGGTGGGCTCTCTGGGGCGACATCAAAGGCCAGCATCTAGCGGTCATTGTTATCAGTGTTGTTGTCGGGACCATACTCGGACTCCCGGTCACCGCCTGTTTTATCATCGACAGTTGGTTAAACCGCCTGTCGAGGAAGATTCTAACGGCCCTTTTACCCCTGTTCGTATTGTCATTCTGCGTTCCATACTACGGCGGCTTGGTCATGTTCCTGCAGCTATCGGCCATACTCTTCCCAACCTTCGTACCAGTTAGATGGTGGTCTGCGCTTCTGGTCAGCCTGATAGCAGGTTTCGCTTTCTTGTGGCTATGGTTCCTTCTTCGGACCAACCACCTCGCGCCCATAAGGTCATCTGACGATATTTTCGTTTTCTATCCTTTCGCAATTGTCGTTGTCTCACTGTCCGCGTGTGTTGCCAAAGCCCTCAAGAGGACATACGTTGACGTTGGCTCCTAATGAACACTTCCTATCGTGACACCTCGCGGCATCATCCTTGGTCTTGCCGGTGCGCTGTTTGTCTGCGCCTACACCTACTTTAACGATTGGGTGCTGCGGCAGACGCATTTTATCGGCAATCACATGCCGGTGGCGGTGTACGGGATGCTGGTTTTCTTTCTGCTGTTCATAAACTCCCAGCTCAAGCAAGCGGCCCTGAAGGGCGGCGAGGTGGCGGTCGCGCTGGGATTGGTTCTGATGGTTTGCGTGATACCGGGCTCGGGTCTGATGCGCACGTTTACGTTCGCGCTGATGCTGCCTAATCACCTGAACAAGCTCGAGCCCGGCTGGCGCAAGGAACAGGTCCTCAGCAATGTTCCAGAGGGCATGCTGGTAAATCCCGGCAAAGATGAGGACAAGATCCTCGGCAGTTTTCTGCAGGGCTACAGCGGGTCGTCCGGACATATTCCAGTCGATGACATTCCATGGTCCGCGTGGGCGAAGCCCCTCGCGTTCTGGGTGCCGCTCATCTTCTGCATGTGGCTGGCTTTGATGGGACTGAGCCTGGTTCTGCATCGTCAATGGTCGGCGCACGAACAACTGCCATATCCGATCGCGTCGTACACCAATGAGCTGATGCCGACCGATGGACAAACTGTGAGCCACATCTTTACCAACCGGCTTTTCTGGATTAGCTGCGGCGGTGTGTTTCTTATTCATTTCAACAATTATTGCTTCCAGTGGTTTCCAGAGACCTTTCTGCGGGTGCCCCTGCAACTGGACTTCGGTTCGTTACGCGCAGTGGCGCAGACTTTTCTCGACGGCGGTGGATGGATGGTCCTCAGACCGATCATATTCTTCACGGTGATTGGGATTGCTTATTTCATCCCCAGCGACCTCTCCGGAGCGTTTGGGTTTGGCCCGTACATCTGGGCCTTCATCGCGGGGTCGCTTGTCAGCTACAACATCTCGCCAAATGCGCCTGTCATCGGCACGGGATACATCAGCCCGTCACCGATCATGTTTATTCAGTTTGGCGCGGCCATCGGCGTCTTCCTGTTCGTGCTCTACAACGGACGGCACTTCTACGGCTGCGTATGCAAGGCTGCGTTCAGTGGGGACAAACCGGGGGAGGTGGATGATTTTGCCGTCTGGGGATTGCGGGTGTTCCTGGTCGCTTACGCCTGCTGGGCAGGGCAGATGATCCTGGGAGGGGTGGACTGGATTCTTGCTATCGCTTTCACCTCGATCATCGTCGTATATGCAGTCGTGGTCAGCCGCATCATTGCAGAGGCCGGCCTTTTTCATCTGCAACTCGTCGTGTTTCCGTGCGCCATTCTGTGGGGCCTGTTCGGGAGATCCCTTGGCGCGACCCAACTACTGATTCTGGAAATGTGCACCATCATCATGATCATCGATCCGAGGGAGTGCTTCATGCCGTTCCTGGTGAACACCCTTCGCCTGGTCGAGCTGCAGGGCGAGAGCCTGGGCCGTTTCTGCAGGTATGGCGCGCTGGCGCTGTTGGTCGGATTGTTCGTTGCCCTGCCGGTGACGATTTACATCCAATACGATCTGGGCGCACAGGCGATCCCGGATTCCTGGGCGCAGAGACATGTCCCGCGTTTTCCATTCAACAATGTGGTCAAAGCCACGGAACGTCTGACCTCCCAGGGCTCGCTCGAGGAAAGTGAGTCGCTGTCCAGTTTGCAGAGGCTCCGGCAGATGTCCCCCAACCGGGCCTGCGTGATTTCACTGGTGATTGGGATTGGTCTAGTGATTTTCTGTTCCGGGATGCGTCTGCGCGTTTCCAGATGGCCCGTCCACCCGCTGGCTTTCCTCGTCTGCGCGACATGGCACATCAAGCATTTCGCGTTCTCATTCATCATCGGCTGGGCCATAAAGATCCTGGTGATCAAATACGGCGGTGCGGGCACGTATAACAAAGTCAGGCCCTTGATGATCGGACTGATCGTTGGCGAAGTGATGGGGGCCATCGCGCCCAGCCTGGTGGGGCTGATTTACTTTCTACTGACGGACCAACAGCCGCCGTCGTTCAGGGTGTTGCCGGGGTGAGGAGGTGTGGGAGGATGGTGTGTGTCAGTAAAGACCTGTCTGCCCCATCTGATGCTGGATACTGGATACTGGATTCTCGCTATTCCGATTCGCTCATGACCCCGGTCTCAAATCAGACGCATTAAGAGGACCAACATCCAGCATCCAGCATCGAGTATCCTGTATCAGGACCGAATGAGATGACACACAGGTGCATTCCCAAAAAGCAGGCGATGTGAGCCGCCCCTAGGCACGCCAGCGTCCCGCTGGCTCCGGGAGCGACCGCAGGTCGCAAAGCCGGCGAGTCAGTCTGTTTCAGGTGTCTGTTTCTCGTCAGAGCCCTTGGCACTTGCAGCGATGAATTCTGTGATGAATTCATCGACCGGCGCGATGAATGGGGGCTTGTTCCTCACCACCAGGCGGCCGTCCACGAATCTCAACAGGGTGCCATTAATCTCCCAGTCAGCCTTAGGTATAAGATCCTTCACCGCTTCAAAAAGTGCCTGCTCTGCACCCGTGGTCAGGATGCCACGACAGTCATAAGCCCTGGTCACGGTGGTTGGCTCGAAACGGTCAGGTGAAGCAATGAATAAGGCGCCGTGCCGGTAATCGTAAGTGAGGTTGGTCAGGCGGAGAATCCACTCCAGCGCGGCAACAGTTTTCATATCACCAACTTTCAGGGTGACCGGGTGATCATCACCAGCAAGGGCCGCGGGGTCGACGACGATATTCGTACCAGTCAGACCTATCAGGTGCGAAACCACATCCTTCAATGGTGTGTCGACAAAATCGAAATGGATCCGCTTCTCGAGAGCCTTCTCTATCTTCTGTTGCCATTCCGGTTTCTTTTCCTTCCTTGCTCTGTGCGTTGGCTTGGCCTTGATCAAAACATCAGGCCCGTTCTCGCTGAACGCAGCGGACGGGATACAGAAGACCATCATCAGGCTCAGCGTCCTCATTTTGCAGGGTCCTTCAATGTCTTTGATTGGTTGCTGCCTGAACTGAATTCATTCATGAATCTGTCGACCTCGCGGACCAGCCATTGCTCATTCCTGACAACGAGCCTTCCCTCTATGAATCGCAGGAGAAGACCATTCTTTTCCCATTCAGCGGCAGGATGGAGGGCCTGAATGGTTTGCAGCAGTTGCATTTCTGTGCCAGGCCGAATGAGCTTTCGACAGTCGAAAACTCTCGTTATCAGAACAGGCATCTGCCTGTCCCTCGAGGTGATAGTGATGGGTTTCCAGTGTCGGATGTCCCGAGCCGTTGCGGCGCGTGTAATCCTCCAAACCAGGCCAGCCTGATCCATGATCAGATCCATGGCGTGACGAAGTTTCATGTCTACGACTTTGAGAGTGATTGGAAGGTCATCCTTGCCGACAGCTTTCGGATCGAGGGAACAGCCTGTGCCTGTCAGGTTCGTCACGAATGCCACAACATCGACGATTGGTGTGTTCACAAAATCAAAGGAGATTCTCTTCTTCATCTGCTCCTCGAGTTGCTTCTGCCACTCCGGCTTTGTGCCGTGCGGATTTGACCGTGTGGGGGCCTTGATGGCTTTGACAGAGAATGTCTGCTGGTCGTGTGTTGCCTTTTCCGCGGACACTCTCGGCACGGCGAGATGTAGTGGCATGATCGGATTCTTCTCCGCTTTCAGATCGCGTATGACTAATGGCGATTCACCCCGCGCCATCATCGATTTCTCATCCACGATGAGATACAGGAAACGCGCGGTCGGCGCCAGGTGCACCGTCAGACCTTCGCAGCGAAAGTCTCCTTCTGTTTCGCCCGAGTGGAGCGATGCAGTGCAGGCGAAGGCAAGATGAACCAGGAACGGCAGATTCATTGTTGAGCCAATGAGTGAGGAGTAATGGGCAAGTTGCTGCTGCCTGAATCCTGCATCGGGAGAACGCTGGCCACGCCTATCGCGACAGTTCCTGAAGCGTTATTTTGAACTGCTTCTTCTCGCGGCCACGAAGCACGGTGACGGTCACGGTATCTCCAATTTCATACCGGTTTAAAACTCGAAAGAGATCCAGCTTGTTTCGGATCGTGATGCCTTCCATGGTGATGATAACGTCTCCCAGGATCAGCCTTCCATTTGGCCCGAGCCGGCTGGGGAGGATGCCTGCCTTGTCCGCGGCCCCGTCCGACAGGACTCGCATCACCTGGACGCCTTCCATTCCCATACGGCGCAATATCTGGTCAGGAGCGACCTGAATGCCAAGGCCCGGGCTTTTGACTTTTCCGTATTTGATGAGCTGCGGAACGATGTGGTTGACTGTATCCACCGGCACCGCGAAACCGATCCCGGCATAGGCGCCGGACGGGCTGTAAATGGCAGTATTCACACCAATCAGGCGTCCTGCGCTGTCCAGCAGCGGTCCGCCCGAATTGCCCGGATTGATCGCAGCATCGGTCTGGATGACGCCTGAGATCGGCCGGCTGGTATCGGAAAGTATCTCGCGATTCAGCCCGCTGATGACGCCGGTGGTAAGAGTCTGGTCGAGCCCGAACGGATTCCCGATCGCCAGCACATTCTGTCCGACCTGCAAATCGCTGGAACTGCCGATGGGCACCGGATGCAGCGTTGATGGGTCCGCGGTAATCCGAATGACTGCCAGGTCTTTGTCCGGCGCAACGCCTACCAGAGACGCGTCCCACGAAGAATGGTCGGAGAGTGTTACCCGTGCCGCGTTCGCCCCTTTGATCACGTGATAATTTGTGACCACATGCCCTGCCCTGTCCCAGATAAGCCCTGACCCGGTTCCCTTGGGGATCTCGGTCGCACGCATACTGAACGAATAACGTCGGACCTGGACAGTGGTGATATGCACCACGGAAGGCGACGCCTTCTGAAAGAGCTGGATGGTCGTTTTCTCGTCGCCCGCCAGGTCTCCTCGTGGTGTAATGACCCGGGCGTCAGTGGAAATGCTCGTCCTGAACTTGCCCAGCAGGCTGTTAAGCATGATCCCCGCGAGCACGCCGAGAAGCGCGGCCAGCAGCCATTTAGCGATGCTCTCGCGTCGTGAATGGTGGGAGGTGTTCATGGGGTTGCTGTTGGCGGGGAACTTATCTGAGGCCGGCAAAGGGCAAAACGACTAGCAGGCCGAGACGAGGGCAATCCTACGGATTTGATGACAATTCTCAGGGGCAAAGCCCCGGTCCGTTTGCCTAGCCCAGCCCAACGGGCTGGGTTTTCGGGCAGATCATCCTTAGGGGCAACGCCCCGGTCATTTGCCCCAATGAATGGCTTCCTCATAAATGGCCGGGGCGTTGCCCCTTTTCAAGTCTTTGTACCATTCACCCAGCCCGTTGGGCTGGGCTAGGCAAACAGCCCGGGGCTTCGCCCCTGAAATCCGTCAAAACGACTCCGTCTTGGTGGACTGGCAGAATCCTCGTGAGGCAAAAGACGAGAGTCTAAGAACATCCTCTTCATCGCTTCGTCTCTGAGCCACCAAGGCTTTCAAGAACTTTCTTTGCACCGGCATGGCCGGGCTCGATCCTGAGCGTCCGGGTAAACGATTCAATTGCCTCCGGCAAGCGATTCATTTTGAGATAGGAATGGCCCAATCGAAAGTGATTGTCTGCGTGATTTGGCTGGATCTTGACGAGGCGGGCGTAGTTAATCACTGCGAAATTATAGTTGCCTTCTTTGAAGTAAATCTCGCCAAGGCGGCGGGACCCGTGCGGATCTTTGGGACGCAGTTCGCGGGCCCGTTCGTATGCTTGAATCGCTTTCGCTGGCATGGCCAGTTTTTCGGAGATGTCACCGAATGCCCGTAAAGCTTCAAACGAACCGGGCGCGACGGTAACGGCCTTGTTGACCACCGGAAAGGCACGGGAGGGGGCCCCATCAGCTTCGAGGGTTCTCGCCAGCCCGACCAGTCCTTCCAGGCTGTTTGGATGTTTCTGCAGGACACCCGTAAAGATGAAACCGGCCTGTTCAGTGTCGCCCCTCGCGAGAAGCACCTGTCCTTTGACCAGATTGGCGCCCATGTCATCCGCGTTTTTCTTCAAGACTGATTCACAGAGCTCATCGGCTTCCTTCCATTCGTCGCGAGCTGCCAGGGCTGCAGCCAGATTCACAGCGACGTCATCAGAATCCGGCTGGTTCTCTTGCACCTGGAGGAGAAGCGGTGCCGCACGTTTGGGCTTCGCTTTCCGCAGGTAGTTGGTGGCAAGGTTGAACTGTGCCTTGGTGTTTTCCGGTGAACGTTCCAGCGCATTCCGCCAGAGCAGCTCTGAATCGCTCCACAGGGAGTTTCTGTGAATGGTCAGGCCCGCCAGGCTCAACAGTGCCAGGGCAGCCAGCATCCTGGCCGCGGCATTCCACTTGATGAACGAGACTAAACCGATCGAAAGCAGGCCGCATGCGGCAATCGAAGGGAGATAAAAATAACGATCAGCCACCAGTGTGCTGGTCATCAGAATCCCTGACACCGGCAGGAGGCAGACTCCAAGCCAGGCAAACAGCAGTAGAGGGCTCGAATGCGCCTTACCAGCCTTTACCACTTTATGAATGAGCCACACGGTCACCAGCCAGGCGAGGAGGACGCGGAGGCTCAGGATTGGCAGTTGGATCGGATAGGCAAGGCTGAGATGGCTCGGGAACAGGAACTGCCAGAAGTAGTGAGCATAAACCGGAATGATATTGAGCAGGCGTTCCGGCCCGGGGCTGCCGCCAGTGGTGCCGCCTTTGACCGCGTAGTACGCATGGATCAGCGTGAGGATCAGCCCCGCCGCCAGAAAGGGCAGCCAGTCGTTGATGCATTCGCGCATCTTCTGTTTCGGATCGCCTTCGCCGCTGAAGCGGGACAGATCAAGAGCGATCACTAATCCGGGAAAGATTATCGCGGTAGCTTTACACAGGCAGGCCATGATGAACAGAAACATCACGGCCAGGTTTGGCAGTCTGTCGCGAGCCTTCGGATGGCACCTGATGAGCAACGCTGAGAGCAGGAAGAAACCGGACAGCAGATCCTTCCGGCCGGAAATCCAGGTGACCGATTCCACGTGAATCGGGTGGCAGGCAAAGAGGGCCGCGCCCAGCAGCGTCACCCGCTGCTCCAGTCCAATTGCGCTCAAGAGGAAGTAGACGAGCAGCACATTAAGTGTGTGGAGAATCAGATTCGTCACGTGAAGCTGCTGCTCGATGCCATCGAAGTAGCCGCCGCCGCCTTTCCGCATATCAAGAATGCTGTAATCGTAAATGATGCTGAGGTCGCGCAGGGGAAGGAATGCCTTGCGCCATTCACCTTTCTGCGGGGCCGAGAATGCATGCGCGATGTTGTCTGCCGAAATGCCGTGAACGTGCCGGTTGTATTCGATGCCGTACTGGTCGTCGTAATCAATGAACGGATTCGGAATCGCGTTGACGAAACAGACGTAGCAGATGGCTACGAGCAGGCAGGCGTCGCGGCTCGTCCTTCGCCAGGAAGGTGGCTGCGGGTTCGCGTCCTCGTGAGTCATCGGCGCCCCTTCCGCTCCACCACCAGCTGTTTTGAAAACGTTTTGGCCGCCTCAACGGTGCCGGCCTTCCACGATTGCTTATCGATGCTTACTTGAAGCTCGTGCGGCGTGCTGTTGTTCACGACATCGAGCCTGGATGGATTAAACGGGGAGGCGACGAACTCGGTGAGGATCAAAGTGACTTTGCCGTCGCTGCCGGTTCGTCCGCTTACCGTTTCCGGTTTACCGCAATCCTCGTGGCTGGCGGCAGTGACCAGGGCATTGGACTGCGGCGCGCCCTTTTTATCTTTTACTGAAAACTCGACCGACCACTTGATGACGATTTCGCCGTTGAGCTGGTTGAAGCTGATTTTGTCCTTGCGGAAATCACAGTCCTGCAGCACGACATCGGCATCTTTGCCCCCATGATGGATGTCCGAAGCGACACCTCGCAGCTTGCATCGGATGAGGCGCAACGGGTCCGTGCCCGGCCCTATGACCACGAATCCATGATTGCCGCGGCTGACAAATTCGGAATCAACAATCTTGACCTTCGAGCCGTGAACGTTGTCAGCAAAGAAGGAATTATCGTCCGTATCCACAAACCTGGATTTGGAGATTCTGGCACTCGCATCGCCTCGCACTGTACGTCCGAAATTTCCTGAGAGGAAGGACATGGTCGCCCCCTCCAGTTCGAATCGGCCGTCGTTGAAGATCGTATACCCGCGAGCACACATTTTTTCGTCAAAGGAGCGAAGCACAGTGGCGATCTCCGAATGGAACACCTTCAGGGCCCCGCCCGGACGGATGCGGATACTGCGGTCCCCGCAGGCATAAGTGCGAATTTCGAGAATCTCCTTCTTTGCCGCATTCTCCGGATCACCCATTAACAGACTTCCGGTTACCTCGATGTTGGCATTGCAGTAATAGGCATCCTTCTTCTCATCGAATCGAAAGACCTCATGATCTTTGACGGCCGCCTCGATGGCCGCAAGGGTTACCTCTTTGCCTTCGACATGAATCGTACCCTCCAAGAGCCGCACACCGGTATCGCGTTCGTCCGGTGAGGGCTGCTTTTTCTCGCCGCGGTTCAAACCGAATATCGCCGCAATCACAATGCAGATCGCGATCACCGCACTGAGGATGTGGATGTGTCGAGGCATGATGAACGGCGTGAAATGGAAAAGTGTCGCTGAGCGCCGAGACCAGTAGTGCTGACGCTCCGCGGCAGCTCTGTCCGATCCCCGTCGCGGAGCGCCGAGACCAGTAGTGCTGACGCTCCGCGGCAGCTCTGTCCGATCCCCGTCGCGGAGCGCCGAGACTACGTAAGATCATGCCGAGAAGAACGTCCGATGTCTTACCGCGGTCTAATCGTTCAGTTTCGTAATCTTGAAATTCCGGAACTGAATCCAATGCTCGGCTTCCGGCGGTCCGTTGTAGCACTGGACGCTGACCTGGTCCTCACCGGGCGCGGCCAGTTCGCCAGTGGCTGCGGTCTGGAATTCCGTCTCGCCATCGGGACGGAACTGCGCGGTGAATGAATCCGCGTTCACGATGACTCTGAGCTCGACGGTTACACTTTCCATCGGAGCGCGGCCGGGGATGATGAACAGCTCGCCATCGATCAGTTCCTTCACGATTTTGAAGACGGGTTCATCATCCACATACCAGGTGATACCGGCCTGTTCATACTGCTGGATCGGCAGAGACAGATTAGTGACGGTGACGTCAATGGCGTAGGAGCCCTCGCGGCGATCTGGCGCGGGCCTCAGCAGAGCGTTTTTTACTGTACCCGCCACGCCCGGCTCGACGCGAATTTCGAGGGCATCATCGGCGGAACGCCAGCAGGCCGGGTCTTCCCGGAGCCAGGTCCAATCTGAATCGATTGAGCCGGCAAAACTGTCCTGGAATAAGATCTCTTCGGTGCTCATCACTTACCTCGAATGGAGAATTGGGATCACGTGGTTTGGCGGCGACACTATCCACAGCCGGCCTGTCGCATGCAACTTGAAACTCGAATTGTGGCTGCGCTGGCGCACATTGAATTCGAAACGGTTTTAGCTTAGGTCCTCATTCATGGCCGGAGAGAATCACTCTGGGGTATTTGAGAATCTCCTGGCCTGAGACTTTCAACCGAGGAAACAGGCGATCCTTCTGATCCGGAAACAGAATCATGGAAAGAGCCATCAGCTTCATCGGTCTGTTCGTGATGATGTTTATCGCCTGGGGTTTCTCGACGAATCGGAAGAAGATGGACTTTCGAATCATCGGCGGCGGGCTCGCCCTTCAGTTTGCTCTGGCGCTGCTGATTCTGAAGACGAGCCCGGGCGAGGCCGCATTTGAGTGGGCCAAGAATTTTGTGAACACCATCATCTCCCTCTCAGATGAAGGTGCGCAGTTTGTCTTTGGCCCGAATTTCACCGATCACTTTTTCGCGTTCAAGGTGCTGCCGACGATCATCTTCGTCTCATCGCTTTCCTATCTCCTTTTCTACTTTGGGGTGCTGCAGAAACTGGTCGAGTTGCTCGCGTCTATCATGAACCGCGTGATGGGCGTCTCAGGCTCTGAAAGCCTCTGCACCGCGGCGAATGTGTTCATTGGCCAGACCGAAGCTCCGCTCTTCATCCAGCCTTATCTGCGCACCATGACGCTTTCGGAGATTAACTGCATGATGACCGGGGGCATGGCCACGGTGGCCGGGGGAGTCCTCGCTGCCTACGTGGGGATGGGCATTTCAGCGGGTCATCTTCTGGCGGCTTCGATCATGTCAGCGCCCGCGGCCATCCTCATCGCCAAGATCATGCTGCCCGAGACCGAGGAATCGCCGACGATGGGCACCGTAAAAGTCTCCCTCGAAATCAAAGATGTGAACGCATTCGAAGCCGCCTGCCGCGGCGCGTCCGAAGGGCTGAAACTGGCCCTCAATGTCGCGGCTATGCTCATTGCATTCATCGCGCTCATCGCGCTCATCAACAAAGGATTGCAGGCCGCGGTTTACCTGGTCGGGATGGGTGAGGAAACAACACTTTCGCTGCAGATGATTCTGGGTTGGGTATTTCAGCCCATCGCATTCGTGATGGGCATCCCTTGGTCTGAAGCGGGCAAGGTTGGCAGCCTGCTAGGTCAGAAAATGATCATCAATGAATTTGTGGCCTATCTCAGTCTCGCCGAGATGGTCAAGAACGGAGAGCTCTCAGAACGCTCGGTAACCATCGCCACTTACGCTCTCTGCGGCTTCGCTAATTTCAGCTCCATCGCCATCCAGATCGGCGGCATCGGAGCGCTCGAGCCCGACCGCAAATCAGATTTCGCCAAGGTAGGCCTGAAGGCAATGATCGGCGGTACTCTCGCGGCATTCATGACCGCATGCATCGCGGGCGTTCTGGTGTGACGGTATCTATCTTAGTTCACTGGGGGGGCGTAGGAGCCTGCGTTGTGGATGCAGTGCAGAATTATTTGCTCCACCGAGTAAATGTCACCTCTCCCAACAAGCGTCGAGAATCATCCTGAACCTGGAACGTGGATAATTACGTCAACCGATGAAAAGCACGAATAAGACACTGGACACGCCTATTCGCAGGATTGTCCGCGGACCACCGATGGCCGTGCTCATTGATCGGTCGAAGGATCCCTTCCACGGCGGGCAGATGGGCTGCCTGACACCGAACGGCGTTTTCCTGACGACCGAGAACCACGGCCGTATGTCCAACAGGCTGCTCTCGAAGTA
>Ga0187827_10002171_pt1 | contig 27228 bp, 24 predicted proteins | sample ETNtaG_39_FD_167969 | JGI IMG/M metagenome (GOLD analysis project Ga0187827, IMG submission 167969) | Marine microbial and viral communities from oxygen minimum zone, Eastern Pacific Ocean - ETNP2014_SV_150_PacBio MetaG (Illumina Assembly) | ecosystem: Environmental > Aquatic > Marine > Hypoxic... | reverse complement strand
CTCGCCAACCTCGGCGACATTAAATCTCCGCATCGTCTGACTACCATTACGGGTGGCCAGGAACAAATGCTAAATTGCACCTTGATGGGTAGTGCCGAGCGGTTGTGGCATTATTGCAACATTAAAAATAGTCAGTTCGCACCAAAGGCTTTAGAGGTCTTGCGATGCCTTTCTGGTCACATTTTAGTGACACATTGGAGGTATTCGTTAAGAGACGCCTTACACTTTGGCCTGTCGATATTCCCGCACTAACTTTGGCCTGTCGATATTCCCGCACTTCCCCCCAAGACGCCGCCGATCCGGCCATCCGACACCTTTCGACACCAGAACTGATACATGCTCCGGAACGTATCGGGATTCTCGCGTTCAAACGCGTGCCACAGGGGCAGCGAGGTCAGTTCACTTTTTTTCGGATGAGACGCCTGGAACGCCCGCAATGGTTTCTGATCGTGCATTTCAAACCCGAGGAACCGGAGCTTGAGAGTTTTCAGGGCTTTCCCGATCTGCGGCAACGTGAAATGGTGCTCCTGAACGTGGAAGAGCAGATCCCGGCATTCGCTCAGGCTGTAGAAGTCCGCTAAGTCAGATGTTTTCGCCATCTCCGAATCCCCGTCTTCAGCCATGGCGATGATATCGTGCCGGCAACGGCGAATGTTTTCGCAAGAAGCCGTGTACCCCTTGCCGGCAATCAGGGCGCGCCCGGCAATGATATCCTGGCGCGCGGTCTCGCTGTAGAGGGCGATCTTCATGACCCCCCCGGGGCGCAATAGGTTGACCAAAACCCGCCAGCCGGCCAATGGATCGCCAAGATGGTGAAGGACCCCGCCGCATTCGACGAGATCGAATTGCCGCCCGAGACCGCCCAGTTCCATGATATCGGCCTGGGCGTACTCAATGTTCGATAAGCCGAGCGCATCGGTTGCCCTTATGGCGTAGGACAAGCTACTCAGGCTCAAGTCGACGCCGAGCACCCGCGCGTTCCGGAATCTGGCGGCTGTATTGACGGCATGCTGCCCCGTGCCACAGCCAGCGATCAGAATTTCCGGATTTTCGGGAGACTCGTAGTCGCCCAGATCAAGGTTGAGGTGCGGCGTTCCCAAAACAGCGCCGATTGTCCTGCTTTCGGCATGGATATGGGTCTTGACCCAGCGCGGGTACGGGTTTTCCTCGTATTGTTCGCGAACCGATTGAGAGACCGAATCTCTGATCGGCGTCAAACAGGGGATCTGAGACTTGAGCGCCCGTTCTCGCAGCGGCTGCGATATTTGCCGCTCAATCACTTCCCTGATGTCATCGGGCCACTCGCGCCCGGACAATTCCCGGGCCCAGGGAAATTTATGGAGTGGCCTGTAGGCGCCGAGCGCGGCAACGACGGATGGCGGCACATCACGCGCCTGCTCCAGCCGGGTCGCAATCCATTGCTGAAGCCGCTCGAGCGCGGCCACTTCTTCGTCTGTTTCGTAATAGACGTACTCGTTGACAAAACAATGCAGGGCCAGGGCCGCGGTAAATGGCAGACCTTTTGCGTCCATCTTTTTCGCCGTCGTCTTTTCCGCCATCGTCTCTTCCAGCATGGCGCGCCGTAGGACCGTCAGCATCCGCTCGGCCTTTAAATCAATGATCGGGCTCAACTCCATGATCCGTAGTAAAAGAGCGATCGTCGACAGTTGCGACGCTACCTCCGCATAGACAATTTCACCCGCCGGTTTGCCGGTGTCCGTCCGTTGCAATATGCGCGCGAAGTCCGGATGATGACGAAGGGCGCTGACAAGTGACCGGCTTACGCCGGCAGGTTTTACCGTGGGCCGTTCCAACAGGCGCAACAGATCTTGCCAGAGGGCGTCATCGGCTGACTCGAATGCGACCGCTTCCAGAGACGTCGCCATGCCGGCCCAGTAAATGTCATTCTCGGGATTGAGGCTAATTGCCCGCCGGTGACAAGGAAAGGCCTCATCCTGCCGTCCCAGACCCTGGAGTGCAACGCCAAGATTGTTGTGGGCGTCGGCGTAATCGGGCTTGATGGACAGGGCCTTGCGGTAGCAGGCGCAGGACTTTTTCAGACGCCCAGATACACGGTATGCGTTGCCAAGGTTAAAGTTAGCCTCAGCGAAACCGGGATTGATAGCAAGGGCCTTGTGATAGCAATCGATAGCCCCGTCTACTGTCCCCTGGTCCAGCAGCGCGTTGCCAAGGTTGTTGTGGGCTTCGGAAAAATCTGGTTTCAGGGTGACGGCCCTCTCCAGTTGCATTCTTGCCTCATCCAGTTTACCCACCCGCAAGTTGTAACTGCCCAAATTATAAAGAGCGTCCGCGTAATCGGGGTTGATTTCCAGGGCGCGCCGGTAACTTGCCTCGGACTCGACCGCCCGGCCAAGTTTCCCAAGGGCATTACCGAGGTTGTTGTGCGCCTCGGCGAAATCCGGCTTGATGGCGATGGCCTTGGTTATCAAATCGATGGCAATATCGTTTTTCCCCACTTGATTGGCGATTGCACCAAGCAGATGCAAGGCATCGATCTGATCGGGATGAGATTGCAGTATCTGTCGATAAACACTTTCAGCCTCTGACAAGCGGCCCGCACTATGATGCTGCACGGCGAGGTTCAGCGCCTGTAAAACGGTTAGCGCCTTCGGCTTGTCTGATGAACCTGCCATCCCCAGCGTGACACTTGGTTTTTTAGGCTGTCGAATTTTATTTTATCTCGTTGAAGGCTTTTGTAAAACCTTTCAAAGTCACCCCGACGACGGTTACTTCGTTGGCCTCCCAGGGCAAAAAGCCGACCGAAAGGACGGCCCCACCCTTAAGGGCGCGCACCGAGTCCTCATCAAGCCTAAGACTGGCGTCGCATCCGCTGTTCCTACACCGTAGATATTCAAGTTTGGTTTCGTTGCCTTCGTCAACCCTCGCCACGCCTCCAACACGCAGATCCACGCCCAACGGCATTTGGATACTCATGTAAGGAACACGTTCGTTCGAATTCGCGTCCTCCAAATATAGCACCGTCAAGCCAAGAATTTTGCCAATTGTCTTTACCTCGCCATCAATTTCTTGGCTAATGTAGAGATACTGGATAATTCTGCATGTTTCCGGTTTTTCGTCATCCGTGCAGGCCTTAACCCAGGCGTTGGGCGGAATCTCTGTAGGGATCTGCTGAGCCGTCAGGGGTGATGAAAATACAATACCAGACAACAAAACGGACGCGATTAGAAACAAGTGTCTCATTCTATTTCCTTATAGGAGAGTGTCGGCAACAGTACAGAGGGGCTCCCATCCCTTCATATAATAAGAACATTACTTCTGAAAGGGCAGTTTCACCGCCGTGTCGTCTTTTGAGGCGGCGTAGATGGTTATTGATACTTCGTCGCCTTGGCATTAACAAATAGAGCCTTGTCGAGAATCACGGAAAAGCCTGAGCGTAGTAGGCTGACATCTTTCTGGTTTTTGGCGACACCGAGCCGAGGCTGATGGCGGCGCGGTCGACAAAGACGAACTCGCGCGGCGAACTCGCGCCCCGATCGCAACGTCGTCGCTCATACTGGCTCTGCCAGTGCGCCTTCCAGCTCGTCAACGAGGCCGGCGATGACGTTGAGGCCCCGGTGCCAGAAGGCGGGGTCGCTCGCATCTAGCTCGAACGGCGCCAGCAGCTCTTTGTGCCGCAGGGTACCGCCAGCACGTAGCATTGTTAGATAGCGATCGGCAAAGCACACCTCGGCATCCTGGTAGACCGCGTAGAGCGCGTTCACCAGGCAATCGCCGAAGGCGTAGGCATAGACGTAGAACGGCGTGTGGATGAAGTGGGGTATGTAGGACCAGTAGCAGCGATAGCTGTCGTCCATTCTGATCGCCGGACCGAGACTCTCGCCCTGTACCGACATCCAGAGATCGCCGATGGCGTCGGGCGTTAGCTCGGCCACTGCCCGGGCCTCATGCAGGCGCCGCTCGAACTCGCAGAAAGCGACCTGGCGCACCACGGTATTGAGCATATCCTCAACCTTGCCGGCGATCATGACGCGCCGGCGCACCGCATCCCCCTCGCCCGCCAGCATGGCACGGAAGGTCAACTGCTCACCGAATACGCTCGCGGTCTCGGCCAGCGTCAGCGGGGTCTCCGCCATCAGGGCACCTTGCGCGCCGGCTAAAACCTGATGCACGCCATGACCGAGCTCGTGAGCCAGCGTCATGACATCGCGCACACGTCCCTGATAGTTGAGCAACAGATAGGGGTGCGCCGACGGCACCGTAGGGTGGGCGAAGGCACCAGGTACCTTGCCGCCACGCACCGGTGCATCAATCCAGGCGCCGTCGAAGAAGCGCCGGCCGATTGCCGCCAACTCAGGTGAGAACGCGTTGTAGGCATCGAGCACCGTCGTTCGCGCCTGTTCCCAGGGCACGAGTTGATCGTCGTCCTCGGGCAGGGGCGCGTTGCGGTCCCAATAGTCGAGCGCATCGCTGCCCATCCACCTGGCCTTAAGCGCGTAGTAGCGATGGGAGAGACGTGGATAGGCCTCTCGTACCGCCGCGATCAGCGCCTCGACAACCTCATCCTCGACCAGGTTCTCACAGTTTCGTTGCGAGATGGGTCTGGCGAAGTTGCGCCAGCGGTCCTCGACCGCCTTATCCTTGGCAAGGGTGTTGGTGATTAACGCGAAGGTCTGCACATTCTCGGAAAGCACGCACGAAATCTCGGCCGCAATATCACGCCGCACCTCGCCGTCCTTCGATGACAACAGGTCAAACGCCGCCGCGCTGTTTAGAGCCTCGCCGCGATGGTCGAAGCGCAGTCGCGCCGTGGTCTCATCGAACAGGCGTACCCAGGCACTTCGCCCCACCACGGCCTTTTCATGCAGCAATTTCTCGAGCTCGTCCGAGAGCTGATGATCACGAAAGGCGCGGGTGTCGCGAATCCAAGGCCGCCAGCGCGCCAGCGCCGGCGCTTTGAGTTGGCGTCCGAGGACGTCATCGTCGATGCGGTTTAGTTCGAGGGTGATGAACAGCGTCGTCGTGCCAATTCCATTCACGCGCTCCTGCATAGTTTGCAAAAACTGCCCGGCCTCAGCATCGCTGACGTCGCCCGCATATTCGAGATAGGCGTAGCTCATGATGCGACCCAGGGTGTCGGCAAGCGCCTCGTATGCGTCGAGCAGCGCCGCCAAGCCGGCGCCATCGATCTCCGCCAAGCGGCCGCGATAGCGCCCAGCAAGATCCTCGGCAGCGCGCTCCGCCTCGTCCAAATCGGCACTCAGCGCCTCAGCCTCTCGCCCAGCATAGAGGTCGGACAGATCCCAGCAGGGCAGATCGCCGAGCCCGTCGTTGGTAGCAGTCTCCGTCATTCTCGTCTCCTGAGAGTCTCGCATCCCCCAGCTATATGGCGTCTCGTGCCATGCTGCCAATGGTGTAGAGTCGAGCTATGGGGAATGAGGGACACGACCGATGAAGCTCAATACCTGGCCGAACCTGGTGACCATGTTGCACGAGCAGGCGCAAGCGAAAGGCGACGCGCCGTTCCTCTGGGGCAAGGTCGACGGTGAATATCGACCGACGAGTTGGCGCGAAGCGGCCGACCAGGTGAACGCGCTGGCGCGCACTTTACGCGTCTGGGGCCTGCAGCCCGGCGATCGCGTTATGCTGGTCTCGGAGAATGCGCCGCACTGGGCGATCGCTGATTTTGCCATCATGGCAGCAGGCGGGGTCAGCGTGCCGGCCTACACCACCAACACCGCGCACGACCAGACGCATATTCTGGTCGATAGCGGCGCCCGTTTTGCCATCGTCTCCACAGCGACGCTGGCAGCGCCGCTGCTGCAGGCGGCAGCGCGTGCCCCGACACTCGAGCGGGTAATCGCCATCGAGGAGCCCGAGGGCGGCGGCGGTGACATGGTGGTGCGTTGGCAGACCACGCTCGACGAGGGCGCGCAGGGTGAGGGCAATCCGCTTGCCGAAGGCTCGCAAATCATGTCCGACAGCGTTGCCTGCCTGATCTACACCTCGGGCACGGGTGGCCCACCCAAGGGGGTCATGCTCAGCCACCGCGCGATTCTCGCCAATTGCGTCGGCGCCTATGAGTTGCTGGTCTCGCTCGGCCTCGACGACGAGGTCTTCCTCTCCTTCCTACCGCTCTCGCACTCCTACGAGCATAGCTGCGGGTTGATGTTTCCCATCGCCATCGGCGCGCAAATCTATTACGCCGAGCGGGTCGAGACCCTGACCACCAATCTGATTGAGGCGTGCCCGACCGTCATGACCGCAGTGCCGCGCCTCTACGAGCTGATGCGCGGGCGCATCCTGCAAGGCGTCAAGCGCCAAGGCGGCTTTAAGGAGATGTTGTTCTGGCGCGCAGTCAAGATCGGACGCAAGGCCTATGAGGACCCAGGCGGCATGAACTGGTTCGAGCGCCTCGACAACGCCATCGTCGACAAGCTCGTGCGCAACAAGGTGCGCGGGCGCTTCGGTGGGCGGCTCAAGGCGCTGGTCTCAGGCGGCGCGCCACTCAATACTGAGATTGGCATCTTCTTCACCGCCCTCGGCCTGCGCCTTCTACAAGGTTACGGCCAGACCGAAGCAGCACCAGTGATTAGTTGCAACCCGCCGAACAACATCAAGCTGCACACGGTAGGTCCGCCTACAGCCGGCACGGAAGCGCGCATTGCCGAGGACGGCGAGATCCTGGTGCGCGGACCGCTGCTGATGGACGGCTACTGGAACCTGGAGGAAGAGACCGCTGCAGCACTTCAGGACGGTTGGCTGCATACCGGCGATATCGGCGTCATTGATGAGGACGGCTATATCGAGATCACCGACCGCAAGAAGGATATCATCGTCGTCTCTGGCGGCGACAATGTCTCGCCGCAGCGCATCGAGGGTATCCTCGCGCTCGAACCCGAGATCGAGCAGGCCATGGTGATGGGCGACCAGCGCCCACATTTGGTGGCGCTGGTGGTACCAACTCAGGATTTTGTGGTGCACTGGGCCAGGGCCAACGGCAAGCCAGCTGACCTCGCCCAGTTGGCCACGGACAAGGATTTTTACTTGGCGCTCGACGATGCCGTAAAGCGGGCAAATGCCCAGCTATCGGTTATCGAGAAGATGCGCCGCTTCGTCGTCGCCGACGGGCCGTTCACGGTCGAGAACGAGATGATGACGCCAACCATGAAACTGCGTCGACATCAGATTCTGGAGTGTTACGGCGAGCGCCTTGAGGCGTTGTACTGATCCACCAGGGTATCAAGCGTATGCCAATGGCGGTCGAAGGTCAGCCATCGAACAGCATGACCACAGGGTCCTCGACGAAGCGGTTGACCCACCAGTCCTTGGGACCACCATCAGCATAACCGCCGAACAGCACGTCGTGTACGAAACCGTTATTCAGTTTCGGTATCGCCGGCAAGAGCCGGTGTCACGACGAGGCGCTGACCTGCGCGCTAGACTGGGCTATATTACTGTAACTCTTTGAAAGGGTTTGGTTTATGGAGCGTTTGCGGAACAAGGTGGCGCTGATCACGGGAGCGGCGGGGGGTATCGGCGCGGCGGCGGCGCGGCTGTTTGCCAAGGAAGGCGCGAAGCTGGTGCTGGTCGACATTGAGGAAGGGGGCATGGCCAAACTTGCCGGCGACGATATCGCCTGCGTTGCCGCCGATGTCTCCAACGGTGAGGCGATGCGCAGTTGCGTGGCAGCGGCAGAGAAACACTTCGGCGGACTTGACATCGCACTTCTGAACGCGGGCATCGAAGGCGTCGTTCAGCCCATCGCCGATTATCCCGAGGAGACCTTCGACCGTGTCATCGCGGTCAATTTGCGCGGCGTCTGGCTAGGTCTCAAGCACACTCTGCCGGCCATCGCTAGGCGCGGTGGCGGCAGCATCGTACTGACCTCGTCTATTGCTGGTGTGCGCGGGCGCGAAGGCATGAGCGCCTATGTCGCGAGCAAGCACGGCGTCATCGGCCTGATGCGCTCGGCAGCGCTCGAAGGCGGGCCGGAGGGCGTGCGCGTCAATAGCATAAACCCCTCTCCTGTCGAGACGCGCATGATGCGCTCCCTCGAAGCTGGCATGGACCCTGACGATCCGGAAGGCGTGCACGCCCGCTACGCCCGTAGCTCGCCTCTCGGTCGCTATGCGGAACCGGAAGAAATCGCCAAGGTGATGCTATTCCTCGCTGCCGACGAAAGCAGCCACTGCTCGGGTTCGGTCTACATGGTCGACGGCGCGCGCAACGCGCGTTAGTCGAGTTTCACTGGCGGCTCGTCCAGCACCGTGTAGCCGGTTGTCATAGCATCGACCCGCCCGACGCCGTCGCGGATCCACTTGCCACCACGGCGGCGATGCGCTCGGTCAGTAGGGCGGCCTCGACCTCACGTGCCAAAGCCCACTCCCTGCTTGCGGTACTCGTCGCGCGGTGGGCTGAAGATGTCGAGCACCAGAGCGCCCTCGGATCCGGCGCGAAGGCCATGCTCGACGTGACCCGGCGACTGCCAGAAATCACCCGCCGCGACTGGGTGCTCTATACCGTCCTGAATGCGCACGCCGCTGCCTTCGAGCATCACGCCCCACTGCTCCTCGGCATGACTGTGCATGCTTCCGGACTTGTTAGGCGCCATGCGTACCACCGACAGCATTACGTTCTCGCCGGGGAATACGCGGGTCTCTAGGCCTTCAGCCAAGACGCGCGCGATGCCCTGGCTGAGATCATGCAAATTGAAGAAATGCGGATCGTCCATGGGTCTTCATCCTCGCTCTTGCCCCGTTGTCAGGGGAATACCCTGTTCATCAGGCGAAGACCAGTCTCGCTCTAGCTTACTGGGGTGAAGATCGCTAGGTAACAACGGCCTGCGGCTGGAAGGCAAAATTACGAACCGAACCCAATGCCTGGTTTCGCTTGGAAATCAACTTCTTGTGCGGGTGTTTCCAGCAGCCTCAGCAGCCCGAGTCTTCCTGACCCCAGGGGGTTTGGGTGCGGCAAAAGGTAGCGCCGGCGACCTTGGTGTTGCGCAAGGCGGTGCTGGTGAGGTCGAGGTCGCTGAGATCAACACCGTCGAGGTCCGCTTCGCTGAGCGTAGCGTTCCGCCAGGTGGTCCCAGCCACGCTGACGCCGCGCAGGTCCGCATGGGCGAGGTAGGCATAGGTCAGATCGGCCTCGCCGAGGTTTGCCGCCACGAGGTCGGCGGCGAGCAAATTTGCGCCCGCAAGGTTGGCCGCGTGCAGGCTGGCACCGGACAACGCGGCATATTTGAGATTGGCCTCGCTGAGAGTCGCCTCGCTGAGATCAGCCCCGGCTAGGTTGGCATCACGCAGGTTGGCGCCACTGAGATCGGCGCCAGCCAGGTTGGCGCCATGCAGGTCGGCGCGCCAGAGATTGGCGTGGGCGAGATCGGCACCGGTGAGATCAGCACCCGAGAGATCGCAGGCGATGCACTGGCCCTCGGCCTTGAGCGCCATGAGTTGCCTCTCGTCGAAGGCGAGCGCCGGCGTGGCGAAAACGATCAGGCAAAGCACGATGCGCATCATTCTCTACATCCCCCGTTCTCTTCTTCGCCTGACGGCAGCGTCGTGCCACAAAGGATGGCGCCGGTGAGGTCTGCGCCCTCCAACTTAGCGCCGGTGAGATCAGCCTTGGTGAGATTCGCTTTGCGCAGCACGGCACCGCTAAGGTCAGCGCCCGCGAGCTTGGCGCCGCGCAAGTTGGCATAGCGGAGCGTTGCGCCTGTGAGGTCGGCACGATCGAGCGTGGCACCGTCAAGGTCCGCCTTGGTCAGTGTCGCGCCGACCAGCAGCGCAGCAGTCATGTCACTGGCATCGGCCAGCGCGCCCGTCAGATCAGCACCACTGAGATCGGCGTCGCTGAGGCTGGCACTGCTCAGGGTGACACGGGCAAGATTGGCGCCGCTCGCCCTCGTCTGATACAGGATGGCGCCGCTCAGGTCAGCGCCCGACAGATCGGCATCCACTAGGTTGGCCTGGCTGAAATCTACGTCGTTGAGAAAGGCGCCACGCAGGTTCGCCTGCTCGAGATCGGCCTCAACCATGACCGCACCGGCCAGATCGGCGCGGCTGAGCACGGCCTCGGTCATAAATGCGCCTGTGAGATCGGCCTCGCCCATGAACGCCTTGTGCAAATTAGCCCTTATCAGGTTAGCGCCGATCAGCGTGGCACCCGAAAGATCAGCATCGATGGCTTCGATCTTGCCGAGATTGGCGCCGGTCAGATCGCTACGGCGCAGGGTGGCGCGGCCGAGTTCAGCGCGGACGAGACGAGCGCCAACAAGATTGGCATTGCTGAGTTCCGCCCCCCGCAAATCGGCAAACCCCATGTCGGCGCCAGCGAGAATGGCATTGCGCAGATCGGCCTGGCCGAGGACCGCGCCGGTGAGATCGGCACCGCTCATGTCGGCCTTGGCAAGGCGCGCTTGGGGCAGGCGCGCATCACTGAGATCGGCCTGGCGCAAGTCGGCCTGGCGCAAGTCCGCGCCGGGCAAGGCGCCGCGGCTGAGGTCCGCACCCGCCAGCCTTGCCTCGCGCAAGTCACAGGCTTCGCACTGATTGAGTGCCACCATGCGCTGCAGGTCGGTGTCGTCAAATGCTGCCGCAGGGCTTGCAAGCAAGATGACGAGCAGCGCCGCAAGTTGCCTTGTCGTGTAACGCACCATGGCGCGCACGGTCCCCGACTCTCAGGCCCGCGTCAAGTGAGGAATGAGTATGGTGGATATTGCCCTCCGCTCTGGCCAAGGGGCTGCCGAGAAGGCTATTTTGGCGCCAACGGCGAATGCCGACTGAGAGGGGAGACAACGGTCTATGAGTTCTGGGCTCTACCAGTGGTTCGAGTCACGAACCGGTACAGGCGGATTCGTGCGCAAGAAGTTGTCGCAGGCAGTCCCCAACAACGCCTATTACTATTGCTTCGGTGGCATCTCGCTGTTCATCATCGTGCTGCAACTGCTCACGGGCATATTCCTGGTCATGTTCTACATGCCCAATCCAGAGTTGGCGCTGCAAAGTATCGAGCAGATGAGCAACGAGGTCAGCGGCGGCTGGCTGATGCGTAACATGCACCGTTGGGGTTCTACCCTACTGGTTGCGACCGTGTTTACGCACATGGTCACGGTGTTCTACCGCCGCGCCTATCGCAACCCACGCGAATTCAACTGGCTGTCGGGCGTGGCGCAGTTTGTCCTGGTCTTTCTGTTCGTGGTCACCGGCATTATCCTGCCCTGGGACTGGCGGGCCTATTGGTCCTACGCGATCTGGGTCGACTATGTGGAGACCTGGCCCGTTATCGGTAGCTTCGTGCAAACCTTCCTGCTCGACACCTTCACCATCTATCGAACCTTCATCATCCACGTGCTCGTGCTGCCGGCGATTCTGTTTATGTCACTGTTCTTCCATTTCACGATGGTCAAAAAGCACGGCATCGCGGAGCCGTTGTAGGGAAGCGCAGAGATGGCAAAAGTCAGGGAAGCGAAGGACGTGAAGGGCAGAGATCTTCTTGTCGATGACAAGTATGATGCACCCTATCCTCAGGAGTTCCACCGCTTCTATCCCAAGCATGCCTTCAAGGCGGGTATCTCGGTGGTGATCACCTTCGTGCTGATCGTCGTGCTGTCGATCGCCTACCGGGTGCCTACCAACCACGACATGCCGCCGTTGCCGGATCACGGCGTCAGCGTGCCGGGACCGGAATGGTACCTGCTGGCGGTTTTCGAGCCCTTCTGGCAGTTCGGCGCCGAGGATGCCGCCCTGCGCCAGATCGGCACTTTCTGGCTCCCCCTCGGGGTGCTCTTGTTCCTGCTCGCTGTACCGTTCCTCTTCGGGCGCAAGCGCTGGAGCGAGCAGCCGCGCATGGCGAAGCGCACGCGGCTAATCATGGCGGGCGGAACGGTGGCGCTATGGCTGATCCTCATCCTAGGGGTGGTGGGGCGCAGCTACGACGCCAAGACCACGAGCTGTATCTCCTGCCACACGCCGATGGCCGGCGCGCGCATTGCCTTACCGCCAGCCGATATGGCCAAGCACTATCGCGAGGTGCGCGAGATGGAGATTGCGCTCGGGCGCAATCGCCCCGGCGAAGAGAGCGAGGCCTATAAGGACGCAAACTGGCATTTGCGGCATTTCCAAGAGCCGACGGAGAATTGGTAGGACGATGGGAGTTTCCATGAACCGTGTGAGCCGATGGGGTCTGACGTGGCTGGTTGCGATAGGGCTGGCCGGTACCGCTCAGGCCGATATCCCGCCCGAGACATACGAGGTGCTTGGCGTCTTTCCGGTCGATGAAGGCGGCGATCCGGCGGAGCTCTACGATGTGCTCGAATGGCGCTACCACGACCCGGCCGAAGGCGCCGGTGAAGGCAGCCTGGCCGATTTCTGGGATCCCATCCCGTTCAGCAAATACACCAATCCGCAAAGCTTCTACGAGCCGCCCGAGAAGGGCAAAGGCTCGGACCGCCAGGGCTGCGTCAAATGTCACGAGAAGGACACCGCCGGCCACACCATGGCTTGGAAGGCGAGCGCGCATGCCAATCTCAACGCCATCCGCAATCTCAGCCCCGAGGATCCGCGCTTCTACAAGAAGGAGAAGCTGGCGGCAGTGGAGCGCAATCTGGTAGCGCTCGGCTACCTCGACGAGGGTGACACCCTCAATGAGGTGAGCTGCATGGACTGCCATGTCGAGCTTATGCGCGAAGGCCAGGCGGACCACAAGCGCGACCTGCGCTTACCCGACGCGGCGGTCTGCGGCGCCTGTCATTTGCAGGAGTTCGCCGAGCGCGAATCGGAGCGTGACACGCTCAACTGGCCGCAGGAGCAGTGGCCGGCAGGACGCCCGTCCCATGCGCTCGACTATCACGGCATAGTAGAGCTTGCCATGTGGGCCGGGCTTGCCGAGCGCGAGGTGGCCGAGGGCTGCGCCGAATGCCACTCAAACCAGAACAAGTGCGACGGCTGCCATACACGGCACACCTTCTCGGCCGCGGCGGCGCGCAAGCCCGAGGCCTGCGCCACCTGCCACAACGGCATCGCGCACAACGAGTTCGAGAATTACATGCTGTCGAAGCACGGCACGATCTACCAGACCAGCGGCGACGATTGGGACTGGGAGGTGCGCCTGCAGGACGCCTATGCGCTGGGGAGGCAGACCGCACCGACCTGCGCCAGCTGCCATTTCGAGTTCAAGGGCCAGTTCGGCCACAACCTGGTGCGCAAGGTACGCTGGGGCTTCACGCCGATGCCCGAGATCGCCGACAATCTCGACGACAGCTGGTTCGAGCAGCGCAAGGAAGCCTGGATCGCCAATTGCAGCCGCTGCCATTCGGAGAGCTTCGCGCGAGCCTATCAGGAGATGGCGGACAACAACATCAAGGCCGGGGTCACAGTGCAGCAGGAAGCCAAGCGCGCGCTCGAGGCGCTGCATGCTGAGGGCCTGCTGATTGGCCAAGACGACAACCGCCCCGCGCCACCCGAGCCCGTAGAGGACGGTGCCGGCGAGTTCTTCCAGATGTTCATTGCGTCCGGCAACAACCCCAGCGCCATCGAGTTCGAGCATGCTAGCGGCTGCCGCAACGACCTCAACCAGCTCTACAAGGGCGCCATGCACGCCAATCCCGGCGGCTGGGCCTACAGCGAGGGCTGGAGCCCGCTGGTCGGCTGTTATGCGCGCGTCATGGATGCGGACACCCGGCTGCGCGAGATGGCATCAATCCGCGCGCGGCTTGCGGCCGTCGAGCAGAAGACGGGCCTCGCCATGCTCGATCTCGACAGCGACTTCGAGCGCGCCTCCGTGGGCAGCCTGGGCGGTGTACTGATGTTGGTTGGCGTGACCGGACTGCTGTTGCGTCGCAGAAGGTCGGACACTGACGACGCCCGCTAACGGCCCGGGCCAGAGCTGGCTCAGCCGCCGTCTGCCCTACCTGTACGGGGCATGCATCATCGTTGGCTTCGTGCTGGTCGACTGGGCAGGCTGTGACCTGCTCATGCCCAAGCCGGCGCCCTACCGCTACGAGCTTATCGCCGAAGGCAACATCACCGCGTTCCCCGATCTCGCACTGCGGGCACCGGCCAAGCTGGCGATTCGCAAGTTCGCCGTGCGCCATAGCGACAGCGGCGCGGACCTCGCTGAACTCCACGTCGCCGATCTTGGCGAGGGGGCGGCACCGGTACTGCTCGATTGGCAGAATGCCACCGGCGCCGTGCCGCTGGCGCTAGCCGGCCGGCCGCAGGACCTCGATCTGCTTGCAGAGGCAGTCGCCGAGCACGTGCCGGACGATGCGCTGCTTCTTGCCTGGTGGGACACCAGCCGCCAACTCGCAGCCCTCACGGGCGTCGCGATTCTCTACGACGAAAATTTGCCCCGACCCCTGATCGTACCGCCGGAGTGGATCGACCGGCGCAAGTCCATAGAATCCCTGGAGAGAGTTTTCTGGCGTCTTCCTGAGGATGGCGGCGTAGGCTTCGGCCGCTTTCTCGATGCCATGGCGGCAACGCCGGCCGAAGGCGCCAGGGCCCTTGCTGAGATTGCCGGCGGACGCCGGGCTTTCATCACAGTGCAACTCGCTGACGCCTACAAACTTGCCTTAGCACGACCGCAGATTTTCGGGGTCGGCTATCGCGACTTTTCCCGCACGGGAGATATCCACAGCGATATCCGACAGGTCAAGGATTGGCTGGCCAAGCAAGGGTTCAGCATCTATGCGGTTGAATTAATCAACGTCGCCCGCAACCGCGTTTACTATCTCGCCGACGAGAAGACCGCCGACTCCCTTCTGGCAGGTTTGCTGCCGTTCGGCGAGTTCGAGCCGCTCGAGCTTGAAGAGCTCAAGCTGGTAGCAAATTACGGCAGCTACTGGGTCTACGAGATCATGCCGCCTATTGCCCAGTGAACTTATGCTCGCCCGCCGTCTCATTTGTGTTGGGCGCGTGGCGTAGAGACTAAACACATAGGCAGCGACAGTGCAGACGCGCGCTTCCGTCATACGCGCGCCTTTCAGGGCATGCCTACATCAGAGTGAGGTTGGCATTCTCGCCCGGCGGCTTGTCCCTGGGCCGAGTTCCGAACAGACTAAACACGTAAGCTGCCACCTGACGCAGGCGCTGCTCGCTTAGACGCTGACTCCATTTGGGCATCCCTACATCAAGCACGCCGGAAGTGATCACCGACAGCATCTCTTCGTACTCCTCTCCATGCAGTGTGTATTGGTCCGTAAGGCGCGGGCCGGCGCCACCGCTGCCGCCGGGGCCATGGCAGACGGTGCAATGGACGTTGAAAGTGCGTTCGCCTGCTTCGAGGATCACTTCATTAGCGACCTCGTCGGCCAGTGCCGCGGGCGTCAGCAGCATTGAGGCTGCCAGTACTAGGTTTCTTATTTTCCTCATGGTTCCTTTTGCTCAAAGAAAATCCGGTGGCCATAACAGACCACCGGAAATTATCTTTCCCGTCTAGAAGACGGGCCGGAGCGCATGCCCCGACCCGCTTCCATAAGGTTTTTAGGCTAGGCTCATGCCGTGGTTCTTCAGCGGCAGCGAGCGCAGACGCTTGCCCGTCGCAGCGAAGATCGCGTTGCAAACTGCAGGTGCCACGGTATGGAACACGGGCTCACCGATACCAGTCGGATCATTCGTGTTCTGCACCGCGTGAGCTTCAAACTCAGGCATCTGCGAAATGCGTGGCAACTTGTAGGTGTTGAAGTTGCTCTGCACAAGCTTGTTCTGCGACACAGTATGCTCGGCCAGGAAGACATGATGGAGGCCCTGGAGCAAGCCGCTCGCCATCTGCGAGTCCCAGCTATCAGGATTGATAACGATACCGCAGTCGATGGCACGAGTGACCTTGTGGATGGTCACGCGACGCCCACCACGCACGGACAGCTCGACGACGTCGCAGAACGGCGAGTCAAAGCTGTTGTGGAAGGCGATGCCACGATGATGCCCACGATCCAGAGGCGTGCCCCAGCCAGACTTCTCGGCCGCCAGTTCGAGAGTCGCAAGCATGCGCGGCTCCTTGGCAAGCAGCTTCTGGCGAAGCTCGAAGGGATCCTGTCCAGAGGCATCCGCGATCTCATCCATGAAGCACTCGGCGAAGAACGCGTTCTGGGTGTTACCCACACCACGGAAGAACACGATCGGCACCGGGAAGTCCTTCTGTACCCACTCGACTTCAAGGTTGGCGAAGTCGTAGCCGATATCCTTGGCACCCTGGACGCTGTGGAAATCGACGCCGCTCTCCTGCATGCCGTTCATGAAGTCGGAACCGGCGAACAGGTCCTTGAGACGAGACGAGCGCATCGGCGACAGCCAGATGCCAGGACCTGCAAGCTTGTGCCTCCATGCGATTGGATTGCCGTCGGCATCGAGACCAGCAGTCATCTTCGCGGCATAAGCCGGACGATGGAAGTTATGCTGCATGTCCTCTTCACGCGACCAGATCAACTTGACCGGCTTGCCAACCTTCATGGACGCCTCGAGAGCTTGCTCGAAGTAGTCCACCTCGTTACGGCGACCGAAGCCGCTGCCGAGGAACGGCTGATGCACCGTGATCTTATCCTGAGACAGACCAGTGATCATCTCAGCCACGATAAAGCAGGCACCCGGTGTCTGGGTCGCCGTCCAAATCTCGGCCGAATCTCCACGGAAGTCCGCCAGGGTGTTGGCCGGCTCCAGCGGCGTGTGGCTCATATAAGGCACCTCGTAGACCGACTCAAGCACAGTCGCAGCACCCGCGAGAGCACCGTCAACATCGCCGTCTGCACGGCCCAGCTTGCCTTCCTCGCCAAGACCTTCGTGGAAGGTTGCCGAAATCTTTGCAGAGTCCAGATCGGCCCACTGACCGCTGTCGAACTGCGGATTGGCCGCCTTCATACCCTGCTCGGCCTGCCAGTAGGTGTCGGCAGTGACGATCAGCGCTGGCACGTTGTTCTCGAGGAAGATGGCCGGAGCCTCGGCACCCACGACGATAACGTCATGGACACCGTCCACGGCCTTGGCCGCGGCTTCATCGTAGCTCTTGACGCTGCCACCGAAATCCGCATGGCGGATGGCACCGACAACCATGCCGGGCACCGAGATGTCCATGGTATATTCGGCTGCGCCGGTAACCTTTGACAGGTTGTCCAAACGATCGACGTGCGTGCCGAGTAGCTCGAACTCGTCATAGCCCTTGAGCGCCGGATCCTCAGGCGGAGTCTCCGCGGCCGCGGCCTCGGCAAGCTCGCCATAGGTGGCCGACTTATCGCCGCACGTGACCACGCTATTCTTAGCCACACACTGGCCAGCATCGACGCCAAACTGCTTCGCAGCAGCCTGCAGCATCATGTGCCGTGACTGGGCGCCCGACTTGCGCATGGGGCCCCAGAAACCAGGGGTGGCGGTGCTGCCACCGGTCAGCTGCAGGCCGACCAGCGGATTGACGTATTCCGGACGACCGGTCGCAAACTCGAAGGTCACGGCACCCCAGTCACACTCGAACTCTTCGGCAAACATCATCAGGTTGCCCATGGTCGTGCCCTGACCGAGTTCGGTCTGGCTGGCTCTGATGGTGATCGTGTTGTCCGTAGCGACATGCACCCAAGCATTCAGCTCGGCGCCGCCAGCGGCGAGAGCCATCTTGCTGCCCTTCCGACCGAGCGGCAATCCGATCAAAAGACCGCCACCGGCGGCCACAGCCGTGGTCATGAAGCCACGGCGGGTAATGTTCATCATTTCACTCATTCTCTGCCTCCCCTATCCTTAAGCAGAGCTAGCGGCTCTGTGGATCGCCTTGCGGACACGCGCATATGTGCCGCAGCGACAATAATTCTCACGCAGCGCCATGTCGATCTCGTGATCGGTGGGCTCCGGATTGGTCTCCATCATCATGGCGATAGTCATGATCTGGCCAGGAATGCACCAGCCGCACTGGGTCACGTTCTCGTCGATGAACGCCTGCTGCACTGGATGCAGCCCATTGGCACCGAGACCTTCGATCGTGGTAATAGTGGCGCCGGCAGCCTTGCCGATTGACGTCTGGCAAGACTTGATCAGCTCGCCGTTCATGTGGACGTTGCACGATCCGCATTCGCCGATACCGCAACCATATTTGGTGCCATTCAAGCCGAGATGCTCGCGTAGCACCCAGAGCAAAGGCGTATCTGCCGCCGCCTCTACGCTGTGGGACTTACCATTGACAGTCAGAGTTATCACAGCTCTGGTCCTCCCCTGATTTCACACTATGTGTCCACGTTGCGGCCAAACATTTTCCAAGTCAAGCGTAGCCATCGAAACGCAGTCCTCCCGCCAGTTTTAAAGAACCTGACGATGTTCGAGGGCTAGATTACGCTTCACTTGGCTCAACAAGGGATCACACTCAACCTACCGGTGGACGTCGCTTCCTCACCACCCGCATCTCAACACGCGGGTAGCGTGCATTTTATCTGCCTCCCAAGAGTCCCGCACCGCGGAAACCCTAGTGGCAGCCTTCGTATCTTGGCTCGAATACTATACCGGTGCGTCAGACAAAGCAATTCGACTCATTCTGCCTGCCTCAAAGGGTTAATCGATCTCCTGCGGCACCCTCGGTGCGCGGCGGCGGCCCTCGACCGCCTGATCCGCCCCGGGGGCCAGCAAACGCAGGGTAACCTGGAGATTTCGCAACGAGGTGGCGAGCTTACCGACGTCCACCAGCACTTTGGCCTTCACTTCATGGATGCCCTCTGAGTGCGTGGTCTCATCCAGCACCTCGAGAGACTTCAGATAGGCTTGGCTCTCATCCAGGATGCGATAGCGAATCCGCTCCTCATTCGCGTCCAGCGAACTCGGTAAAACATATCGCTCCATGGTCACCCTGACCGCAATCTCGGCCGAGTTTTGGATGGCGCTCTCCCGCGTCAGCCCGGTGCCACGCACCACCACCCGATCGATAGTCTCGGCCATTGCGAAAGATACAAAAAGCAGCACCAAAGCCAGGCATAGCGCCGCCATCTGGCATTTTGCTGACATCATGGTAGGTGCCCCCTTCTCAGCCATCGGACGGCTCGACAACCTCGATCTCGCGTGCGGCCGTGGTCACCGTTCCGTCATCCTCGATCCACGTCACTTCTATAGTGGCCGATTCCGCGGCTCTCAGTTTGAACGCGACGTAGGGATTGGTCGACATGCCATTGAACCAGTCGGCAAAGAACACGAGAGTGCCGTTGTAGCGGCATTCCATGCGCTTGATCAGAAAGCGGGGAACCAGTGCGCCCGTCTCGGGGTGCTTGCGGCGCCCCGACTCCATGACATGCTCGGCGAGGCATTTGATCTGGATGATCTCGCCCGGCACAGCCGTCTTGGGCACTCGCAACCGCCGTCGCCTGTCCGGTTCCGCCATCGCGCGCCCCTACGAGCAAGCCCCCATGGTGACATCGACGAAATGCTTGCTCAGACCCACGGTGCCGTCGGCCATGTCGGCCACCAGCACCAGATCCGAGGTAGCCCGCATGCGGCAACGGAACGAGACTTCGGCTTCGCCGCAGGCCGGCGTGAAATGGAAGCGCGCGATCTCGGGGAAGGGATTGACCATGCCGATGACATGGACCGAGTGCGGATAATCATCCCCCGACATGCTACAGGCGACCTTGAAGGTCACCGGCACCGCGCTGCCATCCTCAGCGATATCCGGCGTCGTGCCCGAGATCAGCCCATCACGCAGCGGTCGCCCGGCGATGATGCCCGCCAGGATGCTCTCCGCCTTGGCGCGGTTCTCGACCAGTTCCTTCTCATGCGACTGCACCTCGGGCGGCGCGATGAGCTCACGCTCCTGAGCACGCGCAGCCGTCCCAGTCAGCACCACCACACCCGCACCAAGCAAAACCCGCCGTCTAGTCAGGTTCGGCACACTTGCCCGGCACCACGTTCCGTCTCCCAACTGATCTCGCACAGTGCCGGCGAGCGTACACACTTGCCCGGGGCGGGACAAGCCAGCGGCCTTGGCGTGCGCTGCCGCGTTCTGCTAGTGTCCGGTGCCATAAAAGTAGGTGCCTAAACGGCCGCCGGGCGCGTGACCTTGGAGTTGGAACGGAAAGAGATTTAGAGACGTGGGAAAAAAACTATCGCGACGCAATTTTCTTGCCGGAACCGCGGGCACCACCGCGGGCGTGATGGCAGCCGGGCTTGGCGGTGGCAAGGCGAATGCAGCGCAATCTGTCGTGCACAAGCCGACGATCTTGGTCGAGAGCATGGCCGAGCTGCCGCCCAAGCGAGGCTTGCGAGGGGTCATTATCGGTGGTGGCTGGGGCGGCTTGACCATGGCCAAGCACCTCAAGCGGCGGGTGCCGGAGATGGAGGTGATCCTAATCGAGCGGCGCTCGGTCTTCATGTCCTGCCCGGTCAGCAATCTTTGGCTCGCTGACATCATCGACTACAAATTTCTCATTCACAGCTTCGTTGATGCGGCGCGCAACAACAATTACACCTTCTTCAACGCCACGGTGATCGACGTCGATCGCGAACAGAAGCGAATCTACACCGAGAGAGGATACGTCGATTACGACTATCTCGTCCTCTCGCCGGGCATCGACTATGACTACGACGACATCGGCGTGCACGAGCCTGAGCACAAGCAGGCAGTGATGACCCACTTCCCGGCCGCTTTCAAGCCGGGCTCCGAACACATCACGCTCAAGCGGAAAGTCGACAATTTTCGCCGCGGCATCTTTTTGCTTACGGTGCCGAGCGGCAACTACCGCTGCCCGCCAGCACCCTATGAGCGCGCCTGCATGATTGCTGCGGTGTTCAAGCGCAAGAAACTGCCGGCCAAGGTAGTGCTGCTCGACAACAATCACGACATCAAGATCAAGGGCGAAGGCTTCCACGCCGCCTTCGACGAACTCTACAAGGACTACATCGAATATTACCCGTCCATGAAGGTGCGCGGCGTCGATGTGGAGAACAAGATCCTGCTCGAGGATATCGAGGACTTCCCATTCGAAGATGCTGCAATCTACCCGCGCATTCGCGGCGCCCGTATTGTCGAGACCATGGGCATCGTCAGCGAGACCAGCCCGCAGATGGAAGCGCGCATCAGCCAGTACCGCAACAACCTGATCGACGATTTTCACGTCTACGTTATCGGTGATTCGCGCTCCACCGGCTATTCGAAGAGCGGCAGCACGGCGCAGGCCGAAGCGCGCTTTGTCGCCAAGGTCATCGCAGGCCGCATCGCCGGCCACGAGATCGAGTGGGAGAGCCCCTATACGAGCTGCTATTCGATGGTCGCCGCGGATCCCGCAATGGCAATCTATTTTGGCTCCGAATACCTACCGCCCATGGCCGACATCACGGCCTTGAGCATGGAGTACACCATCAATCAGTGGATGGATTCTGGCGCCGCCTTCGCCTGGCGCGACCGCAATATGAATCGCAGCGTCGATATGGGTGACGAGATGATCGGCTGGGCTCTGACCCATTACGCGGAAATGTTCCGATAAAGCGCGACAATCGGAAACGATGGGGGGAATGACGCCGACCATGAGCCGCCTAGTCTGCGCCACGGTCACAGCCATGCTATGGAGCGCCACAGCGCTGGCTGGCCCGGTCCAGCCGGGCGAGCGTTTCCGCGACTGCGCCGACTGCCCTGAGATGGTGGTGCTGCCGGCCGGCGCATTTGTCATGGGCTCGCCCGCGGATGAGGTCGGGCGCCAAGCCAACGAGGGACCACAGCACAAGGTCGAGATCCGGCGGCCGATTGCGCTCGGCCTGCGCGAGGTCAGCGCTGGCGAATGGCAGGCCTGCGTCGCCAGCGGCGCCTGCACGGCGCCGCAAGCATCGGCGGCGGCCGAAGCGCCGGTCTCAGGTATCAGCTGGAACGATGCAAAGGATTACACCGCTTGGCTCACGTTGAAGGCCGGCAAAACCTACCGCCTGCCAAGCGAAGCAGAGTGGGAATATGCCGTGCGCGCCGGCACCGCGACTGCATGGTATTGGGGGGATGCAACCGATGTCACCTGCGCCTTCGCCAATCTCGTTGCCGCATGCGATGACGGCCATGACGGCCCGGCGCCCGTCGGCGAATACCGCTCCAATCCCTTCGGGCTACACGACATGGTGGGCAACGTCTCCGAATGGGTGGAGGATTGTTGGTACGAAGGCTACGGCGGCGCGCCCGAGGACGGCAATGCGCGCACGCTGTCCCTGCGCAGCAGCCTGCCCGAACCCTATGCCCCCTACCCAGCAGGCAACTGCAACTGGAAGGTCCATCGCGGCGGTGACTGGGCACAACCGCCCGCTGCCGCTCGCTCGGCGGCTCGCGCTGGCTTGCCGCGCTACGAAAGCCGCGACACCATCGGCCTGAGACTGGCTAGGTCATTGCCATGATGCGTTGGCTGGCGGCGGCGACGTTTTTCGTCGGGACAGCGTCCGCGCCAGCCTTGGCGCAAGGACAGCTCGTGGATCTGGAACTGGTGCTAGCCGTCGACGTCTCCTCGAGCGTGGATGCTGGCGAATACGAACTGCAAATGAGTGGGATCGCCGCCGCCTTCCGCCATCCCGACGTGCTCATGGCGATCGAGGCTTCGACCGTCGACGGCATCGCGGTGACCGTGTTGCAGTGGTCCGACGCCAAGGCCCAGGCGGTGGTCGTAGAGTGGACCCGCATCGCCAATGCTGCCGATGCCGCGCGCTTCTCCGAGCGCATTCGCAACAGCCCGCGCGTCATTTCCGGCGGCTCTACCGCCATCGGTGCCGCGATCTACTATGCGCTGGCACAAATTCAGAACAATGCTTTTGACGGCGGCAGGCGGACCATCGACGTCTCTGGCGACGGTCGCAACAATTCCGGCCCGCCGCCTTGGCTGATCCACGAGGAAGTCGAGAAGCGCGGCGTCACGGTCAACGGCCTGGCGATCGCCAACGAGCAGCCTTTCGTTGACATTTATTACGAGGAATCCGTGGTCAGCGGCGAGAGTGCCTTCGTAATGCGGGCCGAGGACTACGAGGATTTCGAGCGTGCCATGGCGGAAAAGCTGATCCGCGAGATCGGCCTGCCGCTGAGCGACTGGCAGAGCCCGTCGCGGCCGTTCTTCGCCTGTAAGTTCCACGCTTGCCCGCCGCGACCGGAGAGGCTTCTGTAGGAAAGTCGAAACTCGGCGTGCCGATTCTGGCGCGCAGGCATTACCATGATTCTTCCGTGTTCATGCTGGGAAGCCTCTTGCGCAAGGCGCGACGGCGGAAGGATCTAGCGCGGGAGCTGCCCTGCCAACGGTATGCGCACTCGACCCGGACAGCGACCTGGCGGCAACGACAAAAGCAATTCCGCAACGCTGACAGGACAAGGCTGGTGGGCGCGGCTGGGATTGAACCAGCGACCCCCACGATGTCAACGTGGTGCTCTCCCGCTGAGCTACGCGCCCTTGTCTCATAACTATCTGACACGCAACCATTTTGGTGCATACCAGAATATCGAGTATACCCCGAATTCAGGGGTCATTTAACCCTTTATTTAAGATCACCCGTAACCACGTTGTGCCGCAATTTTGCCAGGCAACGCAAGCACTCTCGACATCAAGACCGCTTAGCGCCAGGGGCTCGCGCGCCCGTTTCGATAACCGCATTTGATTGGCTGTGGTCTGGCCTCTTCCATTGTGCGGGGCGGCTGCCGAGTTCTGGCCTTGGGCAGTGCTTACCTCAAAACTCCCAATTATGACCTGCCCCCCGAAACTTGTTTCTGACAAAATAACAAACCTAGGCTGTTTGAGAGGTGTAGGAGTTATAACGAATAATTATCTATACACACATTAGAATACAATAAACTCTATAAAACATAAAACTATATTGCACATACCAGCCTTACAATCGAGAAAGTGAACACATAAATTGATGAAATAGAATAGAGATTCCACCCCTGCTATGTTGTTCCCGACAACATGGTCGATAGAAAGGTTAAGAAATCGTGACAACAAAGAAATCAAAACGCATCGGCAAAGCTGTTTTGAACAAGCTGAAACAGGTCTCGACACCAACAATTACTACCCAGTTAATGAGCAACTACGGGCTCAACAACGTATCACTCCGCAATGTGCTGCCGATCGACGCGAGTCTTGGTCGGTTTGCCGGACCCGCCTTCACCTTGCGCTACGTTCCGTTACGTGAGGATCTTCACGCGCAGCAATATCTCAATCACCCAGCGAACCAAATGACGCCCATTGTTGAGAAAATTCCAGCGGGCTCGATCATGGTTATGGATGCAAATGCCCGCAATGATGTCGGGATCTTGGGTGGCAATATCTTGATGCGCCTCAAGGTGCGCCGCGTTGCGGCAGCGGTTACGGATGGTGGCATGCGAGATATTCCCGAGATACGTGAACTTGGTATGCCGGTTTGCTGTACGGCCTTTGCCGCACCTCCCAGTTTCACAAAGCTCATGCTTGTCGATAGCCAGTGCGTGGTGACGTGTGGTGGTGTCCCAATATTCCCCGGCGACATCATCGTTGGTGATGAGGAAGGGACCGTCGCCATTCCAGCCGCGTTCGCTCAGAGCATCGCGGACGCCGGCCTAGCACAGGATCATGTTGAGGGCTGGGTTAATCGAAGACTTGCAAAGGGTCATCACATGGCAGGGCTCTACCCACCCTCTGACAAGGCGCTCACGGAATATGAGAAGTGGGTGGCGGCCGGCGAGCCTGACGAGGTCTGATCCTCGTTTAAGAGGATCGTATAGACCCCTGGCTTTTGCAGCCAGGGGTCCATTCATCTGCGCAGTTATGCCTTTTATGAGACGGAGTAAATTGCCTGCCGCCTACCTTTTATAGCCCTTGTTGGGTATATTAAATTCTAGGCTAAGCTGCCTATGGTAGTTCGTAGTCCAGGCGTTGGTTGCAATACAACTCACCATTAGTTCCAGCGTAACCGCATGCCCAGGGACCCTTGCCTGTGATACCCACGTACTTGCCAGTACCCCCTGTGATGTAGTTAGTACCATTGTTGCCTTCAGGCACGCCAAGCATTCCGTCAAATTTTGTGAAGATCCGGTCGCCGTCTGCATCGCTCCAAGTGCAGTAGCCCTGTCCCTCTCCAACACCATCGGTCAAGTGAAAAGAGTAAAAACAGTTAGCGGCGCCTTCATGAAGCGAGCCAGATCCAGCATCGTTATAGGTTATGCCTGTTGCTTTTCCAGTACCCTGCATATGACCTTCAGCTACGGTCACAACCACCAGAGTCTCTTGAAGCCCAGAATGCCAATTAACGGTTCCCGATTCCGCGAGTGCCGCAGTCCCAATAGATAGCGAGAATAGGCTCGCTATAAAAACACCAATTGCCTTGTTCACGACTTTCCACTCCTCTTTGGTTTATAAACGGACATCTTTTATAGGTCTTTCTAGAACGTTAACGATTCAATATCATTCGCGTCAAGATATTACAGGTACATGTGCCGCCACACATACGAACGCCTGCCATTGATCACGGATGCGAGACGGGAAGGCCGACCCGGGGCGATCAAAACAGATAACGGCGTACATTGAGCATTCTCCTGAGCGGTTCGATGACGCTCTGCCAATCGGCTCGGCGATGAAAGGGCATCGAGGTTAGCGTCCGTCAAAAGTATGCTAAGGCTATCATGATCAATCGGTCATTGTGCAAGGGAGCCTAGGACATGGCAGACAAGGACGATATCACCGAAGGCAAAGATTTCGGAATTGGTATTGCGCAGGAGCACCAGCCGTTCCACGTTAAGGGTGCGGGCTCACTCGATTGGGGCATGCAAAACCGCTTGGCTCGCATTTTCAATTCCGAGAGCGGACGCACGGTTATGCTCGCCTTCGACCACGGTTACTTCCAGGGACCAGCGACCGGACTCGAGCGCATCGATCTCTCCATCGTGCCGCTAATCCCCTATGCCGATGTGCTGATGTGCACGCGCGGCGTACTGCGCTCCGTCATACCAGCAGCAGCACCCAAACCGGTCGTGCTCCGTTGCTCCGGTGGCCAGAGCATCTTGACCGAACTCTCCAACGAGACCCTTGCCGTCGACATCGACGACGCCATCCGCTTGAACGTCGCCGCCATTACCACACAGATATATATTGGCGCCACCCACGAACACCAGTCGATCAAGAACCTGGTCCAACTCATTGACAATGGCAACCGTTACGGCATCCCCACTATGGCTGTCACGGGGGTCGGCGCCGAAATGGTGCGCGATTCCCGGTACTTCTCGCTGGCCACGCGCATCGCCGCGGAGTTGGGTGCGCATTACATCAAAAGCTACTTCGTTGAGGACGGCTTCGAGAAAGTAACCTCGGCCTGCCCGGTGCCGATCGTTATCGCTGGCGGTAAGAAACTTCCGGAAATCGATGCGCTGACCATGGCCTATCGCGCGGTAAGCCAAGGAGCCGCCGGTGTTGATATGGGGCGCAACATCTTCCAATCCGATTCGCCAGTGGCCATGATTCAGGCAGTCGCCGCCATCGTTCACAACAACGAGCACCCGGACCGTGCCTTGGATCTATACGAGACCATCAAGGCCGAGGAAAATCGGAAAACCTAGCAGACCAAACGTACGTTCTAATCACAGCAGCCGCCTCGTCGAAGCACGCCATCGGACTCGTTCTAGAAAACTTTAGATGATTAACTGCTTCACTATTCGTAGACGTAGACGTTCAGCAATTTAGGCCGCACCCTGCCTGCGGGTTTCCCGACTCGCCATCGACCCAACTCAACCATCAAAACGCGTGCCCCGGCCCCCGGGCCGGGGTGCATGATCCGTGCGACGCAGTCGCTGGCGTATCTGTCCTATCCCCTCCTTCATGCGGGATACAGACCTCCCGCAAGACTATGCTGGGTCACTAGTCTCGATTGTCGCTCTTTGCTTGGCGTATGCACAATTACTACAACTGGGGTTGCCTTCAGGCACATCGGTTTGATTCATCAAATCAAACATCTCTGATACCTTACCAGGTATCCAATTCGGGTCGCATTCGTACGGTATTAAGGTTTCGCTAAAGTCCATTTTCCCAAAAAATCCGTCCGCACCTCTATCCGCGTTGCAGACAAGGAAATAAGTGGTTTTGGAAACCTCGAAATTCATTTCTCGAAGGAGATAGGCATAAAAGTCCATCTGCACTTTGTAGCCATCGTGATAAGGATCTGTGAGATATGACGCTGGAGTAAGGGGTCTGGTGTTCGCCTGGGATTTATAGTCAACGACAACTAGTTTGCCGTCGTGGATATCCTGCCAAATATCATCAACTCCGCCAGTAAGAATAATGTTTGTATTTTTGTATCGAGACTTCAATCCGTGATG